>ERZ1643246.354-NODE-354-length-60748-cov-13.801905_pt1 | contig 60748 bp, 77 predicted proteins | sample MGYA00579265_ERZ1643246 | MGnify/ENA primary metagenome ERZ1643246 (study PRJEB29033, sample SAMEA4952261) | chicken gut metagenome | biome: Broiler Chicken; feature: Gastrointestinal Tract; material: Caecum | place: Ireland | collected 2018 | study: Broiler... | reverse complement strand
CAGAAGCTGCTTAATTTTGTGGGTTTAAAGACTGCACAAATATTGACAACTCCAATCATACAAAATAACACTAAAAACAACGATAGTTTTCGCATCAAACTTCCTCCTCTCTACAGGAAATAGTTTCCGATATACCAGAGAACAATGATATGGGCAGGGTATATGATATAGAAAAACCATTTTATTGATCTTCCCTTATTTTTGTTATACATAAGTAAAAAGGGCAAACACCCAATCATCATCCATTCATAATTCTGCAACCATATAGAGCCTCCCAATTCAGCAGGCGGTAGTCCGACAACCGTATCTAACAGATACCGTAAGACCTCCAGGGGAACAGTCAGTATTGGAAAGTGAAAGCGCAGCCAGCCAAGTGACAGCGAAATGATAGAAGTTGTAGTTAATCCAAATAGGAACACATCAAATATACAAAAGCTCACTGCCAGTTTGATTTTTTGATTCCTGAATAACCAAAGCAGCACACCTAGGAAAACATAAATCAAACCACCTTCCAAATTAAAAATGCTTCCCATGACTGCTGTCAGAACATACACAATAAACGATTCAGGCAAACATAAACACGATAAAAGAATGACACATATTACAATCGTTCCGGTCTGCCAGCATAAATAAAAAGCAAGTTTCTTTCCGAAATCCAGTTTTTTCTGATAGCACTCAAACAGATATAATATAACCATCAAGCTGAACAATGAACGGAAGAAGTTATTTGGAATATACAATTTCCATTGGACAAGAGACATAATAACTCCGGCAATGTAGAGTCTTAATAAATATTTTTTTCTGTCTCTCGTATATGTAAAGCTCCAAACACTACAAAAGATAAAGATAGGAGCCGCCAACCGTCCAAGCCAGCGCATCCAGACCGGCATACCCGGTAGGAATTCCGCTGCATGGTCAATAATCATCAAAATTAAAGCAACTACTTTTAAACCAAAACTACTCATCTATATCCTTTCGTCTTCCTTCTCTGAAATTATTACCGGAGGTTCCCATACTTCTTCCGCCCTCTTTTCAGGATTCCCATGCAATTTACTCCAACTAAGCACACTCAAGATTACTGCGACCAGCAATATCAAAAGAAGGAAACCATATTTCTTAAACAACCACTTCAGATCTTCCATCACTGTCCTCCATACAATTCTTCCCATTCATCCTTTGTTAAACGAGGCGTGTGCCAGGATACCTCTCCATTGTCCTCAGAAGGTATGATCTTATTTGATACATATTGTACCCTGTCATTATCCAGGGGACGTACTGTTACTTCATGTTCATACACATTGGAATCTCCTCTATACGGAAATACCACCCGCACCATAAGGGTAATCGTGCCATCGCTGTTCTCTGTATATCCGGTCACCTCTGAATATGGGTATTCCGGATATTCTACTTCTTCAAATCCTCTCGGCTTATATTCATAAGTCGAATCCTCCTGATGATAAACGGTTTTAGACTGTAATGTTTCGCTGTCAATATTAAAATACATCTGGATCACACGTTCAAAATCTTCCTCTGGAATCCGATAAACAGCTCCTACGCCTAAGTTATCATCCGGCGTATATGGGAAAGAAGATTTATACACTTCCGGATAAAAAATATCGAAAAGATCATAAAAATTCAACTTACCGAAATCACTCTCATTCCAGTCAGTAATAAACATGTTATTGCGCTCATAACTGATGGGGCGTAAATATTTTCGATTTAATTCCCTATATTTTTCATCCAATGGTTCCACACGCAATGCAACATGTTCCTCTGCCGCGCTCAAAGTAAGCGCATACAATTCTTCGGAGTAATACGCTCCTGAAAACATGATATAACCTTCCGCTGTATAGTCCCATTGCTCTACCTGATAGCTTGAAACGGCTTTTCTTTGTATCGTTTCGGCTTCATAAGCATAATAGCTCCTTGTTACTTCTATATTTCCATCTTGTGTCTTCAAATCATATTTTATAAACCCTCCAAAGTAATCAATTTGAAAAACTATTGTTTCCGCTGTTTCCTTTTGTTCTACTGCGTCACAGAATAGAACCATCTGCTCTGCCATTGTCATATCAACTTGATTTTCACTGTCAACAGCCGGATAACCATACTCTCCAAAACGATTTACAATGCTGCGGATTGTTTCCAGATCAGCCAGTTTATTTTCCGCTGCAGCCTTTTGATAAATATCCAGACAAAGGTCTGCCATTTCATCCGCATCATCTTCTATGTCCTGCGCAGCAATCTCCTCTTCCTGTATCTCAGTTTCTTCCGGAGCTGCAGCACTGCACCCTGAAACGCCAAGTGCCAGAGTGACACTAATTACTGCGAAACCACTCTTCCAAAACCAGCTTGTCTTTTTCCACGACATAGCCGCTTCCTCCTCTCCCTTTTACATCTTCTGTCATGCTGATGATCAAGATTGGTTGTTCCACTGATCTTTCCGGTGTAAAGATTGCGAACCATCCTAATTCCGTACCAGATGTGTCCTCCTTCGTCGCCTTGATTTCCGCAGTTCCTGTTTTTCCTGCCAGCAAAACATCGTCTCGATGTGCCGCATATCCAGTCCCGTTTGGATCATTGATAACCTTTTTTAAACCTTCCGTCACCCGATCCGCAGTCTCTTTAGAAAATGCTTCTTCTATCCAATATTGCGTTGCTGTATCTTGCTGATAGGCCAGATACGGCTTTACAATATTGCCTTCATTGCAAAAAGCCGAATAAATGCATGCCATATGTAACGGATTTATCAATATCTGCCCTTGCCCATAACCACTGTCAGCCAACTGTATTTCTGCTTCTATATGATCCGTATTTGAATACTGTGACTGTGCCATCTTTATTTCAAATGGCAAATCTTCCTTAAACCCAAACTCATCCAGGGAGCGCTCCATCTCTTCTGATCCGATTTTTAGAGCAGCTTTTGCAAAATAAATATTATCTGAGTAGATCAAAGCATTCTCTAAAATCACCGGTTCATATGCATGAAGTGTTGTTACATAATACGACCCCCAAGATGCATCCTTCTGCCAACTTAAACCTACATTCCCATAATCTTCTGTTGGATCAATTGCTCCTGATTCTAAACCAATCGCAGCAGTAATCGGTTTGAAAGTAGAACCCGGACACCACACCTGCCGAAAGCGGTTATACATAGGCTTGTTCTCATCCTCATTAAGAAACGTCCACTGTTCATTAGACAATCCCATAATAAAATCGTTATTGTCATAGGATGGTGTGCTGACTAACGCCAACACCTCTCCAGTATAAGGGTTCATTGCTACCGAACAGCTTTTATCTTCCTTAAACTGCTCATACAGAGAAGTCTGCAAATCAGCATCTATTGTAAGCTGTATATCCTTCCCATGCTGTACTGGTATACTGGCAAGTTCCTCTTTTTCTTTCCCCTCCGAATCCACAATATAGATCCTGCATCCATTCTGTCCTTTTAATTCACTTTCATATAATCCCTCCATTCCGCTCCTTCCGATTACACTATTAGCTGTATATCCTTCTCCCGAATGTTCCTCTAAATCTTCCGCAGTAACACTTTGAACATATCCGATTAAGTGTGCAGCTGCTTCCCCTAATGGATATTCCCGCACATCAACATCAGAAATCATTACTCCAGGAATTTCCAGCAATTCTTCATGCCGTTCCTTTTCTTTCAGCACTTCTTCATCAGGTTCAATCTTCATCAATTCGATTTCTTCAACCTGGGGGATGGTTTTAATTGGCACAAAAGAATCATCCTTTACCCAATCCGCTGACAACTTTTTTTCTATCATTTCAGGTGTAGTTTCCAATAGTTCTGCGATCTTTGCAATTGCTTCTGTTCTGTTTTCAATCTTTCCCGGAACAATTCCCACTGACGAGGCTGTACCTTTACCTGCAAGAACACGCCCATTTCTGTCCAGGACTTCTCCGCGTTCTGCCTGTACAGTTGAAACGCTTACTTTGTCAGAAAAAGATAAATTTGGAAAAATCATGGAATCATCCCAGACCAACTTATATCCTTCTTCTCCTTCCACGAAGAGGGCGTCATTCTCAAACTGAATCGTTCCTGCAGCCGTATCGAAAGATGTCTGATAAGTCACCAGTCTGTGTTCTTCATCATATGTCAAAATTTCAACCACCATATTGTCTATCCCAATGCCTTCATAAATAGCCGAATTTCGTTTTATAAAATCCTCCTGACTAATATTTCCTGATGTCTCAGTATCCAGCATCGCATACATTTTTTCATACTCCTGGCTTGGAATATAATCCATATACTGAAGCAAAAGCTCTTGTGGCGTTTCCCACCTGCGTTTTATTCCCAGCGCTACCACTATGCATATGGCTGCAACGAAAGCAATTGCTCCCACAGCTGCAATAGTAATCCATAGGTACCTACGTCTCGTTCTTCTTCTCTTCTTACCTTTATTTTTCTTCATGCTAACCTCCAGTACCAACATAATTGTAAATTTTTATTCCATATGCAATCCACCACCTTGTGCAGGTGTGTTTTGCAACATCTAAAATTTTCAAATATTTATATCTGTCCTTTTCCTTTTCATTTATTACACACGTAAGATTTCAAGGCAAAAAAATTATTTGGTCATGCATTTATACAAATATTACACCAGTAAGATTTAAAAGTCAATCTTCAATATCCCGCATGAAAGTATCCCAGAGGATCACTCCCCTGGGACATCTATAAACTTATATCCAATCCCCCGCACTGTCTGAATATAGCCCTTATCCGTATATTCCTTCAGCTTTTTCCTCAGACTGGCGATCACACACCGCACCGCATTATCAACATTCCCGATTTCTTTTTCCCAGACATGCGCATAGATCTGTTCTTTAGAGAACACTCTCCCCGAATGTCTCGCCAGGAGACAAAGGACATCAAACTCATATTTCGTAAGTCCCAGGTGCTGCTCTCCTATCCATGCGTTTCTACTCTCCAGGCAGATATGCAACTCTCCGCGGCGAATCTCCGGATATGTATCTTTCGTCTGCCCCTCCAGCATAAAAATCTTCAGCTCTTTCCATTGTTCAGCTGTAAGTATATTCTGGAGGATCTCGCCAATCTGTATCCCAGACGGATATTTCTCTATGCCTTTCCCATTTTACCAATCCTTTCTTTATCCCAAAGATTTTAAACTTTTTCTATACTCCAACATTTCTTCTTCACTGACTGTATCAAGGATATTTTGTAATTCGCTGAGAATAAAATCTCTATCTTTTGGAAGATAGGCAGTGGTCGGGTAAAAGTTCGAGACACTGTTTGCAAATAGATGGACTTTAAGCTGTAGATGTTTAATGAATATCTGTAATTCTTCTATACGCTCTCTTTCTGCAGCAGGAATAAATTGTCCTTGTTTCGCCAGAGTATACAATTCCGTACCTTCAAACAACGTCAAAGAATCCATGGAAATAAAACGTGGCTTGACCTTGCTGAAAACTTTGGCACTATTAACCGCATTTTGATACCCGTTTCCTTTCCCTGCAAGCCCAGTCATATACACAAAATAATATTCTATTCCCGCTGCATCAAGTTTTCGGCACTGGTCTATAATATCTTTTGCCGTATAGCCTTTATTTGCCAGTCGCAGCGTGTAATCATCTCCTGTTTCCGTGCCGATAGTTAGCCCGTTAATTCCCAATCCCCGCAATCGCCTTAACTGCCAGACTTTTTTCCGCTTTATATCTCTGATATTTGCAAACATAGCCATAGTCTGGCACTCTGGTAGATAATCATAGACTGCTAAAGCACGCTCCTTTAACTTCTCATAGCTCATAGCAAATGGATTTGCACCCGTCCAGAAAATCCGCCTTGCATAGGGCTGATAAGAAGCAAGCTCTGCTAAATCCTCTCGCCATTCTTCCATAGATGTCATTCTAAAACATTCATTTTTATACAAATTGCAAAAAGAACATTTATTGTGTGTACACCCCGATGTTGCCTGAATTATAAACGAACTGGCTTCATAAGGTGGTCGCCATGTTCGACCAGTAAAATGCAATCTTTTCACCCCCTTTAGCTTATTTACTATTACGAAATGTTTCTATCATTTCATAGGTTATGCTTATATCACTCAATTCTCTTGGAAGTTCTTTCTTATCAAACCAGCGTCCTGTAGATAACTCCTTTGGATCTAAGCAAATATGATTTTCTCCGTCTAAATCCGCAAAAAATCCAGCAATCAAAATATGATTTACACCCCAGGGCTGGCTTCCAAAATAGCGAATATTTTTGACTTTTAATCCCACTTCCTCTTTAACTTCTCTTCGCACAGCTTCTTCTAAAGTTTCTCCAATTTCTACATATCCAGATATCAAGCCATGTTCTTTAAAATCAGAATGAGCATACTGTGTTAGAAGTAGTTTGTCCTTATCAATCACACCAACAATAACTACTGGAGAGATAATTGGATAAATTACATTACCACAATGAGAACAATACAAAGCTCTTTCTGAATTTTTGTAATTTGTTAAATTACCACAACACCCACAATATTTATTTGATTGATACCATGCGACTAAATGTTTTGCGGTTACACACACAAATTGAAGCCATCTGGGGAAACGTACAAATAGAAATTCAAATCTGTCAAAAAGTAAAGCGACATTCCAGCGAACAGTGAATTTTTCTATATCTTGACAGTAAAATACACTATGAGAATTTATCTCAAACAGATAAACCAAAGTGCTTATCTCGTCAAAATCAGAGTATAGTGGAAGCGTGTAACTTCCACTTTCTGATTTTTTCATAAGTATTTCGTTTCCTCTTAGCATATAGATAAAGTCGTTGGCAACAGGTTCTTTTTCCTTATACACATTTTTAAATTTGAACGGTTCAATATCTTGTATCATGCTATTTATTCCAATCTATAAATGTCTTAAATTCACACGATATTCTCGTAATACTTTTTCGTCCACTGTAGAAATCAGTTCTTCCAAGTATTTAACCAGTTTTTCTTTATCTGTTGGCAGATTTCCACGGACTTGAATTAAGTTAGAGGCTCCGTCTGTAGCAAATCTGGTTGGAATCGTAAGATTTTCAATTAGCGTTTTTAACTCAATCAACTTTTCTATCTCACTTTCTTCTTTCCAGTTACCAGCTTTGATTTCTTGATATAATTCTGAACTCTTATAAATAGTCAACATAGACGCATCAATAATTTTAGGATTTAACTGGTTAAATATTTTCGCTGTTTCTCTTGCTCCAATTTCCCCACGCCCAGAACCGGAAATACCAGTTAAGTAGAAAAAGTTGTAACTGATATTTGCTTCATCTAATTTTTTACACTGTTCAATAATATCTTGTGACTGATACCCTTTATTCATAAATGCCAACGCTTCATCATCACCTGTTTCGATACCAAATGTAATTCCGTCATAACCAAACTGGCGTAGTTCTTTCAGATCGTCCACAGTTTTGTTGCTAACATCGGTAATTCTTCCAAAGCACCCGATCGTTTCATATGTTGAATAATATTGTTTTACCATTTTAGCTAAAGTCTTCAGTTTATCGACACTCAATGCAAATGGGTTAGCGCCAGTAAAGAAAATTCTTGGCACTTTCTTATAGAACCTGCTGGCTTCTCCTAAGTCTTCCTCCACTTCTGTCAACGGTGACATTCTAAATTTAAAAGGCAAATCCTCATAAAGTGTACAAAATTTACAAGAGTGATGTGTACACCCTGCTGTAACTTGAATCAATAAAGAATACGCTTCATATGGCGGACGCCAAATCGTTCCTGTATAATGCATTTCTATTACTCCTTTCTCAATTTCTGACACTCATTATACCCATGTACATCGTTTTTACAAGTACGATACTTTTTTGCAGTACCCATTCCAAAGGCTATACCTTGATTTTTTACTTTCTGTTTCGTATAATGCAGAAAAGGAGTGAAGCAAGTATGAAAAAAACGGAACAATCCATACAAAGATGTGTTACGATATCAACTGTTCAAAAGATATTAGGCGGAAAATGGAAAATAGAGATCCTTTACTATATCGGAATACAGAATATTCACAGATTTGGCGAGCTTCGCCGTCATATAGGCGATATAACAGAATCGTCATTGACAAAACAGCTTCGTGAATTGGAAGCTGACGGATTTATTAACCGGTACGATTTTAAAGAAGTTCCCCCTCATGTAGAATATACCCTCACACCGTTAGGGGAAAGTTTTATGTCTGTACTGGAAGTTATTAAGCAGTGGGGAGATCTAAACCTAAAATAATTTTCAACGCCTAAAATCCCTGCTGAAAAATTTGCTTTCAACAGGGATTTTCTTGTATGTTATGTGCTGTCTGTTTTTATGCTGATATCAGACAGCCCGGTCAGCTCACTGTGGTTCGATCCCTTTTGATTAATCCTATTTCTCGGAAACCCTGCGCCTCCGAAGTCTGTATTTTGCTTCAGCTTTTTCTCAGGTCGGAGATAACACACCACGTTGCATTAACTAGGTTCCCGCTTCCCTTTTCACAGACAAGTTCATAAAAATGAGACTATAAAACTCTATGATGACATGTTTTGTTATTTATCAAACAAAATATCAATATCTCCATCTTTTGTCGTAATTTCTATTGCTTTATCCCCGCCAATATTAGAATTTATATTGCTATTACCACCTGTGGTTTTAGTAATAATACTGTAATCTGTCATTTCGCCGCTAAATGTTCCTGTTACATCTCCATCTTTTGTTTTACAATCTAACTCTTGCATTATAGCGGTACGATTGAAAGAAACATCCCCGTCATCTGTGTCTATTTGTAAATGTTCAAATACCGCATTTCCAACAACTATATCTCCATCATTAGTAGTTACTGTTGTATCCTGAACATCCACATTGCCGATATTTATATCTCCATCCATTGTTTCAATAAACAAATTGCCGGTGTAATTATCCGGAAGTGATAACACCAATTTAACGTTTTTGTAGGAATCATCTTCATACCTATCGCCTAAAATGAAAATTCCATTGTTAGGCTGAGATTGTTTTGCAATTGTCAACTCTCCATTTTCTTCTGTTATTTCATAATATTCACTTTCATCATCCGCGCGATAATATGTGACAGAAACAAGTTTACTATTTGAATTGATTATCTGAATAGGAGTATCCTTCTCAGCTATTGTGATAGTTTCAACTTTGTCCGAAGCAGAATATATGTTTTCTTCGTAATGAGGCACCGTCCCTCTCAAATGAATATTACCACATCCACAAAATAGGGATATTGCACTCAATACCAACAAAAAGGCAATTGTTTTTTTCATCCTTTCTTCTCCCAATTCCCAAGTTTTAAGAATCATTTCTCATTTTTAGCAAGTAAACAGTACCTGCTCCTACTAATAATGGAAAAATGACTCTCCCGTAATTAACACCATCAATCCCCCTCTTACTAATTCCTTCTGCCAAAGAATTAATGCCGGTCAACACCCCGATGATTGCTAAAATCAAAATCATTATGCACACTTTCTTTTTCATAAGAAACTCCTTCTTTCTCTTGTTTCCTATTCTTTGACGTAAATTATCTCCAACTACAAAAATGAAATTAACGTTATAGCTTCTGGCTCCATTACTCTACCTAATATCTCGTTTGTTAAATCCCCTCACAATTACTGTCAATATTCCGGTGAGCAGCAGTCCTGTAAAGCCCAGCGTTCCTATTATTCCTGTTGCCGGAATTGTTTCGTTCAATGCAAGATGGTTACTCCAATAATTCGGGAGTAATTTTGCCGCAAATGTTTCTGTTCCCGCCAGATAGTTAATCATATACATGGCTACGATAGTCATGATGAATGTGATAAATGTTCCTGCATATATACCAATTAAAAAGGTAATACCGATCAGGATCATATATATAAGTAACTGTAAGCCAACAGTTCCTACAATTTCTAAAGTAGACAATCCTGCTATCGAAGCATGGAAACTTCCTGTTCCAAACTCTGAACGCGCCACAAAAATGTAATAAGACAATACACTAGCTGCAAGTGTTCCTATAATAGAAATCACACATACAATAGCAGAAGAAACATATTTACCAATGACCACATCCTTTCTCTTACTGATCCTGAGTAGCATGAGCTTAATCTGACCATGTTCAATCTCACCTGAAAACTGGAAAGCTGCAAATAGAACAAATAATAATCCTATGATCCCTAAACCGGATAATACATTCCAGATGATAAAGACAAAGTCCATACAAGAATAGGCCTCCACGTCTCCAGTTGTCAGATTGAGCTTTATGGCTCCTTTCGAGAAACCAAACGCAATAATAATAGTAAGCAGTATAGGGATAAAAAGCATCAGGCTGCTTTTTCGATGAAAATTTTTGTACAATTCTGTTTTTACTATGCGTATAAAATCCATTTGTTTACCTCCTACCGCATAAGATCCACAAGGGAAGTCTGTTGCTCTTTTGTATGGGAATACGTATCAAAATAGCAGATTTCCCCACCCTTTAAAACCATAATGTCATCTGCAAGGTCACAAACTTCTGTAAGCTGATGACTGGAAAAAATAATCGTTGTTTGACTTTTTCTGCACAAACGGCGCAGCAATGTTTTAACATCCTCTATACCAATCGGATCTAAGCCCACAAAGGGTTCATCCAGAATCAACAATGCTGGTTCTGTTAAAATCGCCTGTGCCAGTGCAAGCCGCTGTTTCATCCCAAAAGAAAAGGAGCGGACATTTTTTTGCGAAAAATTTTCTAATCCCACAAATTGTAACAGTTCCTTGATACGCTTTTTTCGCCGTGCCGCAGGAACAGTCTCTGTCAGCCGCAGAACAATTTCCAGATTTTCATATGCTGTCATATCATCATAGAAAATAACATCCACCAGAGAACCAACTTCTGATTTCATGACCTCATCACCGGGCGACAGTTGTTTTCCCCGAAAATAAATTGTCCCCTGACAACCAGTATTTAATCCTAGCAAGGATTTCATCAGTGTTGTCTTTCCTGCGCCATTTTTCCCGATAAGTCCAAGGATACGTCCCTGTTCCAGTTGAAAAGAAACGTCCTTTAACACTGGAAACTTTTTATAGCTTTTTTTTAAATGGCGAACATCCAACAGAATATTTCCCTTCAAACCAATATACCTCCCTCTATTTTTCGCTGAAATAAATTACAAGAGCTAAAATTGCCAGTAAAAGCAACACAAGAACAGCAATTACCATTTTCCACATCTGTTTTCCTCCTGTCTTGCTGTATCTTAGCATAAAAAAGGACAGTCACCGTAACTGTCCTCAAAATAGTAGGTAACTGTCCTTAAAATCACGTTAATAGCATAACATAACGCTGACCGTAAATGTAGAATTTTCATAACGATAAGCGATTGTTCCATTATATTTTTCTGCTGCCGATCTCACACTCTGCATTCCCCAGCCATGCTGCCCATTTTCTTCCTTCGTGGTAATGAGCTGACCACGGTGGAGAACTGGCGGTGTTGCTGAACTGTTGGATATTCGTATCAGGATGAATTGATGAATACGCCGAATCGTGATATCTATGTTCCTTTGATCAATGTCCTCCATCTTTACAGCACTTTCTATTGCATTATCTGTCAGATTTGTCAAAATCGTACATAAATCCACCGGATCTATAGCACAGTCTTTCGGATATTCCACATTGGCCGTCACGGTAATCTGTTCTTTTTCAGCCACAGAAATTTTCTGTCCCAGAATATAGTCAATCGCCTCAATCCCTGTCAAGCGTTCCACATTTCCTCCTGTCTTTTTGCCATTCAAGGTCTCCAGATAGCTCTGTGCCTCCGGAATCTTTCCATCTGCAATATAACTTTGCAGCAGTGTAAAATGATTTCTCATATCATGGTAAAGTTTTGCATTAGATTCGTAGGCCTCCTGCGCCATCTCATAACTCTTTTTCAGCAAATCATTTTGCCGGAAAGCAAACTCCTTTTCTCTCTGTAATGATCTGAAACGATACATCAGATAAAAAAAGCTGAATAGAAAAATGATCCCTATCATCAGAACAGTCTGTACGGGTTTCAATCCTAAATCAATCGGCATATGGGAAACATTCATCAGGCAATACGTCAGTACCAGTGAAATGCCGGCTCCTGCCAATACTATTCTTGTCTTTTTTAGTTTTGATTTGATCTTTCCTAAAAGCAGCCCCATTGGTATAGCCAGCAGAACGTCTGTCCCCTTGAGCAGTGTAATAAGATAAATTCTATGTATACTGAACTCCTGCTGCACCTCGACGATCAGCTCTGTAAATCCAAACTGCGCAAGAATATTTAAAATGGTTCCGTCTATGATATTCATAAACGCCATATAGCCTGTCGCCGTAAAGAAAAAATCAAAAAATCTTCCTTTATACAATACACAGCCTCCTAGAGCCGCCGCAACCAAAAAGTACAGTACAGTCTCTATGCTAAAGGAAAGTTCTACAAGATTAAATAGTATAATCCCTGTAGTAATAACGGCAATAACAAAAAAACACAAGACCCGTTGTTTTTTCTTCTGAAACCGATCTGGAAACAAAACGTGCATGAAATAATTACATATTGTAACTTCTATGAATGTAACAAGCCATTCCATACAAATATAGAACACTGTCATATCTGTTTCTCCCAAAAATGAAGTAATATGGACTTAAAATCAGAGACACTTCCTTTGCTGATTGCCACGCACACCCCGTCTGCCATCTGTACTTCTTCTCCATGTAGCCCGATCACATTTGCCAGATTGACAATACAGCCACGGTCTGCAAAATAGAAATACTCCGATCCAATCTCCTCAAAGACCTGCGCTAAAGTCTTACGAACGGATGTCGTTATTCCGTTCCGTATATAAAAAACGGCATATTTCCCATCTTTCAAAATATATAGAATATCCCGGTAAGAAATTTTCTCCACACGGTTTTTGACCATAATCATATAGAAATCATTTCTTTCCAAATCATACAGCTTATAAAAATCCTCAAGGGCCACCGGCAGCTTCCTGTCAATCATATCCTTTGGAATATATCGGAAAACTGAATATTCATAAGCAGCAATGGCATACTCCAGATGAGACGTAATAAATAGGATTTTTGCTGCAGGCAGACAAGCAGATATTTCCTTCGCGAGAGCCATGCCGTCTACACCAGGCATCTCTATATCCAAAAGGAAAAGATCATAATATACTCCATCCTTTAAGTCGTACTGTAGATTATCACTGTTTTCATAAGCATGAATGTCACAATCTACGCAATGTGTCCAAAAAAAATGTCCTGCTATTTTCTTCACCTTTATCAGCATATTCTGTTCATCATCACAGACTGCTATCTTTAACATCATTATTCTCAACTTCCATTTTCTTTTTTATCATCCATAATCAGCCACACCAAATGGACTGTTTCACCGTTCCTCATTATATCATACCCCGAATTCACATTCTATCCCCGAATTATCAAGCGATGCAATCATAGAAACATCCCAAAGGCTCACTCCCCTGGAACATCTACAAACTCATATCTGCCCCCTGACTATTTGAATATATTCCTTATCCCGAAGTAACAATATCAGGACATAGACTTGGAGCCGCCCATACGGACGGCTCCTCTTATTTCAATTTGTCTTTTCCGGTTCATCCACACAATTTTGACATCCTATATCTGCCGCCCACGCTTTTTGCTACGGAACATGTCTTACTATATACTCCCGCCTCAACTCATGAAGGCGGAGCGTCCTGTCATATCTATTGCATTTGAGAACATACGAATTCATTTTCTTCGTAAAGATTGTATCCGAATTTTTGTTAACGGAATCGATCAAATTTCTCAGTTGTCTGGTAATACGGTAAGGTTTTCCATTCTGATCCGCATAACATGCTCCGAATTCTCCGGATACAGCGATCTCTCTGCCGTCTATATCACTCTTTTTTAATTGAAGCGCCTCACGAATCCGAATCGGTGTCTGGTAGAGAAGTCCAATAAGCGCTGCTTCTTCCTGCCACCCCTTTTCAATAAAAAGACGCATCAGCCTTTTCGCCCTGCGTGCCTTCGTATAACCATACATTCCTGTTCACTTCCTTTCCCAGTAGTTCTTCACCCTTTTGAACAAAGGCCTCTTTGCCCGGCATTTCCTGATAGTTCTTCCAGAGTTCCCGGTGCAACGTCTGTAAATCTTTCATACTTCCTGCACTGTTCGCAAGCATCCTCAAAAACGGAAAAATCATGGTATGGCGGATATTCTTTCCAGAAAGCACTGCCTGCTTCTCCTGCCCATATACCTCATACAAACATCCAAGTACAATATCCGGTTCCGTTATAAAACGGATCTCCGGTTTTATCCATTCCTTTTTCATGGTCATCCTCCTCATCATAATCTCGGTTTGCATTATAAATCACTTTCTCAATGTATCCTCAAAGTTCTCTCTCTTCAAGGTTCCTTAGAAATAGCCTTTCGTTTTCAGTATCCATATTGATACCGTCACGGCAACTACAGCAAAACCGATGACGTAGGCCGGCCACATCGGCATCTGCTCTCCTCTTCTCCAGTCTATCTGCCTGTTTCCCATTCATTCCACCTCCTTTCGTCGAGGCGGAACTTCCGTTTATGTAATCTGACGCAACCTACGCCGCCTCTTTCCTCTCTATTCGCAGCTGATCCTCAGCATACTGCTCCATTGTCTGCCACAGCTCCTGCATGTAGGAAGTTTCTTTTTCCTCCCATAACTGCAAGACTTTTTCTATGACATTATGTTCTTGCAACAGAGCTCTTGCTTCCTGCTCAGTCGGCTCGTTATACTCTAACAGCAAGACAATATCTTCACGGACTGCATATTCATATGCATGCTTAAGAATCACGTCCGGTGGCTGTGTTTTCAACCACTCTGCATATTGTTCCTGCTCCTGCATCAATTTCTCATAGAGCGCTTTGCTCAATTCTTCTGCTGTCATCCAATTTTCCTCCTGTTAGCCTCTTCCTCTGGTACTCTTCTCAAAATAAACTTAACATTCCTCTCAACACGAACTGCTTTCCGGGCTCCTTTTATTGGAAAACAGTATCTTTCGGGGATACCGCTTCCTGCGCCCTGCCCTGTCTTTCGTTTTCTGACACTGATAGCAGATTTCTTTTTTTCTCTGCTGCTCTTTTGCCTGTCTCTGTAAATTTCGATTTTCCATTTTGGCCTCCTAATACTTTAATTTATCTGTTCAATCTCTTGATCCGCAGATATGCTTTTCCGGAAGTATCACGCTTTGCTCTCTTCCTTCTTTAAATATGAAAGAACTTGAGCCGATAATCTGTTTAAAAGGGAACAGAGAACTGAACCGGATAGAGTCCGCTTCCTATAATCAGTTCTTTTCCATAGGCATTATGGGAAGTTATCTTCTTTACTTCCTCATCTTTTGGAAAGTATTTCAGCAGAACATCCTCAATTTGCTCTATCTCTGTCTCTATCTCCATACACCATTCCACATCTTCCGCCTCAAGCCGCGGTCCTTCTCCACACTCTTCAATGGTATTTTGACGTTTTTGTATCGCCTCCTGCGCTTTTCGAAGTATCATACTGCGATAACACTCGTAGTCTGTCTTCATCAATTCTAAAAGCGGATTTTTTTCTGCACACTGTTCAATCAAAAAAACTGGTTCATCCTCTTCATTCCAGGCAGCCAGTTTCTCCCGTTCTCCTGCCTCAGCCCTCATTTCTTCTCCATAGCGCACCGGGATATAGATTCTGGAATTGCAGACTCCCAGCAGCTTGCATTCTTTCTGGTTCAGCACCGTAATACCAGCTGCATATTTTCCTCTTGTCCCGGAAAGAATGTAGTGGTCACGTCCGCCACAGGTATCCGCCACGATTCCAATTGCCTCTGGAAAAGAAGCACCGGTATACTGCATTACCATGTGGAACACATTTCCTCTGTCACCGCAGGAGAAGCATTCATAATATCCATCTGGACGGATGAAGCAATTCCCGAAATTGCGGTCTGAATGTCTGGGATTCGGGCAGAGAATCCCTATGTTCCTTGTGCGGTCCGCACTGCTTTTCATCCTGATCCCGATTTCCTGCGCCACTTCCACCATGTCCGCATCATTTAATAACTGTTGTGTATCATACCGTATTCCCATTATTGTTCATGTCATCCTCCTTTCTTCTGTTTATTCCTGCAATTTCAATATGCCGTTTATCCTTAATCCTGAATCATCCCTAGATATATTTTCACTAGAGAAAAGCAGCCCGCCCATTCCGGACTGACCGCAGATGTCCCTTATTCCGCTCCCTGTTTTTCCACGATTGCTGAAAAGAAGCTGATCCGATCCTGATCCGCACTTCCAAATCCCAGCCCCTGAAATATAAACCATTCATATTGCACGATTTCGCCTTCCTGATCGTACAGACGGCTCGCCCGCTCCTCAATTTGAATCACACCTAACTCCTCTCCAGTCACTGGATCTGCGGCTAAAAGATGCCCATCCGCCGTGTATCCGTAAATCTCTACAACAGCTTCTCCCCGCTCCGGTGAAAATAAAGAAGCTAAAACGGGGGTTCCTTCCTCAATACTGCTGCGCACCCGCGCCAAATCATCCAATAAAATATGGTTCCTTCCAAACCGATCTTCATCCGGCTCCGCCTGCATACGGCGAATCTCCGTTTGTTCTCCACGTCTTGTATCCGGATCTAAATCAGTCATAGCGACTTGTTTACAGCGTAGCAGCGCCGGATCTGTTTCCGGCAAAATCGCACAGAGGATCTCTCCGCCGATGCGATTCTTAAAGTAAGCCTTTATCCCGCAAAAAGAGAATTCATAAACCATATCAAGCGGCTGGCCGTACACCTCTACCGTTGTATCCGGGCCCGGGATATAAATACATCCATCCCGATTGCTCTTTAATTGTCTGTGGACCCCATCTTTTATCTCGTATGCAAACTGTCCTTCGGGAAATTGTGCCCATCCTTTAAAATTGCAAAACCGGTATCCTGTCAATGTTTTTACCACTGCACCATAAGCCCGCGCTTCAATGTTATCCGGCCATAACACCACATTTCCTATCTTAAACGGGGACTGTATCTCCTTTTCTGCCTCTTCTGTCTGCTGGCGGACAATTTCTTTCAAAGTGTCATTATATATGGCAGGATTGGTCTCGGTAATCTTAAGCTCTGCCAGATCCATAATCCCGTCTCCATCTGTGTCAACCCGGTATGGATCGGAGCCCGCCCGCTTTTCCTCTGCATTTACAAGCCCATCCCCGTCAAAGTCCATATCGGGGTTATCCTTCAGGTATTCATTTGCTTCCAGTACTGCGGAAACATCCGCGTCTATTGCAACAGATGTTTCCGGTTCCCTGGTATAAAACAACAGCGGTGGGAGATACAGTACCACTGCAAAAAGGATTAAGATCCCCAGCAGATTCCGGCACCATTTCGGAAGCAGGAGACGCTTCTTCTTTTCTTCATTGATGGCATATTCAGGAACTGCCGGCTCTTTCTTTGTCTTAATATAACGACGCATTCTTTTGTTCATGCTTTCACCACCCTTTCCTTTTTAATATGAAAGAAATTCACTCTAAAAACAGATGAGGGACCGCTGCCGGTCCCTCGTGTCTATTCTTCTAAAACTTTCTGTATTCGTCCGATTTCCCCTGTTTCGAGCTGAACTTTGATTCCCCTTGAATGAAATGCTTTATTCGTAAGTATCCGTGCCACCCTTCCTCTGGTCAGTGTTCCGGTTCTCTGGTGTTCCTTCTGAACAATATCCACCCAGATTCCGGGGGACACATTTTTCCTATACTGTCCCTCCATATGATCCTGCTCCCTTCAATTTTTTTATAAGGTTTGAATTTCGACTGACAGGAGCAACTGAATTGATAGATCCCTGGATCGACTTTTCTGTGCCGATAATGTATTCCTCAACTTTTGCCCGGGAAACAGCTGTATAAAGTAAGTTTCTGCTCCACATGGTAGGTGCTACGCTGTATGCAATGACAGCTGCCTTGCATTCAGATCCCATACTTTTATTAATGGTCTGTGCATAGCAGAGGTCTATGTATCGCAGTTCCTTCCCTCTAAAGCTCTCTTTGCTGCCATCATCGAAAAGCACTTCAAGGATGCTTTCCTTCTCATTGATGTTCACAACCGTACCCGTCTCACCATTAAACACATTTTTATCGTAATTGTTCTCCTTTGTATACATTACCCGGTCATTGACATAAAACTTTAAATTCCCCAGTGTTAAAGGTTTTCTGCCTTCCACCGGATTTACCATGTCACGCAGGATCGGATTTAAAACCTCTGTCGCGATTGGGCTGTTCTGTTTCTTCGGCGTCAGGAATTTCACATTACGTATCCCGTATGTTTGCACAAGCCGAATATACTCCTGTATGGCAGCCATTTGGATTTCACCTTCTGATTCCACCAATCGAAAACGGAAAACATTTTCCTTTTGAAACCAGGTATGGCATCCCAGGCCTCTATTAATCCGCTCCACGTTCACTGCGATCGCATCGTCCTGCCGGTGCCCCAGGTGCAGTTTTACCGTCGGAATCCTGCCGCTTCGGATCAGGTCATCGAATACCTTTCCCGGTCCGATACAGCCGAGCTGGTCCTTGTCCCCGATCAGGATCAGGCGGGCGCCGTTTCGCACTGCCTGAAGGAAAGACTCCATCAGCAGAACATTCGGCATACTGCTCTCGTCCATGATGACCAGGTCATAAGGCAGCCGGTTATCTTCTTTATAGCGAAACCCCATCTCGCCCTCATGGTATCCATACTCAAGACCCCTGTGGATTGTATAAGCTCTCTTCCCTGTAGTTGCGGTGAGCTGAAATGCCGCGCATCCGGTGGGCGCAACCATCAGTACACTTTCCGGATGGTTCCATGCCTTCAATATTGCATGTACGACCGTTGTCTTTCCGGAACCGGGGCCGCCGGTTAGAATGAGCATTTTCTCGGTCATCGCCATTTCAACAGCTGCCTTTTGCTCTTCCGCCAACGGAAATCCTTTTTCTTCCTCAATATCCATAATCGCCTTTTTTATCCACACTGACGGAACGGTCCGGTTGGCAGGTGCATCCAGAACTCTCCTGACTGCATCCGCACATTTACTTTCAGCCCGAAAAATGGAGGACAGATAAACATCTCCATCTTCCACCACAATCTCACCCAGATCTGTCAGCTTCTCCAATTCATAACGCATACGGTCAAGCGAAACCGGCATTTTCAGCAGCACCCGAAGGCCGGTGTTAAGACTTCCCTCATGCATAAAACAATGTCCTTCCGCCGCTACGTTTTGAAGCGTATGAAGTATAGCCGCCCGGATTCTTTCCGGACTGTCCCTTTTGATACCGCAGCCTGCTGCCAGCTTGTCTGCCTTCAAAAAACCAATACCATCAATATCCCTGCTGATCCGGTAAATGTCTTCTTTCAAAAGTTCCACACTGCGCCCCCCGTACTTTTCATAAATTGTCTCAATCTGATATCTGGTTGCGCTTCTAAGATAAATTGCAAGAGGGATATATTTTTTGGTCTTTTCATAACTGTCTCGAATCTTTTCGGATTTTGCTTTCGTAATTCCCGAAAGCGTACAAAGCTTTTCCGGCTCCTGCTCTATAATCTCCACAGCGCGATCTCCAAAGGCTTCGTAGATCCGCTGTCCAAGAGCCGGCCCTACTCCATACAAAAATCCACTTTTCAGATAGACGAGAAGATTCTCCGGCTCTACTTCCTCCGCCTGAATCTGCGCCCAGGTTGTCTGAAACTGCCGTCCATATTTTGGATGCTTGCCCCAGGTTCCTTCCATGCGGATCAGGTCTCCCTGGCAAGGTCTTGGCATCTTTCCCGCCGCAGTACGAGATGTCTTCCCATACTCAAACTTGATTACACCAAATCCATTTGCATAGTAAACAACTTCTTTTATTCTTCCTGTCAACTCTTCCATTATGCAGCTCCTTTCCTCCGGTGCCCTGTTTTTTTCTTCATCTGCGTAAGTCTCCTAATCAAGGTACTCTGTCGGTCATGGTCCTCATCATTTGCCACTGCCATTGCCAATGTCGCTTTCTGTGCGAAAACATCTACCTCTTTTTTTCCTCTTGTAATCGCCGTATACAGGATTCTCCGCTTCAGCATTCCTTTCGGGCGCGCCGGCATCACAAAGAGCACCACTGGATATTCACTCCCTTGTGCCTTGTGTACTGTAATCGCATATCCGAGTTCCATATCTTCAAATTCATCTAATGTAAGAAGAATCTCCACCTGATTGATCTCTACTTTGATGTACTCATCTGCTATAATCTTGACAATCCTTCCGGTATCGCCGTTAAAGTATTTCATTTTATAATTATTATTGATCATAATAATCTTGTCTCCCTCACGGAAAAGCTGTCCGCCATAGCGGATACCGCCGTTTCCCGGGTTGACTGCCTTTTGCAGGATTTTATTAAGCTCTGACACCGTCTTCCTGGTACAGGCCAGGACCTGGATATCATTCGGTGCCTTGCGGTCATATCTTCGTTCAAATTCCCCCTCCACTGATTTCATCATATCTTTGTCTTGCATAGCATGGATATGAAAATCTTTCCCTTCTGACAACCGGGATATCCCCATACTGATGGCCCTGGCATTCCTCAGAATAAAGGAATCTCCCTTCTGCCGGAATACCTCTGTCAATTCTACAACCGGAAGAATTCCACATCGGATCAGGTCATGCAGAAAATTGCCTGCTTCTACAGATGGAAGCTGCTTCTCATCCCCCACAAAAATCACTGTAGCTCCCGGCTTAATCTCTTTAAGAAACGCATCTGCCAGCTCGATGTTGATCATAGAAGACTCGTCTATAACATACAGATCTGCCTTCAACGCCTTTGCCGCCAGATTCTCATTCAGACTTCCTTTCCCTTTGGTGAATTCCAGAAGCCTGTGGATGGTGTATGCGTCTCGGCCTGTTGCCTCAGACATTCTCTGCGCCGCCCTTCCTGTTGGAGCACAAAGAAGGATTTCCGCTCCCGGTTTCATAATCCGGAAAGCTTCAACCAATCCTTTTACCGTAGTTGTCTTTCCAGTTCCCGGATCACCGATCAGCACTTTAACACCAGGACTTTCCAGCAATGAAAACGCCTCTCTTTGCTCCGGTGAGAAATGTACGTGATAGGTGTCCATGATTGTCTGCGCCAAGTCCGTCCGGTATTCTTTATATGATTCCTGTCCCAAGCTCAATGCCGCAATACTTTCCGCAACATGCTTTTCCGCTTCCCTTAGTCCCTTCAAATAGTACCTGTTTTCTTCTTTCACAACAGCAGATCTTGTGGACAATTCAATCCCCAGACTGAGGGCTGGAGTGGAAATATGGTCTGGAAATACTGCATTCCTCAGTATTCGCTGTGTCTCCCGCAAGAGCTGTACCCTTTCCAAATAGGTATGGCCTTGCGAGGCCGCCTGCTGCAGCGCACGCTGCACTCCAAATTCTAAACGCTGCGGGCTCTGGCTTTGCCCTCCATTTTCCTTTGCGATAGAATCGCAAATTACAAACGACAATCCACTGTTTCTTCCAGTCACATAGGGCTGCTGCTTTAAAAGCTCTAACGCCTCCAGTCCATATCTTTTATAGATTCCAGCAAAATCTTTATAGACTCCTCCATGCTTTTCCAGATAATCATACAACTCTTGTTCTGCCTGCTGTTTGTTTAATAGAACAATCAAAGCATGTGCCTGCTTTCGGTTGACTCCTCGAAGAAGTACAAGGCTGTTTTCAACCTGATCGCTTAATTTCCCTTTTATCAAAATATCTCCAAATTGGTCTACAATGCGTCTTGCCACAGCAACGCCGATTCCAAGCTTCCCGCTTAAAATTACTTTCAGCAGCTCATTATGATCCAATGGTTGTTTCCTGACTCTGGCGTTTTTGACCTGCAGGCCGAATACAGGATGAATTTCCTCTTCTCCCTGCACAATAACCTTTGTTCCATTTTCAATTGGCAGGATTGTCCCCGAACATGCAATCTTTTTTCCCTGTGCGGCAACAAGAAAGGTAGTAAAACCATCCCTCAAGTCCCGCATCATTGTCTTTAAATAAATTCCCTGAACTTCGATCCTGGACTCCAAAGTTTCAGCTACCTCCTATCGTCATTTTCATTCCACCTTAAATATGACTGACATTATCGTTGCTGATGTGCATAGTTGTTTCTAACAAAATGAGCCAATCTACACATGGTAGACTAGCCCATTAGAGGTAAGTAGAATTCCTATGTTACCTTGGTTGGATAGGTCTGACCATTTCCGGTGCCATGATCACCCAGTCCAGTATGATGTCGTCTATTGTTTTCGGTTCACGGTACAAGTCAGAAAAAATTTTCTCAAGCCGTTCTATCTCTTCTGGTAAAACCGGCGCCTGAAAACTGCAATATAAATCCGGCGTCTCATTTTCTGTTTCCTTGTCTTCCCCGTCACGAATCTCAAAGATTGTTCCAATCAGTCCATCATACTCACTCCCTTTTGTTCCTACAATCGGTTCTCCGATGACATATCTAGTTCCTTCATAAATAAATACACTGCCTATTTCCTGTTGAATCACTGTTTCTTCCTCCTTTTCGTCTTTGTCTGTTCTTATTAAATATGCGGCTTATTTCCCTGTCTCAAACATTCAATCAAAATAGCTGCATATGAGTGTAGGGTTGATTTTTTAATATCAAGGTGATAATATTATCATAACGTACTGGTACTAGGAGGAAGTGTTATGAATCAATCTATCATGGAGAGCGTAAAGCACCCTGTAAAATGTAAACTGCTGTTAGAGATCTTGAATTGTAAACAAACCACAGCAAAACATTTGTCTGAAACTTTTTCTGATATCCCCACTGCCACTCTTTACCGATATTTAAAAAAAATGACGGCAGATGGCATATTAAAAATTGTCAATCAAACGCAGGTACGAGGTACGATTGAAAAAACGTATGCACTTGCTATTGACTTAAAAATGGAAATGAGTGATATATTAGAGAAAAATTCCGGTGAAGCATATATGCAGACATTTATTCAGTATATGTTAGGGTTTGCGGAACAATTTCAAGAGTATTGCAAAAAGGACGATATAGATATTGCAAAAGATAAATCTGGCTTCTCCCTTGCCCCTCTTTATCTGTCAGATGAAGAATTGGAGGATTTTATGAGAAGTTACCTGATGATTACTGAAAAATATAAAGACAATTCCGCAACAAAAGACAGAAAATTACGTTCCATTGGTTTAATTATCGCACCGCCAAATCTCGGTTAGCTTTTCCCGTCTATCAAAAATTGGTAGGCGGTTTTTTCTTGACTATATATTATCATAATGATATTATTATCGTATTGATAATAATAAAAAGGAGGACTTATCTTTATGAAGAAAAAATGTATTATCATAACGCTCGTCAGCTTTATTATCCTGTTTTTGCTGACATTCCTTTTACCAGAACAAATTTCAGTGAATGGTGGCATTGGAAAGAAAATAGAAATCAGCGTCTATTTTATTCTTTTGCTCTCACCAGCGCCGGCGCTCTGGTACTGGTCCAGAGAGAGAAAAAAAGAGAGGAGAAAATAAGGTATGGGTAAACATATTCTTGAAATCAGACATTATTCTAAAATATATTCCGGTAATAAAAAAGCGGTTGATGATCTAAGTCTTACTGTCAATAGCGGAGAAATTCACGCCTTTATCGGACATAATGGTGCAGGCAAAACCACGACCATCCGTGCAGTTGTTGGTGTAATGGATTTTGAACAGGGGCAGATCCTCATTGACGGACATTCCGTCAAAAAAGAGCCTGTTTTGTGCAAATCCCTCACTGCATATATCCCTGACAATCCTGACTTGTATGAGTATATTACAGGGATTCAATACTTAAATTATATCTGCGATATGTTCTTAATCCCTGAAAATGAACGTACTTCTACAATACGCAGATATGCAGAACTTTTCAGAATAACAGATAGCCTGGGGGATCTCATTAGCTCCTACTCCCACGGAATGAAGCAAAAGCTGGCATTGATCGGCGCATTTATTCACCGTCCAAAGCTGTTTGTATTCGACGAGCCTTTTGTTGGTCTTGATCCTGAAGCATCATACAATCTAAAAAAAATAATGAAAGAAGCCTGCCAGCATGGGAGTGCGATTTTCTTCTCTACACATGTGTTGGAAGTTGCGGAAAAACTATGCGACACCGTTTCCATTATCAACAGTGGGAAATTGATTGCGAATGGCACTATGGAGGAAGTCAAAGGTCAGCACAGCCTTGAAGACGTCTTTATGGAGGTTGTAGAAAATGGCAAGGAAATATAAACTCTTATTAAAAATGCAGTTGTACAGTTTGTTTGGCATAAATCGGCTATTCCATTCTAACGATAAAAAAGAGAGGCAGCACACTTTAATCATTGGTGTATCCGGGCTCGCGATTATTGGTGTCTTTGTTTACTTAAGCAGTTATATCTGTTCTACTTTTGCAGATATAGGGCTTGTACAGGCAATCCCCACACTGATAATTGTTATTTACTCTTTAGTCGTACTAATGCTGACATTCATAAAAAGCTCTGGAGCTCTAATCGGCCTGAAAGACTATGATATGGTTATGTCCCTGCCTGTAAATAATGCGGCGGTCATTTTAAGCCGACTTACCATGCTCTATATCATGAATTTACTGATTGGTATCATTGCGATGATACCAGCTGTCATTATTTATGGTATGAATACTACGGTAAGTGCCGGTGGTTATTTCATGTTAATGACTGCTTTGCTGTTCACACCAGTCATTCCTATGCTTTTTGCATTGGCAATTGGGACGTTGATCGTAGCTGTCTCTGCAAAATCAAAACACAATCATATTCTTGCCTTGATTATCAGCATTGGGGGAATACTTCTTCTGGTCTATGTAACTGCTAAATTACAGACAATGGGGACAACGCAGATCACAGATGTCAGTACCATGCTAATCAACTATTTTAATCAGTTTTATCCTCCTGCTTCCCTCTTTTCAAAAGCGTTGCAGCATAGTGATTGGCTCAGTTTTGGAATATTTGTGGTTAGCTCTGTCATTCTGCTTTTTGCATTTGTTCTGGTTCTTGCCTGTTTCTATAAACAATTGAATACACAGGTCTCCTCGAACCATGCAGGAAAGGATTTCCGTTTGGGAGAATTGTCCATATCTTCCCCTTTCATGGCATTATACAAACGGGAACTTGCAAGATTCTTTTCCTGCACAATATACGCATTAAATTCATGTATCGTTATGATACTGCTTTTTGTTATCTCGGTTGCTTCTGTATTCTACATGCCGGATATTCTCTTACAGCAATTGGAATCTTTCGGGATTATGGATAAATTTGAAACAGTTATGCCACTTGTAGCTTCGGTAATGGTGTGCGTTTGCTGCACAACCTCCGCATCTCTTTCGTTGGAGGGAAAAAGCAGATGGATTATGTGTTCTGCTCCGGTAAGCACAAAGACTGTCTTCAACGCAAAGATATTTATGAATTTAACGGTTGTACTGCCTGTTTTATGGATCAGCCTCATTCTACTTAGAATTGCTTTCTCCTTTACGGTTATTCAGACAGTCTTACTGTTTGTCACGCCCACGGTATATGCCTTGTTTATTTCAGTTATGGGCATGCTGCTAAATGTAAAATATCCACGCTACGACTGGACAAGTGAGTATTATGCGGTAAAAGGTGGCGCGGTATCTGTTTTAGCCGCAATTGGCGTAGGCCTTGCAGCAAGTGCCGTTCCTATATATCTATGTGTCTTTTTCCATGAATATGCGCAGCAGATTGTGATAGCTTTTACTGTGGTCATTGCGATTATGACTGCCGCTGTATACCACATTCTCTCCAAAATCCGTTTATACATGTAAGGCTGTTCTGGAATTAACGAAAGTAGGGAAGCTAAATGAAATATAATGATAATTTGCATATTGCTGAAACACTTGTAGACCAAAGAAGGAAAGCCGGAAAATCTCAGGATGATTTGGCGCAATACTGTGGTGTTTCCACGTCCAGTGTTTCAAAATGGGAAAAGGCAACTACCCGCCCCAGTTTTATCCATCTTCCGATGATTGCAGATTTTTATAACATAACAATACATAAATTATTGACCGGAAAAGAAAAAGATGATGAAAGTTTCTAAGCAGTACAAATACCAAGCAATCGCAGACGATATTAAAACAGAGATTTTTTCAAAGCATATGAAGGGGAATTCTCCTTTGCCGAGCATTAGACAATATGCCGTTAAATATGGAGTTACCTCCAATACAATTGTCAGTGCGCTTCATTTATTACGGAACAATAAAATCATATACCCACACCGTACAAAGAGATACTGTGTTGTTGCAGATATTGAGGAAAGGAGATTGGCCATCGCTAATGAGTTGATCCAGCAACTAATTACTGATATAAAAAAGATAGGATTCACAGAGCAAGAAATATCAAAGATAATCCAACAATAGTGCTCCGCTTGTTTTTGTTTTCTTTCACACTCTCACAAATTATTTGCCTATATATGCCAAAATGGCTGATCCACACATTTTGCGGGTTGGCCTTTTTCTTAACTGTTTTGTCGAATTCTGTCGCATTTTTCCGTTTTTTCCTGCGTGTGAGTATTTTTATGGACTATTAAAATAATGGTAGATATAATGAAAATAACCGAAATGAATATAACTAAAAACAGGACTTTTACCGTAGAAAATGCTAATTGACTTTCATTTATTACTGACCCTTGAGCATTTGGAATTTAAGACGGGGAACTTATCTCATCATCAGAACCTGTGATCCTGTTCATTTGTTCCTTGAGTTCATACTTGCAAAATGTGAAAGGAGAAAGATTTATGAAGGGAACTAATTATACCTCAAGCGAATCATATAATTCCACTGGCTACGATCAGGATATGGAAGAATCTGACCCAGGACCTAAAAAAGAAAAGAAAACTGTTATGACGACAGAGGAATTAATCCATTGCGTGAATTTAATCCGAAACGGTACGCCTGAGCAAAGAAGTGCCGCAACGGAAGAAATATTGGTCCGAAATGAACCATACATCAAAAGCCTCATCCGTACCATGTATCCGACTTATGCAAATAAATATATGGAGGATATGCTTTCATGCGGCAATATTGGTATCCTGTGTGCTCTTTATAAGGCTGATCCTCCCTATGATCCGACAATGAGCTCGTTCACAACCTTTGTTTCAAAATATATTATTCATGAGATCAGCGATTGTGTTAGTCAGATGGTACATAACACCTCGCCACACTACTCTGCCACAGCCAAAAAGATCAACCGTGCAATTGCTTCTTTACAGCAAAAGGGCATTGCAGCACCTACCATCACCGATATTATGGCAGAGACAAAGCTCGGATCAGAAGCAATCCAGACTGTATTGATCATGCAGTCAGCAAATTCCGCACTGCCCCTGGATCATCCGAACGTGATGGACGTTCCCGCCAACGAACAGGAATCCCCGGCTGAAGTCGTGGAACGCCTGGAACTGCTGGAAGACCTGAACACAGCACTGACCCGCTTATCCCCGGAAGAACGGCTTGTCCTGGAACTTCAGTACGGGCTCAATGGGAAGAAGCACCGCACACAGGCTGAAATCGCCAAGATATTAGGACAAGGTGTTACGGTACATCATGTACACCGCCTTCGTGCAAAGGCGTATCGGAAATTGTACCATGATGCGAAGCTTCGTTCTCATTTTGAATATGAATATAAACAGCAGGAAAAACAGTATGACAGACTGGTAGAGCAGACGCTCGTTCCACTGATTTTGTCTGCCAGCAGTATCGAGCGCGAAATGCTTACTCTTGCAGAAATTCCGCTGGAAGAGATTTCTCTTTAAAACAGTTAAAAGCCCGTCCTTCCAGACTCCGTATCCGGGCTCTGGATACCTTGGTGATGGGTTTCTGGAATCATTCCGGAAAGCTTTTAACTGTTCTATTTTAAATATGAAGGATTTGAAAGGAAATGTCCCCTTTTCTATAAAAAAAATTAAAAAACTGGTATAAGGCAACATCCGCTGCTATATACCAGTTTTCTATTTGTTCGTATAGATCTACTTATGCCACATCGAATCCTGAACAAAGAATATGATCGGCATATTGAAGCTTTAAACACATTGTATCAAAGTCGGTCGGATATCCAAACCAGAGCGCAATCTCATGGCACTCTTCAAAGCCTGTATGCTTCCCAAGAATAACATCCTCGTTCTCGATGTGCTCATTCCCACACAAATCTTTTGCTTTCTCGCGGATTCGTTTCCAGAACCGATGTCTGGAGAGTTTCAAATTCAAACGGAACCATTCGTCAAATTCATAGATTGCCAGTATGCCATACTGTTCGTCCAACTGCACGAGGTAAAGCAATGCGCCGGCAGTGCATCCTAACTCTTCATACCATTCTTGAATTCTTTCTGGAATTAATCCATGTCCGGTCTCTTCCCCAAGAGCATTTGTAAGATAAATAAGCTTTCTGTTCTTTATGATCCGATTCATACTTTTACACTTTTTCTTTCTTTTATTCACTTTGTTCCTCCTCTGTTGCATTACGACCATACCAAAACAATTCCTCCCAGATCAGAAATAAGCTTATAGATTGCACTCAAGAAGCGCGGATTTCCGCACGCATTCCATTGTTCAATCATTCTCTCCAGATCCACGTTATAATGTGGGATACAAAAATCGCAGCAAAAGTTATGTAATTCCTGTCCCTCGTATTTTACAAGACCAATTTTCTGTGTAACAGGATTTGGCTGGATACAGCCCAGATAGGCAGAACCATAAGTTTCCTGCATCGCCCATATCACTTGTCGTTCAGATTCATTTACATCATCTGATGCCTCCTGTATCCCCATCCGCAGGCAGAGCGGTTCCCGTGCATTTTCAACGATTGCCCTGTTCTGTCTTTCGACAGCATGTTTTAGCTTAATCATATTCCTCCTTAATCGGTCTCCTGCTCCTGTATAAACACATAGGCGTCACACTTCCTACACTCTGTGCCGGCAGGGGTACCGTCTGCTGACAGTTCCGGGCAATCCGGGCTGCAGGGAATCGCTTCATCCAGGCTGCAGGGTTTTTCACATGATTCACAAGGTTTTCCACACCAGTTCGCATGTGCCATATTTGCTCCTCCTTCATTTAGTTCATCACGCATTGATAAATACTTTCTGACAGACCTTTCGTCCGCTCAGAAATGCAAAATCCACCCAGTACCGGGAAAGCTCCTCTTCGGCATCCATCAACATCTACTAAAATATAAGGCTCTCCACTCTCCCGGCAAAGGCACGGGAGTAATGTAATAACCGTTCCTTCGGTTCCCTGGTTCCTATAATCAGTAATCTCAAAACCACATAAAGCTTGGTGTACGATACGGTACCTGCTTCCTAATACCCTCTCTTCAATCGCTGTCACGGTCCACATTGCATTACCTAGTCTATTTTTGAGATCATTGCTTAGAAATACCATTAGATCTCTGACTTCCTCTATCTTCATAGATATTCTCCTTTCCTCTTCGCTCCAAAATATTCAATCGCTTGCTATGGAATTTACTCAGAATATATAATGTTTTACCTTCATTTTCCATTCCACGCTTGGAATTTGAAACTCTTTGGCCACGGACACAAGACACACGTCTTCCTCTAAATTTGTACCTGCCTACCTGTCATCCCTTCTTTCTATACAAACTCGTTTTCCTCTATCCGTCACAAATTTGTTCCATTACAAATATGCCTGAATAAATGCCTGCTTAAAATCAACCGTTCCTCCCGCTGTATTAAGTTTTTCCTGCGTGTGAATCTTTGACTTGTATTTCTATTATTTAGTCTTTATAATAGTAGACACTCTAAGTAAAGGGGGCATATGAAATGGCAAAAATTATTGATTTTAATACAGCTAAGAGGAAGCTTTACCAGCCAAAACTGAATGAGCTTGAACACCTTCAGCAGATTTCCCGGTCACTCAATTCCGATGCTGCACTTTCTCATTACTGCGGGCTACCCGGAGGAAGCAAAGAAGAGGCTGAAAAGTTGGATCATTTACTGGAAGCCTTTTTCTCCAACCCTTGCCTTCGGAATCTTGATTTAACTCCTACAGGGACAGATAACAGCAAAACAGACTAAAGTCCTGCGAGGACCCCTTATGAATCGGGGTCCTTTTTTATGTCTCTCCTTATTGAATTATTCAGTTATTTTCCTTATATAGTTTATTATGTTGTACTTTTAAGAAAGATAAAATGTGTTATATCAACTTCAAGGAGAGATTCTATGCATGATGATATCGATTACTGCGCTATCGGGAAACGAATAAAAATTGCCCGGATTAATGCAGATTATACTCAGGAACGTCTGGCCAATAAGCTAAGTATGACGGTAACGCACATCAGCAATATTGAACGTGGAAATGCTCATTTAAGTCTTTCTACTTTTATCCGCATTGCCAACATACTAAATGTAAATGCTGATCAGCTGCTCTGCGATAATATTGTTCTTACGAAGCATGCTTTTACAAACGAAATCAATCAGATTGCAGAACATTGTGATGAAATAGAGATCCGCATTCTCACAGAGGTTATGGCCGCTACTTTAGATGCCCTGCGCAACGGGCATAGAGTTCAGGAACTTGCTGATTACTATAAAACGGATAGCTAATCCACAAGGTACGTGACCAATTCCATTCTTTCAGTTCCATTTTCCAGAATGTTAAATAAAGAGCAAGGGAATGCTGCAACAAACCCTTGCTCTGTTTGGCTGTCTACATATTGACAGCTATTTTGCCCCTTTTATGCTGCCATGTGCAACCCGATTGGTATTACCTTTGCATCCTCTTCCGCAAAATCCACGTGGAAGAATTCCATAAGCGCCTGAAATACGGATGAGACAAGATCAATACACTCGAAATAATCATCTCGCCTCACCAGTCCGTTGAAAACCCGTTTCCCTCTTAATTTTGCACAGCTCTGGAAATACATGATGCAATTCACGGTTTTGGACAGCCACAATTGCGCCTGACCTTCATAGTGGTCCCTTCCATTTTCCACCATATCAAAAGTACGGTCTCCCATGTCATACATTGACAGTGTCAACGCTGCATCCATATACCGAGTTACATAGTGAATCATGTTTCTTCCGGCTTTCACGTTTTTCCGGATCTCCTCGACCAAAACTTCCGTATTCACCTTATACTCTTTGCATTCCCTTGTGTAAAACATGCTCTGTTCCTTCATAGTCCGGTCCTCCTTAAAATTGATTTGAATTGGTTTGATTGCTTTGTGAATGCGGATGGCAGTGGACAAATCGCTCTCCATCTCGTCTTTTATTCACCTGACATGAATATGAGAGTTATTCTTCTTGATAAATAACGATTATCGGCCTATTCACAAATTTTCCTTATAAAAAGATACCGGCCTGCTGAATTACATCAGCAAGCCGGCATCTTTATCCCTGACTTTTACTATTTGGTATCTATGCTGCTATAGCGATCTCCTCTTTTTCCACATTCATGCGCTTCCACTGTGTTCTCGACATATTCAGGACTTTGTACCCCACTTCTTCCAGCTCGGAAGCCCGATCATAGTCATCCACAGTCTGACTCATCTCGGTGATTGCGTTGGATAATCCATACAGAGTATAGTCTCCTCTCCGGTACAGGTGTTCCATAACCCCTTCCTTTTCATCTTTTTTTATGTCAAATTCCCTGCCGGTCATGGTCACCAGAGATGGAATATCCCCTGTGATCTCCATATTCTTCGCCATTTTGTACTTATGTGTAACCCGGTCCAGAGTCACCTGGCTGACTGCATCCTCTACGATATCCCTGATTTCCAGACGGAGGGATCTTGCCTGAGCCTCTCTGGTATCATCTTTGAAAAGCATGAAATCTGTATTGGATTTCATTCTGGCGCCTTTATGATACGCCCTGGATACAGCGTCATTGATGACCATCCCATTCCTGCATACCAGGCGGTATACAAGCGGCTTAACTGTAATGGACCCCAGTCCGACCTCTGAATTCGTAATGATAACTCCGGCCTGTACAATGTCTCCCGGTGTGACTTCCGCCTGCACCTTCTTATTTACAACCTTGATGTACAGCCTGGACTCCGTGATCTCGCAGGACTCTACCTCTGCGTCCAGCCCCAGTTTCTCAAGGATAGGGAGTACGGTATATAACACCGCATCATTATCCAGTTTCAGGTACTGATTGGACAGAAACGCCCTCATCCTGCCGTCAAATCTGCGGATCATTCTCTGGGCTGCCGGCTTCTGTGCAAACCATGTATTGATATTGGTTGCCAAAAGCTGCGGATTCTTCTCAAGCATCATATTATAATAGCTGGCCGGTATCTCCAGATATCTGCCGATCTGTGCATGCGCGGTCCTGTTTACCGGTGCTTTCATCAGGACAGCGTCTTTCTTTCGGTCAATCACACACATATTCTGCTCTGAGCCCTCTACAACATATTCCATGCACTGTGTATTGACCAGTGCGTCCTCTTTCAGAGAGCGTTCCGCCATTACCTTTTTTTCCAGTTCATCAAGTGTCATAATGCTTCCTTTTTTCATTTGGATACCTCCTGTTGAATTCTGACTTTAGTATTCTATTCTTGTATTGTACGACGGATTTCCTAACATCTGCCTTGCTTCTCTTATTGCCGCTTCCTGTAGATCAATATGCATCATTCTGTTTGCTGTGAGCAGGCAAGCCGCTCCAACAAGGTATTTGAACTTTTCGTGACCTACTTCCATAAGAATCAGCGCCTCGCCAGCCGGAAGGAGCTTCTGCAGTCCGGTAATGAACGCGCCATAATCCTCTTCCGCTTCGTCCGGAGCTTCTCGGTCCGGTACGCCGTAAATTCGTCCATCACAAGTAAAACAATATTTTTTGCCCTCCTCACTCTCTCGAAGCTGCAAGTGTCCGTTTGTTCTGCAGGTAGACAGAAGTTCTTCTAATGCATTTTCATCTTTCACCCGGAAATAATTAGTCCGTATCCAGCAATTATAATCCGACATCTTTGTTCTCCTTTCGCATATTCGTATACCTCCTGTTCATCTTTTTTTGCTCGAAATAAATATGAAAGATGTCCTTACATATGAAAATCATGTGATGTGTTACGCGGCTTCTGTCCCGACACTCCCCTCTTTAAACAGGAGGAACACACCATTCCTATAACTCTCTGTCTGAGAAACGGACACATTACCTGAAATAGAGTCCAGATACTGCTCGCCGCCCTTACTTTTTGAAATATACATAAAGTACTCTCCACGGACATAGTTCTGAGATGCACCCCCATAAGCGGAAGCTAGAACAGGATATGCGTCCAGTTCCGCTGCTTTGCAGGTGGCAAACTGCACAAACAACTGCTTGATTTTTTCGCTTGTCAGTCCATCCACATTAGAAATATAGGCCTTTTCTAAAAAAAGTGTCAGTCTTTCCTTATTTTGTTCCTGACTCGTCTCTGTTTCCATAAGATCAGCAAACTCTAAGGTGTTTTTTTCTTTTAACTGTATGAGGGTTCCCTTTGTAAGTCGGATACTGGCCCGGCCGATCACATTTCCCTTTCTCTTCGCCAACAGAACCTTTTTGTTGGAGTCGAAACATGACAGAATACAGTTTTTATGCATACCATCGTCATAGGCAAGACAGGTACGATACGGAAGGCGTCCAATCCTCAGTGTTGTATAAAAGTCGTCTGCTTCCGTAACTTCTATATTTTCCTGCGTGAAACTCTCATTCTCTTTCCAGACTGTTTCCTGCTCCTGACTGATCGGATAACTGATTTCCTTCTCCAAATCTGAATGATGGTACTTCAGCTGTTTGAATTTCCCCATCAGCTCCGCCTGAACAATCCGACGGAAAGCCTCTTTATTATTGGTGTCGTTGTAGTAGATCCAGCTCATTTCAGAGGCCTCTTTCATTATGAATTTCTGGATAAACGGATAATTATCCTTAATGAAATCATCGGACATTCCCATTGTTTCCCTTAATTTTTGAAATTCCTTGTCGTGTTCTACTAAGCATTTCTTCGCCTGCGACCAACTTTTTAACTCTTTTGCCCATTCCACATTACGCACAACATAAAGTGCTTCTTCCCATGTTTGCAATTCCGGAAGTAAGTGCTGGATCTGGTCATATACCATCAGCAGCCGTACACTTTCAAGATAACCCAGCCCTCTTATATGCGCCAGCTCCCGTTCTCTCCAAACACCAAGCCGCTGCCTTGACAGTGCCCCCGCCAGGCTTGTCAGCATATCTTCCGTGAAATTCTCGGAAACCAGATCCCTTTTTATCATTTCGCGGATTGTCTGGAGTCTGTCATCAACCCGAGGTATATTCAACAGATCATACAGTGTGATATATTGCTCTTTGGCATATCGGAGCGTTTTTAATTCGGAAAATGTATACTCTTTTTTTCTAAGTAAATATAACTTGCTTCTCTCGCTGTATTTTCCTGCTGACTGTCGCAGATTTTTTTCTGTAACCGAATTCAGATTACACCTGTGATAGAATTCTGCGTCAAAAATTATGGCGTCAAATCCCAATTCCTTAAACAATTGTATATTATCTGAAACCATTTTAAGAAAGCTCTTCTTTTTATGCGCAATCGCATAGGTTAAAACACTGATTTGATAATGCTCAAGCTCTGTAAATTCAATATCTAGCTGCCCGGAATAGACTTCGTTTAAATATCCAAGTTGAGTGTCACAAACTGATTTCATATTCTGTTTCCAGAACGCATGGTCTTTTTTGCTAAAATAGTCAAGTTCATAGCAGACATTATTTCCATGTAGCCAACGGTCAAAAAACTGACAGAACCCCTTTTTCTGATGGCGAAACGATTCCCAGATTTTCTCCATTTTCCCGATCATGGCCTGATCTATTTCCGACAGCTTTTTTAAATCACTTACTAAGAAATCATATTCAATCTCAATGCCCTGCAAAAATATAACCAGTTCCTTAATAGCAGGATAATCTTTCAGCAGGCACAGACATTCGGGGGCATTTCTTCTTTCAAAATACTGCCATAGACATATTTCCTCTAACAGTTTTCTTATTTTCTCGTCACGCACAGCCTCCCTTCCTTCGGGTCCGTACTGATAGAGATATCTGATATTTTTACACACACGATCTGATTTACCGTTTTTCTTACCAAGCGGTAAAAAAAAGACCAGATAAGCAGCTGCCTCCTCCGCGGAAAACATCTTTTCTGCCACAAGCCATATCACTAAGTCTGCCGGATAATCCATGATCTGCCCTTTCAACGAGTTCAAGGCATCAAGCAGATCATTGATCTCTTTTTCATGCAAATGAGCCATTAATAATGATTTATAATAAGGAATAAAGTCCGGATTTCTCATGATTTCTTGTTGAATCTTATTCCGGTAAATATACTCTCTTCTGTCTTTAAATTTTATCCCGGCTTCCTGTATGATCCTGCACTTGTTCTCCAATTCATCCATAGGTTCCTGTCTGGTAAATGCCAGAGAAAAGCCAGCATTTTTGAGACAACTTACAATTTCAACTCGTTTCACAATTTTCAGCATTCTTTGCCCTCCAGTTTATATAACTGTTCCTTCATTTTCCGCCAGTCCGCTCCCTCTGTTCTCAGCATCTTACTATACATTTCCAAAATCATACTTATCTCTTTTTTTGTCCATTTTGAATTTTCTATAGAAAATATTTTCTGCAACTCTTCATGTACAAGACTTATAACGATATCCGGTCTATATCTATAATAAGATGTCACGTAATTTTCCAAAGTCTGTATACTGCCGTCAAACGTTTCCTTCAGTTTCCCGCGATATAATTCCAGATCCTTCTGGTAATCTCTTTCTTCTCTCTCTGCCGCACGCTTTTTCTGTTCCTCTTCCTCCTTTTCTAACATGTCAGTATCATAGAATTTCTTCTTAAGACCGTTAAGATTACTCAGTGGGATATTCTCCTCTTGATCCAGCTGCATAATCAGTCCCGGCATTTCTTCTTCATATAGCTTCTGGAAATTCTCGTCACTTACTATAGAATTCACAAACGCTATATAATGCTCCGGTTCAAAGCGAAATATGGATTCATCCATCCATTCAAGAAGTCTTTTCCTCTCATCCGTTTTTAGAAAGTCTCTATGGTAATTCAACTGCATGGTATGGCTATAGCCCCATAAGCACTTTCCCAGCCTCGTATGGAAAAAACAACTTGCACCAAAGAACTCTGGAATTTCCATCATGTCGTTTTTTTCAAGATACTGCCGCCAGAAATCAAACACTTTCCGGTTTGGTATCTCACTTACATAGTTCCAAAGATAATCTCTTTCATATGTTTTTTCTGTACCGACCAATCCTTCTTGATATTCGTTCAATAAAATAACCCCGTTTTCAACAAACATCTGAAAAAGTCTATGCCCTTCTGACCGATATTTTTTAAAATAGTCCATAAAACTGTGTTGAGTTAACGCTTCATAGCATTTCAGGTATTTCCTTATTTGCTCTACGTTCGGGCAATCAAGCGACGCGATCTGGTGTGCGAACAAATCAAAATACCGCTCCATATTTAATTCTCGGGCGAGAATGTCCCACTTATGGTCAAACACATCCACTTGATACATTTTGTCTTTCTCCGCCTTCTGAAACAGCCATAATACCATCTCTGGTTGTACCGGCTGGAGGTGACATTCGATTGCATGCCAAATTCCCGGATGAGATTCATAACAGATCTCGTATTTTTTGTATTTTTCTAGCAAGAAAAATAAATACTGATACAGATCCTCTCCCAGTTTTCGCTTTCCGTTGATCATCGCAATACAGCACCTAGCTGAAATCTTCTCTCCCACAATCCCCTTTTCAACAATTCGTTTCTTCCTCGGGAGAAGCCACATAAGCACGGAATTGCAGAAAGCGATTTCTTCTTCGTTGTACCCCGCCTTTTCAAGCGTCTCGAATTCTTTTGAACATGGCTGGATACACTTATAAGCCAGTTTGACGAGAGTGCGCAACATCATATTGTCCCGTTTTCTGCATGCCATGATTTCTTCCTCATAATAATCAATCAGCCATTTAAGCAGCCCTGCATTTTCAAACAGGTTGAAATTCCGTTGCTCACCCCATAATTTCACCAGCAAAGGGCGCATTTGTTGAAATCCCTGCGCTTTATCCTCATAAAGCGCCAATAGAAATAACGCCTCCTCAATTCGCACATTTTGTCTCCGGCTCAGTTCTCCCAGACTTTCTTTTCGCGGATCTTCTTTGTCTGCCAACATGTATATGGCGCCAGACAAAAAAATGTCCTTGTTAGCCCCGGCTCTGATTCTGCCAATAAAAGCATCCTTTTGATCCCCAATGAACATCGTGTCATCCAAAATATTTGCACAATTTCCAAGAGCAAGAGCCAGCGCTCTTAGGTTCATCAGTTCATCCCCGATTTTCTCTTCAAAACGTTCCAGTACTTCTCCTGGATAGACTAATTGATATTGCCCGAAATACCCGGCATAATCCTCATCCCAGTAGAAGGGGAGCCCACACTTCAATCTCAGATTTTCAAAATGTCTCTTGTCTGGGTCTGCCGCACGCATGATCATGTGCTGCATAGCATGAAATAATTCCATATTTACAGCATTTGTAAATGCTGTATACTGTCTCTTTCCCCATGTTCCGTATTCCATTCTTTGTTCTCCTATTTGGTATAAACTCCTTTCGTCTATGTGCTACCTCATAAATATGAAACGAATTCACGTTCGTAAGGACATGCGTGATGACAGAAAAATCCCAGAGAAAACATTGTCCTCTGGGATTAAATCCACATTCTCTTTATTTCTCTGTCAGTCCACTTGAAATTTCTTTGTATCATATCTCGACATGCCATCTATTCCTTCTACATATTGCTGTAATATTGCCTCTAAAAGCAGGAAGTGATCCAGATTCTGCATCTTTACTCTGGCTTCCTCTTTTGCCGTAATGTATATGGGATCATTTGTCAGCACATATCCTGCAAGCTGGCGGACCGGATCATAACCATAGTGCTCTAACGTTTGGCAAACCTCCTTGACGCACTGCCGAATTTCCTCTTTTGACCAATTTTCTTGCGTTCCTTTCAAATTCATATAACTCCTCCTCTTTCACCTAATAATACATCAGTGTTTTCACACCTGCAAAATCGTAAATATGGGAGTCATTTTCCAGTTCCATATCATTTGCTACCGCAATTGCAGCCTTTCCAAAATCGGAATCTTTACTCACATCAAATCCCAGTTTTTCATCCGACACATCATATCTGATAAATCCAAATATAATTCCGGTATCAAATTCCAGACACACTACATCCAGCTCTGTTTCTTCTCCCGGACGCTCTAAATAGTCGATTAATCTTGTAATTTCCGTCCTATAAAATCCATCTTCACCTCTCTGCGTTAAAACGGCTTCTATTTCTGTCTTATCTGTATTCATAGTTGTCTCCACTATCCTCCCATCGTCATTTATTGTTTCAGTTTAAATATGCCGGGAATTTGTGCATGTAAAAAAGATCCGCAAGGCATGGTTCCCTACGGATCAATTTGTTTTTGTATGAGTTTAACTAACATGTCCCGTTGTTTCTGAATCATTGAGACAATCTATTGGCTCTTCTGGCTGGTTATTCTCCTTTGCCCGAAAGGACTGCTCCATCCGCTTTCCGTAAAGTAAAGTCAGATCCCTGTTTTCTCCAAAACCGGCTTCTATCGTCTCAAATTCCTTAATTCCCGCCATGTATCCCAGATAATGTGCCGTTCTAAGCATGTCAAATTCCAGACCTGTATAATATGTTGAAATATCTCTCAAACTTTCTTCTAATTCATCTGATTCTGCATTGAGCAGCTCATGAATCTCCTCCTCCAGTCTACGATAAGCTGGAAGCCCCTCCAATTTATACATCTGCAGATACTCATAAACGCTCTCATCATCAGTCCTCGGATATCCGATTCTTATGCCCTCAGACACCAAAAGAGTAAGCCGCCGCCCCTTTTCCCATGCGTACTGTATCCCGAGCCGATTCCGTTTCTCACAAAGTCCTACCAGGCTCTTTAAACGTAGGACTTTGTCTTCTGGCAGGCTATGATATAATTTCTTCTGCGTTAGTTCATTCAATTTCTTTTCAGTCTCATACTCAGTTCCTGCGTAAGTATCTAAATACGCGATTACTTGTTTCTCGTACAACTTCTCTTTCTCCGTCACACACTCCATGATGCCGCTTTCAACCTGTTCGTTCTTCATTACGCGTCCTCCTCTTATTAGCATATTGAATTATTTTAATTCTATAAGCTAATTTTATCACAGAAAATTTTTTATGTGTGTCGAATTATAAGAGATACCTATATTAAATAGTGTCATATTTTGTCAAATCCTAATAAACAGGCACAAAAAACAGCCTGGGATCATCATCAGGCTGTCTTCATTTACATTCAAAATATTTTTGATTTTCCTCCATGCTGCCAAGCACACCGCTTATACTACCATTCCTCTAATTCCTTTGCTCTCTCTGCCTTTTGTATCTCAAAGTTCGAGATCATTGCTTCCACAACATCAGAAATCATCCGAATCTGAGAAGGTGTCAAATCAACCATTTTCTCCGTAACCTCATTCAAAGCATATCCTTTTCCCGACTCTGAAAAATCTCTTAAAAGATAATCCATGGAAACATCTTCAAACGCATTCACAATCTCTACAAGCACACCCAGGCTAGGAGCCTTTAACCCTCTTTCTATTTCGCTTAAATAAACGCTGCCAATCCTGGCCTTCGTGGCCAGCGCTTCTAATGTATATCGATGTCGTTTTCTTTCTTCTCGTATGCGTTGTCCCAGTCTTTCTTTGTCCATCTTTATACCCCACAATTATGCAAATAGCATTAATTTTTGTCTCGATATCTTTAGTATAAAGAAATACAAATTTTTACGATACAAGCGCACAGCTATAATATTATTCTATCAGCTTAATTTGTACAATTTTTTATTAATCTATACCTTCATGCTCTTTTCTACAAATTCAGTCATAAGCCCTGATAAAATATCCTGCTGGCGCGGGGACAGTCCTTTTCTCCTTGAATCGTCTCTAAATTCGATCAGCAAAGTGTGAACCAGTGTTTTCTGCCGTTCCGACAATTTTTCTATCGACACCATCTCTTTCTTATCGATGCCTACCAGATAGTCCAGTGAAACATTGAACAAATATGCCAGATCAATCAGCGTTTCCCCTGAAGGGATCTTTATATTGCTTTCGTATAGAGAAACCATTGATTTGGATTTATTAATTTTCTTCCCCAGTTCTTCCTGAGTCCAATGATGCTCTTCTCTTAATTCCTTGATACGAAGTCCTAAGTCAAACATAGAAATCCTCCTTATTTCTATGTTAAGTTTAACGTATTGACGTTTAATAGCTCGTAACATTATAATAATTATAGTTTTATATTGTTAAACTTTTTACATGTTACTATTGAATTATATCCACTTTTTCTATTTCTACCTGTTTTATGGATATAATCCTATTTTGTAACTGCCAACACGAAGCGAGGTACATTATGCAGAACTATGATTCAACACTCACTACAGATAGCATATCTGAATCTGCAAGGGAGGTCGATCTTTATGATTATCCAAAGTTTCTTGCTGCTTTTCAAAAAGCATATTCAAAGGATGACCAGATATCTCTTTGCCGGTTGGAGACAAAAGCACCAGATTTTTTTAGGAAAGCCTTTCTAAGTACGGTTCCTGATCTCACTGAGATGGAATATTCCAGACTTCCATTTCCTATTTTGTCCTCAAAGACCTGCACTACCGTTCCATGTATATATAATATGGTCTTTTACCTGACCGGCTGTTCATCCGCTGGAAGAGCCTATCTGCCGTATCTTCTGGCGCATGCCAAATATAAGCAGACAACTCATCCGGAAACCGGTCGGTTGGAATATCTCTTTCTCCCTTCTTCTCTATGGGAGGATTTCTTTTCCAGCGAGCCAACACTTTCCCTTATTATCCGATCCCAGAAAATTTTTGACCTGACCGAGTTGATTGAACGGACAAGGGATTTTTGTGCCAAAGCCGCCTGTGATTACATGCCGCCCGGAGAATTCATTTAGGTGAAAATTTAAAAAGCCTCTTAATTTCATTCATATTTATTATATAGAATTTAGGAAGGAGGCTTTCACAATGAAAAAAAGGATTTTTATCGTTTGTTATCTTCTGGGAATCTTACTGACTGGCTGCAACTCTTCTCTCCCTGCGGATGATCCCCCAGAAGAGGTTTCAGCATATTCCAGCAACTCACCACAAGAAGACGTGCCTTATTATGAAGATATTAAGGGTTCTTCTTTATCCGGAGATATACCGGAAAACCTTATGACTGTATCAAAGGCCCAGGAAATGTTCGGGGGAATTGGCTTTTCTGACTACGCCAAAGAAAATGTGGACACCGCCACATCGTATACAGCTACTACCGAGGCAAGTACTCTGTCCCTGAAAGCCGATGACAATGAAGTTGTCACAAATATAAAGTTTACCACGAAAATGAATCCCCTGGAGAATGCATTAAAAGAAATCAACTGCTTTTTATCTATTGCTTCGGGTCAAGATCTTTCGCCGGAAGAACAAACTTCCATTAAAGAAATCTTCTCCGATACGCAAAAAGAGAATACCGATGTAAACTCTGTAAAACTCAATGACCAGGTCTTCCTGCTATGGGCAGATACGAAAAACCAACAATATTCAGTTATCTGGGAATAATAAAATCCATAAAGAGAGAAGGAGCACGGATACTAAAACCCGTGCTCCATTTCATTTCTGAAGTTTCTGTTTACTTCTTCTACACGAATATCTTTTCTATACAAGTTCCTCATTGGCGTCAACCTCAGTGTAAAAACGCGATACAATAGGCACACTTCTAATGCCATATCGATTCAGAAATTTCTCCGGTATATTGGCAAAGTCATTCCAATTAAAGCATCCGCAACTGTATTCTAATTCTCTTTTGCCTTCGTCTGTAGCCAAGTAGTCTTTTGCAATCTTGCGGAACACTTCAATAACATTTGTTTCCGTTCCTTCTTTCATCAGCTCCGCCGGAAGCTCATACATATCAATATACACATTGATATCCATACCATCCTGATCCCTGCGAATCATCGTATATACTCCATTATCCACTTTGTGTCTCCTTATCTTTGTGTAATTTTAAATTTCTCTTTGTGTCTAATATGCCGGTACGCCATATCCATTGATCTTAGAACTTCCAACAGGATAGCTTCTCTGTTTACACGCATCGCTGCTGTTTCCTTCAATCGTGTATACGATTCCATTCTCGCATTTCTCAACAATCCCGACATGATCCGCGGTACCGTCACCGCCCCAGTCAAAGAAAATGATATACCCCGGCTCAGGCTCGCAGTTTCGGTCCATCCACTGACCATTTGCGATAAACCACGGCTTTCCCTGGAACTCACAATGAGCAAACTTTGGAATCACTCCAGCTTCTATGTAACCGCACTGAGACGCACACCAGCTGACAAAACATGCGCACCATTCTACCCTGCCATTAAATCCATACCACGACCAATAAGGGGCTCCACCCACATTTCCAAGCTGAGATTTTGCCACTTCGACAATCTCATCGCTTCCAGCTCCGTGTAAATCAAATACCTTGTTTGTCAGAGAACGGGAATACATATAACCGCTTATTCCGTCTTTTGTCACATATACAACTGCGTTCTCTTCCGTATCTGTATATACCTGTACCGTATCCCCTTCCTTCAGATAACAGATTGCCTCCTCCATCGAAGTGTCTTTTGTGATATATGCAAACGGCATATTCACCACCATTGTTTTGGAAGACTGTACTACAGGGATTACAAGGTTATCTGCAGATGTTCCCAGATTCACTTTAAAGGCATAGATCTCGCTTGTTTGCTTCTCTCCATCCTCACCTTTGCTCTGTCCCCATACAACGACATCATATTGATCACGTTCTAAGGTCTCTTCCGGAATATCCAGCACACAATACTGTTTTCCGCTTTTCCCGCTTGTTTCTACTATAGAGTCCCACACAAACTGACCATCTTTTGAGACAGCGTAAAGGATTTGGTCAGGTGCCTTCCCCTCCTTAGTGTCATAAACAGCAGTAACTTGTCCGTCCTCTTCCCTGACAGATAGAACCTCTGTCTGGAGAACTCCCTCCGCCGCCTGAACGGGAACGGGCATATTACATAAGAGTGTCATGACTGCGAGCATACTGCAAAGTATCCGCTTCTTTCTTAACATTTTCGCATACCTCCTTTTCTTTTCTATATTGAAAGTATGCGAGATATTTACAGACATAAAAATCCAGCGCATAACATGACCTATTTGAACTTTATTGTAAAATTCCCCTTTTTCGAAATTTTTCTTTTTCTGTATTCTGGATTTTTTCCTCAGTTTCCTCATAATCACATTGTACTGCTCCGTTCTCCCAGCCAGCTTCTTTCAGGAGCTCTTCTGCGGCTTCATAGATTGTAATCTCCTGGAAATCAAGTTGACCTCCATCCAGCAATTCATATCTCTTATTTGCAAAGGTATAGTCATAGCCGTCGTCGCACTCTTGTATAAGAAAGAATCCCTGTTTGTGATTATAAAAGGCCATCTCTGTCTCAGTCGGGTTCTCGATTGCGCGATGAAGATCTTGCTCTGCTAAATGCTGTATCTTTTCTTCCACCGTTTCTCCTTTCTACAGATGTGTATCCTAATTGTGAGGGACCGGCTCGTTGCCCGTCCGATCCCTCTTCTTAATCCTATTATTTACCTGCTGCATTCCTAACTGCCGCCGCGTATTAGGCGGCCTCAGTCTTTCCCGTATCTGATCCGGTTTGCACTTCTTCCATATAACTCCATATTGTAATCTGCTGGTCCTCCAGAGCAAATCTACGGTCCAAGTCATGAACCGTGCCGTCCGGCCGGAATGTACGTGGGCTCTCAACATCCCACTGCATCATCATCTTCCACAACTCTGGATAATCGTGCCGAACCGTTCTCAACGAAGAAAGAGACTGTTTCGGGCAAAAAAAGCAACCCAATCGCTTAAATTTCTTATAAAGAGGATTCATCATGTCTCTTTCCTGCAAAAAGTTAATGCAATCCTGCTCGGTCATCCTCCAGTCAGCCAATGGTGCTCTGCAATTTGGAGTCAGATGTTTCAATCGTTTTGTTTCATCCGCTGCAATTCCCAAATAACGAATATGCTCTCCATAAGTTTTGTAGTGCTTCTCTATTGCCCGCAGTTTCAACCGATCGTTGCACCATGCCCCGATTGTAAACGGGTACCCATAGATCGCTCCTTTCCTTGCGCCCTTCTTATAAGTCTGATGGAATCCTTCATCAAAACTGATGACTGAAGGTACTCTTGTAATTTTTCTTCCAATATAACCTTCCAATTTGTCTAAATAATCGTACATTTCCGGGAACTCTGCTCCCATGGTCGGTGTCGCCATCACATTTATAAATACAATGTCGTCAATGACCATTCCCATTTCAATCATTTTAATCAACATAGCAGTGCTGTCTTTCCCACCACTTAAGCTTACAATATGCTTCATCCTTCCCATCTCCAGCGTGAATTTTGCTATTGATGGGATAAGTCCATGCTTTCCGGTGTGTCCTTTTACTCCGTCTAACCTTCTCTTATTTTTTCGGTGTTTCTATGCGCAATCATTTGACACCTGACGGAAACCCCTATACGGGGATTTTCCGAAGCATATCCAAAAACAGGATATTACAGGGCAAGGTTTGCATAGGCTACCCGCTCTATCTCCAGAATTTCTACATTGGATATAGCACGGTATGGTCTCCTATAATTCTCATCATCTATCCAATCCTTCAGTTTTATTTCCACTTCCATTTCAACACAGTCATGATCTCCGCTTATAGAAAAATAGTATTTTTCTCCTTTTCTTACATTTCCACGAATCGTTGTGTAGCTAAAACAGACTCTGTACAGCGGAATACACAGGATTGAATTTAAGATCTGCTTTGGATGCAGATTCTTCAGCAACTTCCTATATTTCTCTGTCTCTGGCAAAGTTCCTCCGATTGCCGCCTCTGAAAAAAAGCAGCAATCAGCAAACTTATGAATATGCATACATTTCCTCCTTCTGCAATGCGTATCTAAATTCCGGCCTCCTTTCGTCATTGTATTTTCCTATTGAATATGAAATAAAATGCGTATCCCAAATACACTTGCCCTCAGCTACTGAAAGGGGCAAAAAAGAGGAGGTCCTTGCCTCCTCTTTCCTGCAGATATTCTTTTATAGCTCAATCTCTATGTGGTCTGGCAGGACTGTTTTAAATCCTTTTGTCACCTTGATAAAACCCGGTATCTTGTCATCTTTCAGCTGCAGTGATGTGGACCACAGGTCATTAGACTCATAGATATATTCCGTACCTTCTTCATCTGATTTTACCGCAGCTGCGAAAAAGAATGCCATTTCATAATGGCACAGCAAGCTTTTAAGGTGATCTACCAAAGGTTTTATTTCATTCTCGTAGACCTCCTGTTTGTCAACAGTTATATACTTCACCTTTTCTGCCATTGTTGTTCCTCCCTGTAAATGAATTGTTTTACTTTCCTTACACCGAGAACACCATATGTACAACATTGTATCATATAGGACAATAGCCATCGACCTCTCCAGCTATTTTGTATTCGCCCTCGGAGATAAGCTTATCATTATAAATATGAGAGAAACTTAACTGAAAATGTGTCATTCGCAATCGACATATGTATAGGGGTGTAATTTTACAATTCATATTTTCCGCCTTGTACTGAAAAGAGGGCTATCCTATAATAAAGAAAATTCGTCCGCTGTAACAATTCGCGGACATTTGCCTGTTATACTATCTGCAAAAAGCAAAGGAAGTGAGAATATGAAGCAGATTTTAATTGTCGAGGACGACAGTTTTTTGAATAAGATGTTAGCCTACAACCTGCGAATCCGGCTGACGGAGGTTGTCAGGGTGTGTTCGTCTACATACTTCTCGTCTATATCCCACAGCTTTTCCAAAAGCTGCCCACGGGTCAGCACTTGTCGGGGATTTTTACGGAACAGGTTCAGCATTTTGTACTCCATCGGGGATAGGGTCAGGGGCTTGCCGTTTAAGGAAGCTGTCTGCTCCGAGAAGTCCAGAAACAGCCTCCCGTCATCGTAAATGTCCTTGGCCGGTTTGTGGTGTTCCAGCATGGCGAACATGGCTTTGATTTTCCGCTGCAAGGCCCTGATCACAAAGGGCTTTGTGATGTAGTCCACCGCGCCCACCTCATAGCCCCGTATCTGGTCGCTCTCCTGATCGTTGGCGGTCAGGAAAATCACGATGGTGTCCAGGTGCTGGGGCTTTATCAGCTTGCACAGCTCAAAGCCGTTCCCGTCCGGCAGGTTGATGTCCAGCAAGACTAAATCAAATTCCTGCGTGTGCAGGGCTTCGGTTGCTGTCCTGGCGTTCAGGGCAGAGGTCACGCTGTAGCCGTCAGCGGACAGGCTATTCCGTCATGGATAACTACGTTCACAGAACATGGAAAAGCAAAGTACAGCTTTCCCACATTCTGCAAACATAGTTCCACACAACTCCATAAAACAGCCCGTTATACACATTTTCACAGTGCCTACGACGGACAGAATCTCACGCATCATTCTATTTATTTTTTTCAAAAACTATGACATAATGGTGTCATAGTTAGAGTGATATGATTTAGGAGAAAGGAAAATTTATGAAGATTGACCGTTTGATGGGCATTATATTACATTTGTTGAAAAATGGGAAAACATCCGCAGCACAGCTTGCCAATAAGTTTGAAGTAAATACAAGAACTATTATGCGTGATATTGATACCTTGTGTCAGGCGGGTATTCCAATCACATCTGCTTATGGCGTTCATGGCGGATATGAAATATTAGATACCTATGTATTGGATAAGCATTTAGGAAATGAACGTGATTATAAAAACATAATCAGTGCTTTGCGTTCAATGGCAAGCGCTTATGAAAATAAAACAATCCAAGAAACGATAGATAAGATAACTTTATTAGCAGAAAATAAGGAAACTGCCATTGAAATTGATTTAGGGGCGGCACATGAAAATGTAGATACCAATACGCTGATAAGCACTTTGGAAAAGGCAGTCAACGCTCAAAGAACAGTTCAGTTTTTATACACGAATAATGCAAATGCTTCACATACCGTTTCGGTAGAGCCTGTCGGTGTCGTCTATAAATGGTACAACTGGTATCTTATTGGCTACAGCACAAAGCATGAGGATTACAGAATGTACAAGCTGGTCAGAATGGAAGCATTATCTGTGACAGAGCAAAGCATTACGAGGAAGCATTCTCTTAGCAAAGTTATGGAGGAATGGAGTGATACCCAGCAAATTACAGAAATCAGAGCCATAGGCAGCGCACAGATTAAGATAAAATGCAGGGAGTATTTGAACATAGAGATAACAAGGGAATTTGAGAATGGAGATTTTGAGTTTTGTATTCATGTTCCCCAAAATGAAACGTTTTGGTTTGGCGTACTGCTTTCATTTGGGAATAAAGTGAAAGTTTTAGAGCCGCAGGGCATTATAGATAAAATTTCACAGACCTGTGAAGAAGTGTTGAGCATTTATAGGAGGTAAGCATGGTGGATTTTACCATAGAAAAGTATTATACAAAGCAGCAGATACGCAGGGGGCTGGCGCATTATCAGAATATAGACCATTCAGAAAAATTGTATGGAACAGACGGAATAAAAAAGCTGATGAGGAAACTGCATTCCATTCAGTATGATCCGTTGAATGTGGTCGGACGCAACGCTGATTTGGTACTGCAAGCCCGAATTGCGGATTACCGAAGCGAAATGCTGGAGTACCTGCTTTATACGGAGCATTTTCTTACAGACGGATTTGATAAGGAAATGTGCATTTATATTACAGAGGACTTTGAAAGGTTTGAAAATGTCAGACAGATACAGGCGCAGTCAGCCGAGCGCACTTTGTCGTACAGAGGGCAGACAGAAGCGTTGAATATATTGCAGGAAGTAAGAGCATTTGTGTCTGCAAATGGTTTAACGGGAACAAAAGATATTTCAATCGGAGAGGTAAGAGAAAGCCGGTGGGGGCATAAGAAACTATCCAGTGCGGCGTTGGATTATCTGTATACAAAAGGGGAATTATGCGTTGCAAAAAAGATTGGGACACAAAAACAGTTCGATTTGACTGAACGTGTGATACCAAAAGACTATTTTTCGGGCTTTCGTTTTATGACGATAGAACAGTTTTTGGACTGGTATGTAAAAAGGAGAATTGCGGGCGTAGGTATTTTGTGGGGAAAACGGGGCGGCGCATGGCAGGGTAATTATTTATGGGATAATGAACTGCGAAAAAGCACGATAGCCAGATTAGCAGAAAAAGGGGAACTTAAAGTTATTCATGTGGAGGGGATTACAGAAGAATTTTACTGCTGTGAGGATTTTCTCGAATCCCTGAAAAGTGAAAGGGCAAGTGACTACGCCAGATTTATCGCACCGCTTGACAACATGATATGGGACAGAAAAATGACAGAAAGTATATTTGATTTTTCATACAGTTGGGAGGTATATACGCCAGTATCAAAACGGAAATATGGGTATTATGTCCTTCCCGTTTTATACAATGATAGCTTTGTTGCACGTTTTGAAGCTGTTCCTGTAAGTAAAGGCAAGTGCTTTGAAATTAAAAACTGGTGGTGGGAAAAGGGGGTTTTAACTGATGAAAAAATAACAAATACGATTATGGAAGAAATGGAAAGGTTTGCAGATTTGCATAACGTAACGTTAAGCAGCAAAAATCAAAAACAGTTGGAGGTAAGATTATGAGTGAAATAACCAGATTAGATGTCAGTGAAGAATGGGCACATACAGGTATTGTGAAAGCGGGGGACTACTGTTTTTTGAGTTATTGTGTCGGAAATACAGACGGCTCAACCGAGGAACAGATTAACGGGGCTTTTGATGTAATGGGGAAAAGATTAGCGTTGTTTGGCTTAACGCTTGAGAACGTAGTTCAAATGGACTGTTTATTTCGGGATGTGTGGAATATTCCTATCATGGAAAAGGTTATAAAAGAGAGATTTCACGGGAAGTATCCAGTCCGTAAATCAATCCAGACCAATTTCGCAGACAAAGGAGGCGAAAACGGATTGAAATTTCAAGTTGATGCCATTGCATATTGCGGGAAATAAGTGTTTATTCACAAATTAAATTTTAATGAGGGATTATAGTTGAAAAGAGAATTAGGAATTGCGAGGTGTGGATTAGCCTGCTGCTTGTGTTCAGAAAATGAACATTGCTCCGGCTGTAACTCCGGCGAATGTCCGGATAAAAACTGGTGTGAGAATAGAAAATGCTCACTCTCTAAAAATTTAGGGCATTGTTACAACTGTAATGAAGATTGCAAAAAGGGATTATTAGGCAAAATCAAGCCTTACGCTTTCACGCTGTTTGTCAAAAGGTATGGAGAAGAATGCTTGTTAAATTGTCTTGAAAGAAATGGAAACAATGGAATTATATACCACAGAGAAAGTTTAAATGGCGATTATGATGGTTTTGAAGATGTTGAAAAACTGATAGAATTTATAAAAACAGGACAGAAATAGGGAAGAATGTCCATGCCCTTTTTGTTTACAGACAGTTAAGGGGCGAATATTGAAAAATATCGTTCCTTAACTGCATAAATGGAGCCCGTTGACACCATTTTTTGTTGAGGAAAGGGGGAATTTCCCATGGTTGGTATTTCTCTTTTGTGTTATCAACCTGATTAACACGACACTTTCTAACCAGATAGCCAGAAAGCAAGAAAACAGTATTCTGCGTTCTATCGTTCTGACTCAAAAACAGTTATGTAAAATGAATATCTGCGAGGGTCTATGCTATGCGTTCTTTGCGACATTTGCGACACTGATCATTGGGCTTCCAGTTTCCATCTTTGCTTGCAGAAAAATGAGTGCAGGTGCTTTTGCCGGAAATGTAGTCCCTTATCAGTTCCCAGTTTTAGAAATGGGACTGTTCATTCTGGTACTTTTCGGAATGGAATTGATTCTGTCTGTATGGACAGTGAATAGACAGAAAAAGCAATCTCTAATCGAGCAAATGCGTTCAATGGAATAAGCTCAAATCCAGCGGGGCGGCGTGTGCTACCCCGCTTTTTCTATGGTTTACTCTAACTCCTCATTTTTTACTTTTCCATGGATTTCCTCGAATCAGTTCTTCAAAATAAATAATATTTTTTCCATAACATCTTCAAGACTCAAGTACTTTGGATTTACTATAAGGTACCCCGTCAGCAACATCCGCACGATAATCTGATACTCCAGTGCCCATACCGTTGTCTCCTGTTCTGTATCTCCATACCACTCGTCAAACTTCTTGATCAGCATATATCTCTCAAAATCCGTCATTTTCTGTTTCAGGAAATACAGTGGCTCGTCTTCATATTGGTACTGGTTAAAAACTGCCGCGGATATACTCTTTATTTCATCCTTCCACTTTATTGTAACAACGCCTCCAATATCCGTTTCCATCTTCGTCTTTAGAACATCTACAATAATCTTTCGATATACTGTTTTCATATGCTGCACTCCTTTCGCCAATTAATTCTTACAATTAATATGAAAGAAACTGCTGCCTAAATGGTTTTAATAACAACGATCTGTCACCAACAAACTGTATTCTTAAAATAGCAGAGGGCCCCCGCAGGAGCCCTCCAGACTGGAGGCTTCACAATTTCCTCCAGTACAATACTGAACTAAACATACCAAAAGCTGTAAAAATATCAGGTCAATAGTTTAGTTCCTTTTCAGTATATGCGCAATTAAAATAAAAATACAGAGAAGAAACTTCCTCTTTCTATTCTGCTCTACATTTCGTTCTGTAATCATGACTATTTTGAAATTATCTCTAATAACTCATTTACTGTCTCCGGTACGTATCTACATGAAAATGTACTAGTGTCCTCATCATATAAAGAGACCACACAGTTTCCTAATAGACCTTTTAGCATTATTGCGTTAAACAAAGAACTTGCTTTTTTATAATCCCGCCTCACTTTCCTGTTCGGACCATACTGCTGTTGGATTATATAGCACAATCTGTAAATTCGCTCTTTAGAATCAGCCTTCCGCAGCTGAGTATATATGCGTTTCATTTCCCACTCAAATTGTAAATCTTGGTTCAAGTTATGCACCTTCTTTTTCTACTATATCTTCCTGTATTATCACGCTACACGCCCATAAGAAAGCTTCACTCCTGCTTCCTTAAATCTTTGCTGCAGGGATTCCATTTTTGATGGCTCGGAAAACCGATCAATTAAAATATCCTGAAACTCACGCTCTTCAAGATACTCTTTTTTAAGAACATACAGATCTGCCAACACATACTTGCCTTTTTTCACCCATATCAGTGCCGCTTCTCTATCCTCTACAAGTTCCGGAGCCCTATTAATATGTATATGGATGCCTGTATCTAACAGTTTCTTTACAAATTCCCTGTCCTTTCTGATTTTTGTCGGTATTACATCAGGGAGATGTTCCACAAATCTGCGCTGAATGGATGAATCAAAAGCCAACAATATGAGATCACGGTCCTGCTTCATCAAATCATTAAGTTTCCTGTAAAGGCAGCCATTTTTCTTAAGTGCCTTTATGATCAGTTCCTTATCGCTTTCATAATATTTAGGGAACTCAAAGAAAAGATCATCTGCGCACTGTTCAATATAGGACTCCGCTACCTCCCTGTCTTTTTGTAAATCCGCGTCGGCATACTGAAATGCCTGTGGACGCTTCTTGCAAATTTCCAGAACTGCTGCCTTATCATATCTTAACCGATCCAGCTCCTGATGTCTTTCCCACCGATTAATACGCTTCTTCTCAAAGCGTGCTGCCGCGCACTCTCCTACATACTCTCCCAACCGTTCATCATCAAGAAATGAACGTAAAACGCTTGGCACCTTTTTGTATTCTTCACGCACAATTCGGCATATGTAAGTCTGCCCACTAAGTCTATACTCTCCATCCCGATAAAGTTGTGCGATCCATGATAATACTCCTTGAATTCCTCTTTCGCCCAGAATATCACTTAGCTGTTTCACCTCATATGTTTCAAAAATTCTGCGATGTAAACTACTGCTTGCACTGGTGACAAATACTTTCTTATCAGCAATCTTGATTTCGTTTATAATTAAATAACTCATAGTGTCCGTCTCCTCACTGCATCATTCGTCCACCTGCTGCTCCGGCATTTTTTCTTTCTCATGCGCAAGTGTCTCCATTTCTACTTCATACGGGATTTCATTTAGGATAAAGTTAAAATCCTCACCGCTTTCTCTTTTCCATGTCTGGTATCTTTCATATCGTCTCGCCAAAACTTCTATATATTGACTACTGAAATGGCACCAGAATCTGTCTCCGTCTTTATCCAAAGCACATATTCCAACATCTAAAAGAGTACCGCCAAGGAAGGATCTTTTAGGCATAATATCTTTACAATGCCCCAAGATTGTGTAATTTCTCTTGCCACATTCCATTGCCAATTCCCATGGGTTGCTGGAGATCCATGCGTTCGCCTGGGTATGAGATCCGATTTCGTCCAGGTGTAGCGGTTTTTGCACGTTTCTTATTATCTCTGCAGCCTTTTCGTTATATTTGTCACGTATCTCGTCATCCGTCAACGCGATCAAAAACCATGCCTCTGAACTGATCTGTTCCTCCCTTCCGCCCGGTTCCCACATCTCAACTGTTACGTATGCAGCATTGATTTCTTTGACATATGCCATAAAGCTTTCAGACATCCCGCCGTGGATAGTCCCGCTTATCTGCTGCCCTATTTCCAACTGTTTATAAGTAACTCTTCTTGTTTCTTCCATTGCTTTTTCACCTCTGTATTTATGCTGCTTTATTGATTTTCTCATTAAACTCTAAAAAATCTTTCAGAAGTCTTCTGCTCCGCTGAGCTTTGTATCCTTTCTTCTCCAGAAAATCACAATATTCCTCCAGATAAAAGGGTATATCTTTAAGCCGGTTCACTCCGGAATGAATGACGACACAATATGCCGCAAGCGTCTTCGCTTCTATACGATAATTCTCATGTTCACATCTGGTCCAAATATCGGGGAACTTCTCTTCAAACAACTGGTCAATCTGCCGGCAAAGGCTCTCATTACGTATGTATGTCTCTATATTTCGAGTCGTGTCAAACTCCGGGAGCTTGCTTCTGTATGATTGGTAGCCTCTTTCATTAATCTTCTTGTACAAAGAATCTATCCTTTGAGCGATGTTCATTATTCCTTCATCCTGTAACAGCCTTTTTTCATCCTCCGTAAAGAAATCTGGAATCTGTTTCAAAACTTTATGAAGAAAAGCTTTTTGTGCTATAGTCGCCTCTCTGGGAATCATATTCACCTCATATATCTCAGAGGCAACAATCTCTTCCTCTTTAGCTTCTTCTGCGATAGCGTCCTGGGTTGTTTCCTCATCCTCTGACGTTTCATACAAAGTAAACATTTTGAAGCGGTCCACTGCCTTTTGAATAAATTCTTTACATATCTCATATACGATCGAAAAACGGTTTGTTTCCACTGCAGCCTTTGCCATATTACAGGAACCGCCAAACTGATCCAGACATACATCCTTTTCTTTGGTCAGCTGCTCGATCAGATATTTATACAAGGCAATAGGCTTCTCCGCCTGATGGCTCTTGTGTTTTCCTTTATTCGCCGGAATATCAATCTCATAGTTTAATATTCTTGTAGTCTGATATGCTTTCCCACCAGAGTTAAGACAACGTGCTTTGCCTTTGGTAAATATAACAATCTGCTCTACACCTTTCGTTGTACGCCCAGTATTGATGACTCCCTCCGGAGCTTTCCTCCAGATGACGCTCGCATAATAATTCAAATTTGCCTTCTCTGCCATCTCCTCAATCTGGTTCAGATACTTTTTATTTGTAAAGCTCCGCACAGGCAAAAACTCTGCCAGATATCCGCCTTGTATCAGTACTCTCGCTTTCTGCTCAAAATCCTCTTGTGTATAGCAAAAGGTTTCATAATCTGCAAAGCATTTCTGGTTGCCGGATTTGTGTGCTTTTTCATTCTTCCATGGATGGTCATTGATGATAGCCGATATTGAGTTATCCTCAATTTCATCCAGTTTTCTGCCGTTCCCACGTATCAAAAGGCTGGCACTCTCTTTTCCCACCAGAAGATATACCCCCTTTGCCACACGCTTAAACCGCTGTTTCCTGTCTCTGTATATACCACAGCGAACGGATTCCTCCGGCCATTTTGATGCAGCCTTATAAATTTCTTTCAAACATGCGATCCCATTTTTCTTGCTTGCTAAGAAGCGCTCCACTGTATCCCCAATTGTTTCTGCCAGAAAATCATTTTGTTGTGTTGCACTTTCTACCATCAGTACCTCCCTCTCTGCATCTTTCCTGATTCCTGAAGCTGTAATTAAATAGGCTAATGTCTAGCTCATCATCCGCGGCAAGTTCCATACTGTCCTCAAGATATTCCCCTTGAGGTAATGAGATTTTATCCAGTGATTTAAAAAAGAATTGCTTTGCTTCGGAAATTGTCTGCGCCTGTTCATATGGAATTTCTACAAAGCCTTTACTCGTCCATACGACCGGAAGACGAATCGGATCTTTCTCGTGTCTGCGAATAAATCCATTGAGTTCATCCCCAAAAGCTCGGATCAGACAACCATTTTCAAGTTCTACTTCATAAATACTGTTCCTGTCATCCTTGCACTGCAGCAACACATCTATTATCTGGTACTTCATATCATTAAACTGTCGATATGATGGATCTACTGTATAAAACATTCCCTCTTTGTTCATCATTTCTCAAGTCTCCTCTTTTACAGATCACTGTTCGTCTTTCGCTATAATTCCATGCCACATTCGCGTAAAGACTCATTAACAATATCCATAGTCAAAATACTTGCTTCAAATGCGCTCTTACTGTAGTTTGCAACGCTTTCAAAAATCGTCACTGCGATTTCTGGTGCACAGTTGCTATGCTCAGTCCTGATCGCTTCTGTAATACAAGCTTCTGTGCTATAATCTCCGCCACCGCTGCCCCAGCATCTGATCCAATGGGCGCATTCATCCGCCAGTCCTTCTACTGCCTGTTTTGGCAGACCTTCAAGCCATGCGTCATATTCTTTACAAGGTTTCTGCAAAAAATCCATAATCATACCTGTTGAAGCCCTCCTTAACATCTGTTTTGATAAATTTTTCGTGTTCTCTGATTTTTCTTCCAATTGCTCTGTTACCTCCTCTCATCTGTATGATTCACTAAAAATATGCATGAAACTGCTCCATACAAAAAGGCTGCCCTCATAAAGAGCAGCGCTTTTTGTTCCTTATCTTACTGTTTTGCCATTTCCTGAAATGCAGTCAGCCAGTCATCCCCTGTTTCCATCTCATTTTCTGTTTCTTCTGATTCTTTCATCTGGCTCTCCATTACTCTTGCCGTGTCTTCTGCCGTCGTGTACTTTCTATGCCGTTCCCCTTTCCAGAAGGATTCTGAAGAGGTTCCGTGTTCAAGCATCATTTCCATGTCCGACGTATATGGCCGGTAATCAAAAATTTCTATGGAATGCCTCAGCAATTCCTTAACAACCAGCCCTCTGCATCCTTTCTTAAATCTTTGAATCCAGTCGGCTATCTCCTCATCTTCGTTTTTATAGAAACGGATTCCTACCGTCTTCGTCTTTATTTTTCCTTCCGGCTTTCTTGGAAGCGGAATACTTTCCCGCTGTCCGGAGATTTCATTACGCAGCACCGTCTTTACCAGTGCGGAAAATCTCCGGGATAAAGGATCTGCCTCCAGCCATAGCAGATCAATGTCTTTTTCCGTAAGCCGGATTGACAGACGGTATATTGTCTGCTTCCTCATTTTGTTCGTTTCAGCATGCTGGCCAGGAAGAGATAATAACCTCGTACAATATCATAGACGGAAGAAAGATTGTCACTCGGGCTGCTCTGAATCACCTCAATTCCCATCTCCTTATATCTGTCCTTGAGCTGTTCATACCACGCTGCCCCAGTTCCCCCTGCAACAACAAGCATATCCGTTCCTATGAAACTATCATACGCAAGTTCCATTCTCGTCATTGTCTCAATGCAAAGCTGTCTGGTATGCCGTTCCAAAATATCTGCGAAGGAAACTTCTTTTTTCCTTCTTGCCACTCTGTCTACTACCGGGATTTTGCCCGTCTGCAGATACCTCTGGAATGCATGTACAGCAATCTCTGTACCGTAAATATCCTGTATATCCGCCACAGTTCTGCGGAATATTTCCTTCATGGCACCTGCCGGGAACGTTTCCTTATTTGTAACCTTGTGCGTTTTTGCTGAAATGAGGCACCCGTCAATTGTACCAAATCCCCCGTCCATTATGACAACCTCCAGCTTTCTATAGATCCGATTGCCCAATGCTGTCATATCCGCATTGTTATTCAGACATGTAGAATAATATGCCCCCAAAGGCTGCTGAAGAATCACCAGGTCCTCTTTTTCAATCTCGAACTCATATGTTTCCCACGGGTTGCTTCCTATTTTCAAATCAAATCTGTGGTGTCCCTCTAACACGTTCCGCAAAGGGGCGGCGTCTGCAATATGATATTTTGCAGGGAGTCCGCTGACTATTTTAAGCTTGTCTTCCTCTTTTTTCGCTCCTATTTTGTTCGCCCGCATTGCCATAGCCATACTGGTTTCCGCCAATGTCTTGAACATGGGATTGTGATAACGGTATCTGGAATACAGCGTGTTCATGCTGTCATCCACATCATTCGGGCTGAGGGAATTGTTCGCCATCTCCCCCACATCCCAGAGTACGCCTTTGTCATCCCGATACAGAATATCAGAGTTCTTCATCTTCCCTACTTCAGCAATCCCTTCTCTTCTTACTCTGGCAAAACTCGGGAAACAAAGTACTGCATTCGGGGCGTACACTTTAACACCGGAATACCCCACATCAATCCCAATCGGCCAGTATCCATCAACAGATACATTTTTTCTGGGAATGTACTCGCTCTTTGTCTTAAAATCATAAATATTCATCTCTACACCTCCATCGTTTCTTCCAATATGACTGATTCTGTCCTTTTGTACTATCCATGTTTCTTCTCATAACTATGTCAGATAAATATTTCAGCGATGTAGAAATATCCATTCTTTTCTACAACGGCAATCCCTATGTGGGTGTAGGATCTGCTCATCCGCGCTGCTCTGGAGTATTCCTGCACCTGAAATCTAGTATGAATATCTTTTGCTGTTTTTGTAGCAGTTGTACGCCATAAGGTTTCCGACGGAGCTGCTGACTGGATACCAAAACGGCTCAGAAGATTCGATAGGTCTCCATACACCGGTGAGTCAAAATCCGAGTGATTATAGATTGCCATATCAGCAGCCTTAATCCGGGCAATCTTGTAAACATCACTGCCCGCCGACAGCTTCAGTGCTTGCAGCCCGTTTGAGGTGCGCTCCTCATTCAGTTTAGAAAGTACGCTTTGTGCAATATCATCCCGATATTTCAATCCAGATGAAACACGTTCATACTCCTCGGAAAGAGTTGCTCTGACCGCACTTGCGTCAGGAGCGCTTCCGCTTCCTGTTACACTTTGCACCTTACTAATCTCTGTAGGGCCTGTTTTCTTTGTGCTGACCAGTTTACCGCTGGCGTCATATGTCCGTGTGATAACCGTCTGGTAAGTAATAATCCAGCCACCGCTTGTTTTCTTGTCTACTATCGTTTCCGTTTCAACATAGCCACCACCGCTGATTTCTTCTGTAGTAATTCCCGGATTGATAATCGTGATACCGTCGCCACCAGTCTGACCGGTTGATTCTTCTGTTTGCTCTGTTTGCTCCTGCCCAGTCTGTTTTTTTGTCTCATTTTCCTTTTTCACATTTTCCTTTGGCTTTTGGCAGGCTTCCCATGTATAATTCCCATCATCGTCCAGAACTCTTTCCATATAGCCTGTAACCACACCATGCTCGTTGACTACCGCATAAACATTCCCCTGAACTCGATGGTAATTCTCCGGGATGACCATTCCATTGTCTTCCTTCTGGTGAATTTCATTTCCATGTTCATCTACTTCCACAAAATAATATGTATCATCTGCGTTCCTTACATATCGCAGATATTTTACAGAACCATCCGCGTTTGTTACCTTATACACATTTTCAAGCCCTTCAACCGCTTCATAGTCTTCCGGTATATCAGGATTTACATCTTGCCAAAGCCAGGAACCGTCCTCTTGTTTTATTCTCTGTCTGTATCCCTCAATCCTGCCATCTTCTCCGATAACCATATACAGTTCCTCTTCTCCAAGAACGGGAACATAATTCTGGGGGATTTCCGGATCAAGATACCATTCTTCGCCAACATCCGGTAAATCCTCTGCCCTCAGCCACCAGGCTCCCTCTTTCTCATCTGCCCCATACGCATAAGCATCAGGCCGTTCTTCGGGTTCCTTTGCTTTAACCGCCCATAAACTTCCAAATGCTATCTGCAGGAAACAAAACAGCAGTACTAATTTTCGCATTCTCTCTGCGCCTCCTCTCTTATTCTCAGCCCTCTGGGTACTCAAGCTTGGTCTTCTGCATTTTCATCTCCTCCTTCCTTCTTATAAGTTCAAAAAAAATATGCCGGAAACCGACATATTATAAATTCCATCCCCCATTTTCCTATTGCGCATACAAAGTGTATAACCCGACATACAGAGTGTAAACCCCGGTCGTTTTTCTATCCCTTCCACTTCTTTTTCTCTCTTCGCATCCTCTATGGACAGCTTTTGAGTAGATTAAAAGAGAAATGAGCAGGAAAACGATAGCTGCGGTCGTTTAAACTGTCATACGCACGTTTTTTTCTTCTCCTGCTTTTTTACTTCAAAATTACTTCTTATCACCTTCTAAAGAGAGGCCGTTTATAAATTCATCCTTTTTTCTTAAGATTATACCGTTTGGTACGATTTTATTGTCGATTTCCTGCATATTTAGGATAGCGAAAATTATGTAGAATTTTGAAAGGAGATAATTTGTACCATGTATGGATTGCTCGGACCACAACAAAAACTATCCGAAGTTCAGGAAATGTTACTGGGGAAACGCCAGCACTATTCCGCAGCTTTTCTGGATCGTATCACCGGAGATATTAATATCTATGAAGCTCTCCGGTATATTTTTGAAGCCTATCTGGAATGGACGCCCTATCAGGTCAGGGACTGCCTAACCCATGATATTATCCGCCTGTTAAGGCTGGAGCCATTAATTAACCGAATTCCGTGCCCACCGGAATTAGACCGTACAAGGGATCTGGAATATATCGCATGGTATATTTATCCTCAGACCGTCAACTGCAATCAGCGTGATCTTGCCATCAAGGTGTATCACCGTCTGAACAAAGGCGAAATTTCCCGGTTCCCAAAAGGATATTTTGACGGTACTGTTCAAGGATGGTTCCGTGCAAGATGTGCCTTTCAGTGTATGCTGATTGAATATCTGCCCCCTTTTGAGAATCTGGAAGCGTTATATGCATACTTTGCAAGCCCCAGAGGAAAGGACGCGATCCGCAAATATAAACTGTTGGTTCCACTGAGAGAGTTGTATGAATCCCCTCTTGAATACCTGCATGATTCTTTGAGTTCACAGCAAAAGGACGAAGCTTTATATCAGAAATACAGGAAACGACACTCTGGCAGTCCTAAAAAGGAAGGAGGCTTTCCAATTGAAACGTAAAATTTTATTTTATGCTTTTTCTGTAAGCCTGTTATTTTCCGGATGTTCCTCCAAAAGTATATCTGGTAATGACTGGTTGCTGGAGCAGTCTTTTTCGTACTCAGATTTGGAACAAGCCAGTTTAAGTATTTCGGATCTCTTTTCACTCTATTTTGTAGGTGCGGTTGATAAAAAGGACATCCTCAATGAATTAGAACTTTTGACTGCCCAGATTTCATTCAGTCAGGAGCAATACCTTGAAGGAATAGAGGCGATCTCTCCGTCCAGTCACTCCTATGCGTCTAAGAGCGGGGAAGAAGCTCTTACTACTTCCTATGAGATTACATTGGATTTTCTTGATAATGCGGAACTGCTCCTAAAAGCAGGCGAACAGCAACAGCTCATGTATGAATATTTAGAATGGCGTGAACTATTGATTACTCAAATCGCTACATATTGCACAGCAATAGATCTTGTATCTGAAAAGGAGGAGAACCCATGACCAGTATTTATTCCTATGATGGGAAATCAGACATCGGATATCAAAAAAGTATCAACGAAGATTTCATTGATGCTGTGGAACTTGACGAGCGCACTTTACTGCTTTTTGTAGCAGACGGAACCAACAGCGATCCAGACGGCGGCTTACAGCCAGCTTCCATTGCAATACACGAAATGGGTACTATGCTTAAGCGTATTTTCGAGAAATCAGCCTCTGCATTTTTGATGAATCCCGAGCTGTTTCTGACAGAAGCCTTTGAATTCACAAATCGAATTCTTATGGTTTTTACAGCCGCCAACAAAGATCGCTTTGCAGGATTCGGGTGCAGTCTCGCCTGCTGTCTCATATACCAAAAAGAGAATCAAACCTGTGCCACTGTTGTAAATGCCGGGAATACCCGTTTCTATTTAATCCGGTTAACCAAAGGGACACCCGCTATTCACCAGCTTACAACTGATCTGGTCCTATGTCAAGATTTAGCACAAGTTAAAATGAGAAATTTATCCTCATCTT
>ERZ1643246.352-NODE-352-length-60859-cov-32.246004_pt1 | contig 60859 bp, 52 predicted proteins | sample MGYA00579265_ERZ1643246 | MGnify/ENA primary metagenome ERZ1643246 (study PRJEB29033, sample SAMEA4952261) | chicken gut metagenome | biome: Broiler Chicken; feature: Gastrointestinal Tract; material: Caecum | place: Ireland | collected 2018 | study: Broiler... | reverse complement strand
CTGATTTGATTCTTTGCATAGGACCTCCTTCCCGCCGCCAATTCAGCAGCATCATACTTTTTCCAGTAAAGAACTGAATACAGTCGTATCGATAAGTATCTTAATCTTATATCTGTGTTCTCTCTTTTTCTATATCAAAAAATTAACTTTATGTATCAATATTGCAACATTTCATAATGACACCTTATTTTTCATATGTTACACAATTTGCAGACAAATATACCACACTATATTTTAATCTCTGTACATCCATTTACAATAATGGTAAAATAATTACGTCAATCTACTATTGGTCTGATTCTATGATTTGGGTCAGAGGAAGGAAACTATTAGCATGCTGAACGAAAGACTGAGAGAAGCGCGAAAACACAAAAAATTATTCGCAGGAATATGTCGCTGAAAAGGTTCATACTTCCAGACAGACAGTACTGAGATGGGAAAACAGGACTTCTGAGCCAGGCGTTGAAACACTCAAAAAACTTGCAGAGTTATATGATGTTTCTGTCAATTACCTTTTAGAAATATCAGAAAACCAAGCCGCTCCTGCTCCGGTAGAATCCCCCGATAAATCAGTCCATCCTGCCGAAAAAGAAAAGGAGGAATATCAATATGAAATCTTTTTCTTTCTTATACTGTCTATACTCTCTGTCGCGGTTGCTCCGGTTGGACTGCTGATTTCTATCGTTTCAATAATCTGGGCCAGAAAGAAAAGAATCCCAAAACTTTTTTATCTTGTCGTGACTATATGTTTACTGATTAATATATGGAACTGTATTATGATTTTTCAAATGTTCTTTTTAGATATCGGTTATACAACCATTTCTTCTTAATTTTTTCTTTCCTTTTTTTCAGAGAACGTGCTATAATATTTAGGCAATGAGCAGCTCTTTGCGTAAGTCCGATTGCGGACTGCGGAAGAGCTGCTTTTTTATTGCAAAAATATAATTTTCTAGGAGGAAATGACATGCAGAGTCAACAAGTCGGCGATGCTGATCGCATTTTTGTTGATGGGCCTGTTCCCCAATGTGGTGACCTACCTGCTGGCCGCAGTGCTTGCCGGCTTCGGCTTCGGAGGCCTAGAGCCTGCGCTTCAGTCCATGGCGGTCGCGATCGCACCGCCTGAGAGACGAGGCAGCGCCAACTCCACCTTCCTGTGCGCATATGACATCGGAATCGGTGTGGGCGGCGGAATCGCGGGCGTGCTGATCTCATCCTTCGGCTACAGCCAGATGTTTGTGATCATGACCGTGTTCAACATTTTATCCGTTGTGATCTATGTGCTGTGGGGACGGAACCATCCGTCATCCTTTACCTACCGCAGGAAACATCATCTGAACTGATGCAGCCGTTTATCTGCAGCGGCTTCAGGGAAAACCTGATTAAAACCTGCTTCAGTGAAAACATACTGATCATGATCAGCTGATTTTCCCAAAAAGGGAGATGCCTCATCGAGACATCTCCCTTTTCACATTCCTGTTTCTTTATCTGAACTGTTCTTATTTGATCTGTCCTTCCAGCACCTCTGCCGCTTTCTCAAGCGCATCCTTGATGCCTGCCGGATTCTTTCCTCCGGCCTGCGCCATGTTCGGGCGTCCGCCGCCGCCACCGCCGACGCATCCGGCGATGCCTTTGACAAGATTGCCCGCGTGAGCGCCCTTCTTCATCGCGCCCTCTGTCGCGGTCGCCATCAGGCTGACCTTTCCGTCATTGGCGGATGCAAGGACAACAACTCCGTCGCCCAGCTTCTCCTTGAGCTGGTCTCCCAGGTCTCTCAGTCCGTTCATATCTACGCCGTCCACCTCTGCGGCAAGGAGTTTCACGCCTTTTACTTCCTTCACCTGCTCCATCACATCGCCGACAGCATCCTGTGCCATCCTGCTCTTCAAGCTCTCCACTTCGCTTTGAAGCGCCTTGTTCTCGCTCATCAGATGGGTGATCTTGTCCGCCAGGTTATCCGGCGTCGCTTTCAGAAGGTGCGCCGCGTTCTTCAGCTTCTCTTCCAGCTCGTCATAGTATTTCATCAGCCCCTCTGAAGTGAGCGCCTCGATCCTGCGGACTCCCGCGGCAACTCCGGTCTCAGAGATGATCTTAAACGCTGCGATCTCGGAAGTATTCTGCACATGGGTTCCGCCGCAGAACTCAATGGAGAAATCTCCCATATTGACCACGCGCACGATGTCGCCGTACTTTTCGCCGAACAGCGCCTGCGCGCCGGTCTTCTTCGCCTCTTCGATCGGCATGTTCTTCACGACGACCGGAAGTGCGGCAGCGATCTTCTCGTTGACGATCTCTTCCACTTTCTTAAGTTCCTCCGGAGTCATGGCGGAGAAATGTGTGAAGTCAAAGCGCAGCCTGTCCTCATTGACGCTGGATCCTGCCTGCTCTACGTGAGTTCCAAGCACGGTGCGCAGCGCCTTCTGGAGAAGGTGGGTGGCACTATGGTTTCTTGCGGAGAGAGCGCGCTTCTTCGCATCCACCTCGAGAGTCACCTTGTCTCCGGTCTTGATCATTCCTTTTGTCATAACGCCTACATGGCCGATCTTGCCGCCGAGGAGCTTCACAGTATCCTCCACGCGGAACTCGCCCTCTGCAGTGCGGATGTATCCTGTGTCAGCCTCCTGTCCGCCGCTGGTCGCGTAGAACGGAGTCTCCTGCACGAAGATCGTTCCCTTCTCTCCGTCGGAGAGAGCATCCACGATCTCTGTCTCTGTAGTCAGGACAGTCACCTCAGACTCGTGGGACAGCCTGTCATATCCGACGAATGTGCTCGTGACATTCGGATCGATGGACTCGTATACTGTCACGTCGGCTCCCATGTAGTTCGTCACCTCGCGGGCGTCGCGTGCTTTCTTCCGCTGCACTTCCATGCACTCCCGGAAGCCTTCTTCATCCACGTCCATTCCCTTCTCCTCCAGGATCTCTTTTGTCAGATCCAGCGGGAAACCATAGGTGTCGTACAGGCGGAACGCATCCTCGCCGCCAAGCGTCTTCGTGCCCTCTGCCTCCATCTTTCCGATCATATCGGACAGAATGCCCAGTCCCTGATCGATGGTCTTATTGAACTGTTCTTCCTCCTTGGAGATCACCTTGAGGATGAACTCTTTCTTCTCTTCCAGCTCCGGATATCCGTCCTTGGATCCTTCAATCACCGTCTCCGCGAGCTCCGGCAGGAATCCCTTCTCGATTCCCAGCAGTCTGCCGTGGCGGCACGCTCTTCTGAGCAGACGGCGGAGCACATAGCCGCGTCCCTCATTGGATGGCATGATGCCGTCGGAGATCATGAACGTTACGGAACGGATATGGTCTGTGATCACGCGGATCGAGACGTCGGAGTTGTATTCCTTTCCGTACTCTGCATCCGCCAGGCGGCATACATGGTCTCTCAGCGCTTTGATCGTATCCACATCGAAAATGGAATCCACGTCCTGAACGACCGAAGCAAGACGCTCCAGACCCATTCCTGTATCAATATTCTTCTGCTCCAACTCTGTGTAGTTGCCGTTTCCGTCATTGTCGAACTGGGTGAACACATCGTTCCAGATCTCCATGTAGCGGTCGCAGTCGCACCCTACCGTACAGTCCGGTTTGCCGCATCCGTACTTCTCTCCCCTGTCATAGTATACCTCAGAGCACGGACCGCACGGGCCTGAGCCGTGCTCCCAGAAGTTGTCCTCCTTACCGAACTTGAAGATCCTCTCCGCCGGGATGCCGATCTTCTTGTTCCAGATCTCGAACGCCTCATCGTCATCCACATAGACGGACGGGTACAGACGGTTCGGATCCAGACCGACTACCTCTGTGAGGAACTCCCAGGTCCACTGGATCGCCTCTTCCTTGAAATAATCTCCGAAGGAGAAGTTGCCCAGCATCTCAAAGAACGTGCCGTGGCGCGCTGTCTTTCCTACGTTCTCAATATCGCCTGTGCGGATACATTTCTGGCAGGTGGTGACTCTCCTTCTCGGCGGGATCTCCTGTCCTGTAAAATATGGTTTCAGGGGTGCCATCCCTGAGTTGATGAGCAGAAGGCTCTTATCATTATGAGGCACTAAAGAAAAGCTCTTGAGGGCCAGATGTCCCTTGCTCTCGAAGAACTCCAAAAACATTTTTCTCAACTGGTTTACTCCGTATGGCTGCATACCTAATCCTCCTCTTTCGCTCCAAAAAGCCAATGTTTAATATACCACAGGCGCATAAATTTGTAAAGCGGGCAGCTTTTCAAAAACTGCCCGCCCCTGCTCTGTAGAATCTGTTTCTCTCACAGTATCAGATATGATATTCTTTCAGCTTAGTCCAGCTCGATCTCTTCCAGTTCTTTCGGCGGGATCGCGCGGGACGAATTCTGTACATATTTCGCAAGGCTCTTCTTCGCTGTCGCCACAGGAATATTGGTGCCCGCTCCTGCGATACATCCGCCGGGGCATCCCATTCCCTCGATCAGGCATCCGTTCAGCTTGCCCGCCTTTGCCAGCGTCAGGATCTTTCGGCACTCCGCCAGGCCTTCCGCATGCTCCACATTGACCTGAACGTCCGGATAATACTCATTGATGCACTTTTCGATCGCAGCAGCCACTCCGCCGGCACAGCCGTAGCCACGTCCCGCTCCTGTAGCGTCGTGGAAGGAGGACTCCGCCTCATAGCTGCTCAGATCGATCCCTTTCGCGTCGAACATTGCCTGCATCTCCTCGAACGTCACCACAAAGTCCACGTCGCTTCGCACGCTGCGCCTGGATGCCTCCAGCTTTTTTGCTGCACAGGGACCGATAAATACCACCTTGGCGTCCGGATGTTCCTTCTTGATCGTCCGGGCCGTTGCCACCATCGGAGTCAGTTCCTGGGAAATCTCATCAATCACATCCGGGAAGAACTTCTTCGCCATCACCGCCCAGGACGGACAGCAGGACGTGAGAAGGAACGGCAGCTCGCCGGTCACAACCTTCTCCACATAGTGGTGTGCCTCCGCAATAGCGCCGATATCCGCGCCCAGTGCAACTTCATATACCTCTGAGAAGCCCAGCTCTCCAAGAGCCGCCTTGATGTTTCTCGGCGTAATGTTCGGTCCGAACTGGCCGACGAAAGCCGGTGCGATCTCCGCGATGATCTCCTCTCCCTGGGATAGCGCTCTGGCAAGCTGGAAGATCTGGGATTTGTCCGAGATCGCTCCGAACGGACAGTTCACCATACACATTCCGCAGGATACACATTTGTCATTGTCGATGAACGCTCGGCCGTACTTGTCCGACACAATGGCATTCACGCCGCATGCCTTCTGGCAGGGGCGCTCTTTCTTGGCGATCGCATCATAGGGACAGACAGATTTGCACTTGCCGCACTTGATGCATTTTTCCTGATCGATAAAAGATTTCCCGTTCACCATGGAGATCGCGCCCCTGGGACAGACCTCCTGGCAGGGATGTGCCAGACAGCCCTTGCATATATTGCTGACCTCATATTTATTCTCCTCGCAGCTCTCGCACGCCGAGGGGATGACCTGCATCAGCGGCGGCTCATAATATTTCTCGGAAATATTGCTCGCCTCCACGCCCGCGGTCAGATGGACCGGCTTGTTCTCCGGACGGAGGGACAGGCCCATTGCCAGGCGGAGCCTCTCCCTTACGATGGCGCGGGAGCGATATGTGCTCTCGCGGTATTTCTGGGTGTCATCGTTGACGATCTCATAGGGGATCGCCTCCATATCGTCGAGAAGTGTCTCCGCGTCCGCCTTGAAGCCCAGTTTCGCCACCTCTGTGAACACTCTTCTCCTGATATCTTTTACTGTAGTCTGTAATCCTCTCATCATAGTAGATTTCTCCCTTCTGAATGTCTGCTATGTCTTTTCTGCTGCTGTGCAGGATATACATCTGACCCTTTTCAGTCTGCAAATACTTCCTGCGCATAGTGTACGGACTGCATGGCGTCCTTTCCGTAGAAATCCGCCCCGATCATGTCCGCGTAGTCCTGGTTGAGCACGGCGCCGCCCACCATCACGAGGCATCCCGGCGCTTTCTCTCTGAGCTGGCGGATCGTCTCCTCCATGCTCACCACAGTGGTCGTCATCAGCGCGCTCAGTCCCACCAGGCGGATATCCTGTTCACGCACCGTGTCCACGATCAGCTCCGGCGCCACATCCTTGCCCAGGTCGATCACCTCAAAGCTGTAGTTCTCGAGCAGGACTTTCACGATATTCTTCCCTATATCGTGGATGTCGCCCTTCACCGTCGCCAGCACGATCTTCCCTTTCTTCTCCTGCACCTCGCCGCTCTTGTCCATCTTTTCTTTCAGGACGGCAAAGGCGCTCTTGGCAGCCTCCGCGCTCATGAGCAGCTGGGGGAGGAACACGGTTCCCTTCTCAAAACCGTCTCCCACGCTGTTCAGCGCCGGGATCAGCTCTGCATTGATGATGTCCAGGGGGGCCTGCGTCTCTGCCAACTGCTGTGTGACGGTGTGGGCCTCTTCCTTGAGTCCCTTCTCAATCGCCGCCTTCAGCCCCATTCCTGCCTCCTTCTTCTCCGCCGGCTGAGAACTCTGAGCACCGGAATATCTGGCAATATAATTTTCGCAGTTTGCGTCAAGGTTCATCAGCGCATGGTATGCATACCAGGACTTCATCATCTCATCAGACGCCGGGTTGATGATTCCGGCGCTTAGGCCGTTCATCATCGCCATGGTGTAGAACGCGGCGTTTACTGTTGGACGGCTCGGCAGTCCGAAGGAAATGTTCGACACCCCCAGTACCGTGCACACTCCCACCTCATCCCGGAGTCTGCGGAGCGTCTCCAGTGTCACCTTCGCCCCTTCCGGCTCGGAGCTGATCGTCATTGCCAGTGCGTCGATGACAATATCCTTCTTTCGGATACCGTACTTTGCCGCTTCTTCGATGATCTTCCGTGCGATCTGCACGCGTCCTTCCGCATCCGCGGGGATCCCGTTCTCATCCAGGGTCAGCCCGATGACCACGCCTCCGTACTTTCGGATCAGCTGAAATACTGTATCCATAGATTCCTGCTTGCCGCTGACAGAATTCACCATGGCTTTCCCGTTATAGATGCGCAGCGCGCCTTCCATTGCTTCCGCGTCCACGGTATCGATCTGAAGCGGCAGGTTCGTCACACTCTGAAGCTCCTGCACCACTTCCCGCATCAGCGCCGGCTCATCGATATCCGGAAGTCCTACGTTCACATCCAGGATATGAGCCCCTTTCTCCTGCTGCATGATGCCTTCCCGCAGCACATAGTCCAGATCATGTTCTTTGAGCGCCTGTTTGAACCGTTTCTTTCCCGTGGGATTGATCCGCTCTCCGATGATCTTGGATCCCTCCCCGAGGAAGACGCTCCGTCCGTAGGAGGATACGACTGTGTACTCCTTCTCCCTTACCGGAACCAGGGAACATCCGCGGCACCGCTCTGTCATTGCACGGATATGGTCCGGTGTCGTCCCACAGCATCCTCCCACAACGGCTGCGCCCATCTCCACGATCTTCTCAAGATCCTCCGCGAACTCTTCCGGCGACACATCATAATAAGTCTGGCCGTCCCGCTGCTTCGGAAGCCCGGCATTTGGCTTCACGATGACCGGCAGGGAGGAATACTTCAAAAACTGCTCCAGCACCGGGAACATCTGCTCCGGTCCCATCCCGCAGTTGATCCCCAGAGCGTCCACCCGAAGACCTTCCAGAAGTGCGATCACAGAAGGAACGTCCGCTCCGGTGAGGAGCTTTCCTCTCTCGTCGAAGATCGTCGTAGCGAACACCGGAAGAGACGTATTCTCCTTTGCCGCCAGCACTGCCGCCTTCAGCTCATACGTATCGCTCATCGTCTCAATGTGGATCAGGTCCGCTCCCGCTTTTTCTCCGCAGATCATGACCTCTTTAAATGCCTCATATGCAGTCTCAAAGTCAAGATCTCCCATGGGCTTGAGCAGTTTTCCCGTGGGACCGATATCCAGCGCAGTGTAGATTGGCCGTTTTACTCCTGCGGTCTCTGCAGCAGCCCGCACATGTCCCACTGCGGAAGTCACGATCTCTTCCAGGGAGTACCTGTCGTCATGAAATTTGAGCGCATTGGCGCCGAAGGTATTAGTCAGGATGATATCGCTCCCCGCCTCAATGTAGCTTCTGTGGATCTGCCTGATCTCATCCGCGTGAGTCAGGTTCCAGGTCTCCGGAAGTTCTCCCGGTTCAAGGCCCCTCTCCTGGAGCAGTGTTCCCATCCCTCCGTCAAAATACAGCAGTTCTTTTCCAAGTCGTTCTCTTATCATAGTGTATCCTTTCTCGTTCAAAACTCGCTAAGGCTCTTTTAATTTCTCCGGTACGGACAGTCTGCTTTTCCGCACGCCTCGCACCCTTCCACCGGGCAGCGTTCTTTCACGGGACTTGCGCCGATCACCGCAGTCACCGACTTCGTAGGCGTCATCATATAATTCTCCGTCATGGTCAGTCCGATGGTCTTGGCACAGTCCAGCATCCGCATAAGGGGTTCCTGGTAATGGATGTCAAAATCCCCGTATCCCGGGCTGAACCTCGGTCTTAAGTAGCGCCCCTCTCTCTCAAGTTCTTCCCCGATCTTCAGCTGGCATTCGTCACAGTACTCTTCCAGATATGCCGCGGCACACGCCTGAAGTACGACTGCCTTCGCCATATCGGTCAGCGAAGTCCTTGTGATCAGACGGTCTGTCTCAGTGCCCAGTGTGGCGCCGAACAGGACGATCTTGTCGCATCCCTGCAGATTCCGGCTCAGGCTTCTGCTCTCGATCGTCAGCTTCCCGATCTCGATCTTTCCGTCTTCAGTTCTGTTCATCTCAAAAATACGGCAGATGGACTTCGGACCTGCCGCGTGCTCCAGCTCTGTGAAACAGCTCCGGATCATTGTCAGGGTCCGCTCATCTGCCGCATTCTTTCCGAATCCGAGATAGCGCACCGCTTCTCTAACTCTTTTTTCCATATCGTCTCCTAACATTTGATGATCTCAGACAGATTGTTCATGATCGCAGCCGCCACATCCGGCTTGTTCATGGAATAAATATGGATGTTCTTTACTCCGTTGGCGAGCAGGTCGATGATCTGATCCGTCGCGTAGGCAATTCCTGCCTGCCTCATGGCCTCCGGCGAACTTCCGAACCGATCAAGGATCGAAAGGAACCTCCGCGGAAATACCGTTCCCGAGAGTTCCTGGCTGCGCTTCATCTGAGCGGCGCTGGTGATCGGCATGATGCCCGGCAGCACCGGGACCGTAATGCCAGCCTCCCTGATGCGGTAAAGGAAATTATAATGGATATCATTTTCGAAAAACATCTGTGTCGTCAGGAAATCGACGCCGCTGTCCACCTTCTGTTTCAGATATTTAATGTCGTCTTCCTTGTGCTCATTCTCAACATGCCCCTCCGGGTAGCACGCCGCTCCGATACAGAAGTCCCCATGCTTTCTGATCTCTTCCACCAGCTCGCATGCATAGCGGAAGCGGTCTCCTGACGGGAAAGCCATATTCGCCGGAATATCCCCGCGCAAGGCGAGGATATTCTCGATTCCCAGACTTTTCAGATTCTCTATCACTTCCCGGACTTCCTCCTTTGTGGAGGATGCACAGGTCAGATGAGCAAGGCTGAGCACGTTCAGATCATCCTTTATGTAGGAAGCGATCTTTGCAGTATTTCTGCTCGTCCCGCCTCCGGCGCCATAGGTCACGCTGATGAACGCCGGGTTCAGCTTTGCGATCTCCGCTGTAGCCCCCAGCACCTTGTCAATCCCCTCATCCGTCTTCGGAGGGAAAACCTCAAAGGAGATGTGTATTCTGTCTTCCTTCAGTCTGTCAATTATTTTCATTCGGTATAATATCTCCTGTTCTATTCGCCGATCAGGCTCCTGTACAGTTCTTCATACTGCTTCGCAGAATTCTTCCAGGAGAAGTCCTGACTCATGCCTCTCTCCACGATCTTGTTCCAGTCTCTCTTTCTGTCATAGTAGATACGCTCCGCGTAACGGATCGTATTCAGCATCTCGTGTGCATTGTAGTTGCTGAAGCTGAAGCCCGTACCTGTCTTTTCATACTCATTGTACGGCTCTACCGTATCCTTCAGGCCGCCTGTCTCTCTGACGATCGGAACAGTTCCGTAACGCAGGCTCATAAGCTGGCTCAGTCCGCATGGCTCAAACAGCGACGGCATAAGGAACGCGTCGCAGGAAGCATAGATCCTGTGGGAGAGTTCGTCGGAATAGTAAATATTTGCAGAAACTCTTCCGGAATACTTCCATGCAAAATGACGGAACATATTCTCATACTTTACATCCCCGGTTCCGAGTACTACGATCTGCACTGCATCCTGGCAGAGCTCATCCATGATGTAATCCACAAGGTCGAATCCCTTCTGATCTGTCAGACGGGAAACCATACCGATCAGCATGACATGGGGATCCTTGTTCAGTCCCAGCTCTTCCTGGAGCGACGTCTTGTTGATCACCTTATTCTTGCGGAAATCCTCGATCGTAAAGGTCTTCGCGATCCTCGGGTCTGTCGCCGGATTCCAGTCGTCGTAGTCGAGACCGTTCACGATACCGCACAGGTCGTTGGATCTTGCGGACATAAGCCCGTCGAGTCCCTCGCCGTAGAACGGAGTCTTGATCTCCTCAGCATAGCTCTGGCTGACAGTAGTCACTTTGTCTGCATAGACGATACCGCCCTTCAGAAGGTTGGCGTCCTTGTACGCTTCCATCTTATCCGGAACAAAATAATACTCCGGAAGTCCTGTGATTCCCCTCACAGTCTTTGTATCCCACACCCCCTGGAACTTCAGGTTATGTATCGTCATGATCGTCTTGATCCCGCGGTAGTATTCGCCAAGATATCTGAAATTGTCAAGATAGACCGGGATCAGTCCTGTCTGCCAGTCGTGGCAGTGGATCAGGTCCGGACGGAAGCCGATCACCGGAAGGATGCTCAGGACTGCCTTTGAGAAAAATGCGAACTTCTCGATTCCCCACTTCGGATCGCCGTCATACGGTGCGAAACCGCTGAAGTAGTGCTCATTGTCGATAAAATAGAAGGTGATGTCATTGAGCACAGTCTTCATGATCCCTACATACTGGTTCTGTCCTGCGATATCCATATAAAAGTGACTGACATACTCCATTCTGTCCTTCCACTCCTGCTTCATGCATGTGTACTTCGGAAGCACGACCCTGACATCGTATTTTGTCTTGTCAAATTCCTTGGGAAGCGAACCTACGACGTCCGCAAGACCGCCTGTCTTAATAAATGGTACGCATTCTGAAGAAGCAAACAAAATGTTTTTCATACTACTTATCCTCCATTTTCTGCATTAATCGCCGCACGGCATTTTAACTACTGTTCATTATACCGCATTTTCCACATAATGCAAAGGATTTTATCGCTTTACTTTGACGCAATCGTCCCCTCTTCAGTTTCTGTGTTTGTACTCCAGCTGAATCGTATCCGCGATCAGCGCGATAAATTCGGAGTTCGTAGGTTTCCCCTTCCCTGTACTGACCGTATATCCGAACAGTTCATCCAGTGTGTCCAGCTTTCCTCTGCTCCAGGCAACCTCGATGGCATGGCGGATCGCCCTCTCCACGCGGCTTGACGTAGTCTGATATTTCTTTGCCACCGTCGGATAAAGTATCTTAGTGATCGCATTGAGCACGTCCATGTCCTCCACCGCCATGATGATCGCATCCCTGAGATAATGATACCCCTTGATATGAGCCGGGATGCCGATCTCGTGCAGCATATTTGTGACACGGTTTTCGAGATTCTCTCCGTTGACCGCATTTTCTGATTTTGTATCTTCATTTTTCTTATCGTTATTACGGAACATTTTTCTGACGGATTTTATCCTGTTCAGCAGCATTTCGTTGTTGAACGGCTTCATGATATAGTAGTTCGCGCCTTTGTTAAAGGCATCTTCTGTAATCCTTTCCTGTCCCACCGCTGTGACTACGATAAAATATGGCCGTTTGCTGACATTTTTGTCCTGGCTGACCTGTTCCATTACTGTCAATCCGTCCATTTTCGGCATTATCAGATCGAGAAGAACAACGTCCGGTTTTTTGTCTTTGATGATCTGACACATCTCCTCGCCATTTTTCGCTTTTCCCACCAGATTCAACTCTTTATCCATGCTGATAACAGTCTCCAGCATATCGAGAATTCTCTGGTTATCATCAGCGATGGCAACATTCAAATGCTCCATTCTCTTCTCTCCTTTAGAAATTTTGAGAACCAGCTTTGAAAACGCCACCTGCTTATTATATCCAGCCGTATTTGCGGAATCAAGGAGATTTTGTAGCTCTAATTCGACATAAAATTCGACAAATCAGTCTATTCCACCTGGTTCAGCATATTTTCTATAAAGATCCCATACCCCTTTGTCGAATCCTGAACAAACACATGTGTGACTGCTCCGATCAGCTTTCCGTTCTGGATGATCGGACTCCCGCTCATTCCCTGAATGATCCCTCCCGTCTTTTCAAGGAGCTCCGGGTCTGTGACCTGGATGACCAGTCCCTTGTTGATCTCACTTCCCGACGTGTCGATATCTGTCACCTGAATTTTATAGTCCTTCACCTCGTTATCGACAAAGCACCGCATGAGCGCGTCTCCTGTCACAATTTCGCCGGCAGAGGCGGTCTCGATTGGGATCTGTTCCTCGAACAGCTCATCGATCCGGTCCACGGTCCCGTAGATTCCCGCCTCCGTATTCTTGTCGATGGTGCCCAGAACATTGTAGTTGTTATAGACAATGATCCCCTCCATTGTCCCCGGGCTTCCGTCGGCGCCTTTTATGACGTCCTGTATGCTCGTCTTATACAGTGTGCCGTCGGAAATGGTCATAAGGACATTGGTGTCCGTGTCGTGGATCCCGTGCCCGAGGGCGCCGAACCTGCTCTGCTCCGTCAGGAAGGTGACGGTACCGAGCCCCTGTACATTGTCCCGCACCCAGATCCCCAGCTTATAATCATCGGGCGCGCATTCCACAGGCCGGATCCTGACATCCATGGTCTCCCCGCTCCGCCGCAGCGTCAGCACAACGCTGCCGCTGTCCAGGCTGTCCACTGCTTCCAGAAGCTCTGCTTTTCCTGAGATCTCCTGCTCATTGACCGCCGTGATATAATCTCCGGTCCGGACAATCCCCGCGGCCGGCTCGTGCTCTTCGCCGTCCACGCCTTCCAGGCTCTCCGTGCTCAGGACCATAACTCCGTCGGTCTCCATATAGATCCCGACAGGCATCCCGCCCAGGAGCACCGTGCTGTTTCCGGAGCTTCCTGCACTGGCCTCGGCCTGCTGAAGTCTGTTTTCAGGCTCCCAGAGCCAGGCACACAGAAGCCCTGCGCACAACAGGGCTGCCGCGAGGAACAGTGCCGTGAGATAACGCTTTCCTTTTTGTTCCCGGTCGCTTGACATAGATTCACTTCCTTTCACACATAAAAAGAAAACGGATACATCGCTGTATCCGCTCTTAGTATGTGTGCCTTCCGTGGATTTCACACTGGTATTATGTTTCACTCTTTGCCAATTCTTTCATCTCGCCCGCGCTCTCCAGGATCCTGTCGGTCACGTTGGCTCCGCCAAGCATCCTTGCAAGTTCCCTCACGGATCCTTCTTTATCAAGAAGGGTGATATCCGTTCTGACGGAATTCCCGTCCGTCTCCTTTTCGATCAGGAAATGGCTGTCCGCCGCTGCCGCGATCTGGGGCAGGTGGGTGATGCAGATGACCTGACGGCTCTTTCCGATCAGCCTCAGCTTCTCCCCGACCTTTCCTGCAGTGATCCCTGAGATTCCGGTGTCGATCTCGTCAAAGATCAGAGTCGGCGTATCCTCCTCGTCGGCGAGGACGGTCTTGACCGCCAGCATGACGCGGGACAGCTCGCCGCCTGATGCCACGCTGCCCAGCGGCTTCATCGGTTCGCCCGGATTCGCCGAGAAGTAGAATTCTGCATCATCCTTTCCGTTTGCGCTGTAATGTCCGGCGTCAGAGATCCGGATCTCCAGGCGCGCGTCAAGAAAATTCAGTTCGGTCATCTGCTTCTGTATCTCGGCTGCGAACACCTCTGCAGCCTCTTCTCTCACTCTGTGAAGCTTCTCTGCCGTCTCCTCGACCTTTTGCAGCGCTTCCTCTATCCTGCTGTCGAGCTCCTGTATAAATGCGTCATAATCTTCAAGTTCTGTTAGTCTCTGCTGTTTTTCCTCACAATATGCCTGGATCTCGGGAATTGTTTTTCCATATTTTGCCTTTAAATGATTGATCAGGTTCAGCCGGTCCTCTGTATCCCGGAACTCTTCCTCCGAGAACTCAAAGCTTTTGGCATACTCAGACAGCTCCCGGTTAAAATCATTGAGCAGGCTGTCAATCTCCACAAGCTGATCATAAAGACGGCTCCCCGCGTCGTCAAACTCTGCAGCATCCTGCATGGAACGGATCGCCCTGCTCAGGAAATCGCTGGCGCTGCCTCCTGCGTCTTCCCCGGTGTACTGATAGGTCTCCGCCACGGATTCCGTCACTTTCCTGCTTTCGGTCATCCTCCGGTACAGTTCTTCCAGCTCTTCATCCTCTCCCGGGACAAGTTCTGCCTCCAGGATCTCCTTCACCTCAAACTCCGCCAGGGCAGCTTCCTTCCTTCTGCTCTCGTCATCCAGGGCGGAACCTTCCTTTTTCCTGCAGAGCTCCTGATATGCACGGAACTTCTCCGCCATCTCTTTTCTGAGCGGAACGGTCTCTTCCTTCGCATACAGGTCAAGGAGCGCCAGATGGTTTTTCCTGTGAAGGAGCGTCTGATTCTCGTGCTGCCCGTGGATATCGATCAGCAGCCCCGCCGCCTCTCTGAGCACCCGTGTGCTCACGGTCTCGCCGTTGATCCTGCTGACGCTCCGCCCCTCCATGAGACGCCTGCTCAGCGTAAGACAGCCGTCCTCCGGGAACAGGTCAAGCTGTTCAAGCTGCCGCCTGATCTTCTCGTCCTCAATGGTAAAAGTCAGTTCCACAAGGCCGCTCTTCGCCCCGCTGCGGAGCATGTCCGCGCTGTACTTCCCGCCCAGGGCGAGATTGACGGAGCCGAGAAGGAGCGACTTTCCCGCTCCGGTCTCTCCGGTCAGAATGTTCAGCCCCGGACCGAATTCTACTTCCGTCTCATCGATCAGAGCCAGATTTTTCACAAACAGATTCTGCAACATATTCGATACCTATAATCCTTTTGACACAATCCTTCGAATCTTCTCCATCACGGTCGTCGTATCCTCCACCGTGCGGATCGCGCACATGATGGTGTCATCCCCCGCGATGCACCCCACGACCTCGTTCCACTTCATGGCGTCCAGAGCGGCCGCAACCGCCATCGCCATGCCGGATACTGTCTTGATCACCAGGATATTCTGCGCCATGTCCATGGAGACATAGCCGTCCTTCAGCACCCGGATGTACTTTTCGCTCATCCCCTCTTCCGGCCTGTGAACGATGTACTTCTGCTTTCCTCCTACAGAGACTTTGGTGAGTTTCAGGTCGCGGATATCCCTCGACACCGTTGCCTGCGTCACCTTGAATCCGGCATTATTAAGATATTCAGCCAGCTCTTCCTGTGTCTCGATATCGTACTGACTGATAAGTTCAATGATTTTTGCATGACGACTGACTTTCATTTTCTTAATTTCCTTTCATCTTTCTGCGCATGGTCTTCATAAAGCTCTCCCGGCTCAGCTTCACCAGCCGTGCCGTCTCCTGTGCCCTGCGGATGACGACCCTGTCTCCGGTCACAAGAGTGGTCTGCTCTGCCCCGTCGTAGCAGACGGCCACCTGCTCCGTCCTGCCGTATCTGCCCTCGCAGATCTCCACCTCGATGACGTCGTCGGATGAGAGGACCACACTGCTCGTGTTCAGCGCGTGGGAACAGATCGGCGTGATCACGATCATGCTCGCCGTAGGCTCCACCACCGGTCCGCCCGCCGACAGATTGTATCCCGTGCTCCCCGTCGGTGTGGATAGGATGACGCCGTCCGCAAGATAGGTGTTCAGAAGCGTGCCGTTCACATACAGGTTGAACTGCACGATGCGTATCTTTCCCTCTCTTGCGAGAACAATGTCATTGACTGCGAGATCTCTCCTTCCGTCCGCGGTCGTTCCCTCGAGCATCATACGCTCCTCGATGTCAAAGTCTCCACGGAAGAGCCTGTCCAGCGCCGGGCGGAACTCTTTGAGCTCCACGTCTGTAAGGTATCCGAGCGTCCCCAGATTGATCCCCAGAAGGGGCATCGCGCATCCTCCCATATCGCGGACAGCACGGATCAGCGTCCCGTCCCCGCCGAGGACAAGAGCGCAGTCCGCTTCCTCCGGGACCGTTCCCGGAACAATATGTCCCGCCTCGTCCTTCTGCGAGAGTACAGCCTTCCTGCCGTTCTCTTCAATGTAGTTCAGGATCTGGTTCGTGACCGCATAGTCAGGATCTTTCAGCTTATTCGTGATAATGTAAAAACAGTCCATGTACGCACCTCTATTTTGCCAGTGTTTCAAACGCTCTGTCAACCACGCTCTCAAGATCAACGCCTTCTGCTCCGGCTTCCCCGGGCGGACATTTCTTCAGGTGGATCAGATATTCAATATTTCCCTCCGGTCCTCGGATCGGCGAGAAATCAATGGCCAGGACTCTGAAGCCGATGGAGACCGCATAGTCCGCCACCTTTTCGATGACTTCATGGTGGGTGCTCTTCTCACGCACCACGCCCTTCTTGCCGACCTTTTCGCGCCCCGCCTCAAACTGGGGTTTGATCAGGGCCACGATCTCCCCGTCCTCTCTCAGGTAATTGCGGATCGGTTCCAGTACTTTCGTAAGAGAGATAAAGGAGACGTCAATGGAGGAAAAATCGATGGGCTCCCCGAGATCCTCCGGAGTCACATATCGGATGTTTGTCTTCTCCATGCAGACGACTCTCTCATCCTGGCGCAGCTTCCAGTCCAGCTGTCCTCTTCCCACATCGATGGCAAATACTTTTCTCGCTCCGTTCTGGAGCATACAGTCCGTGAACCCGCCTGTGGAAGAACCCACATCAGTGCACACCTTATCCCTGACATCCACGTCAAAATTGGCGAGCGCCTTCTCCAGCTTCAGCCCGCCGCGGCTCACATAGGGCAGTGTGTGTCCGCGCACCTCAATGGACACATCCGGCGGAAATGAAGCTCCTGCCTTATCTTCCCGCTGTCCGTCCACAAAGACATTTCCGGACATGATCACTGCCTTCGCCTTCTCTCTGGACTCAGCCAGATTCCGTTTTACAAGCATAACATCCAAACGTTCTTTCATCTATTCTCCTCTCATTGTCAGATAATCTGTAATGACCTGCTTAACAATAGCGTCTCTGTCCAGCCCCACTTCGCGGCGCAGCACTTCCACGCTTCCGTGCTCCACATAATCATCTGAGATCCCGATACAGCGCACATGGACATCCAGCTTCGCCCGCGTCACATAGTCGAGGACCTGCTCTCCGTATCCGCCTGTCAGGACATTTTCCTCGATCGTCACAAACAGGCTGTGGTCCTCTGACAGCATTTCCAGCGCCTCTGTGTCCAGCGGCTTGACAAACCTTGCATTGACAAGGCTGCAGCTGTAGCCGGTCTTCTTCAGCTCGCTTCGCACACTGTCCGCCAGCTCCGACATATGCCCCACAAAAAAGATGGCGATATCCTCCTCCTCATAGAGGATCTCACATTTCCCATACTCGATGGGTGCACGGAAACGGCGCATTCCCTCATATGCCGCCCCCCGCGGGTAGCGCAGGGCGATGGGATACTGGAAATCCACGGCAAAGCGCACCATATCCGCCATCTCCCAGCGGTTCTTCGGGGACAAGATCGTCATGTTCGGTATCGTAGACAGGAAGGACAGGTCAAACACCCCCTGATGGGTCTCCCCGTCGCTGCCGACCAGACCCGCCCGGTCCACTGCGAGAAAGACCGGAAGGTTCTGGAGACAGACGTCATGGATCGTCTGGTCATAGGCTCTCTGCAGGAAGGAGGAATAAACTGCGAATACCGGCTTCATACCTCCTGCCGCAAGGCCCGCTGCAAAAGTCATCGCATGCTCCTCTGCAATGCCTACATCGAAGAATCGCTGCGGAAATCTGCGGGCGAACCTGGACAGGCCGGTCCCGTCCGCCATCGCCGCAGTGATCGCGACCACCTTCTCATCCTTCTGTCCGATATCGGTAAGGACTTTGGAAAACACGTCCGTATAAGAATCCTTTACATCTTTTGCCTTTGGCTCGCCTGTACTGATCACAAAGGGACCTGTGCCGTGGAACCTGGAAGGATTTTCCTCAGCCGGCGGATACCCTTTTCCCTTTTTTGTGATCACATGGACAAGCACCGCGTGGTTCACGCGCTTGGCCTCTCTGAGTATCTTCACGAGCGCCCGGATATCATGGCCGTCCACCGGTCCGAGATAGGTAATGCCCATATCTTCGAAAAACATTCCCGGGACGAACAGCTGCTTGATCCCGCTCTTGGTCCTCCGCATCTGGTTCACGATCCGGTCTCCCCGCCCCGGGATCTTCTTAAGGGTGTCCTCCACCCCTCTCTTCAGCTCGGTATATGCCTGTGCAGTCCGAAGTCCGTTGAGGTAGCGGGACATTCCTCCCACATTCTCTGAGATAGACATATTGTTATCATTGAGTACGATGATGAAATTACTCTTCAGACGGGACGCATTGTTCAGCGCTTCATACGCCATTCCTCCCGTCAGAGATCCGTCACCGATGATGGATACCACACTGTGGTCCTGCTTCAGCAGTTCCCGCGCCGCCACATATCCAAGTCCCGCTGAGATCGAGGTGGAACTGTGGCCTGTGTCAAAGGCGTCGCAGTCGCTCTCTTTCCGCTTCGGGAATCCGCTCATCCCTCCGTATTTCCGCAGGTCGTCAAACCCTGCCTTCCTTCCGGTCAGCATCTTGTGCGTATAGGACTGGTGTCCTACATCCCAGATCAGCTTGTCCTCGGGCAGATGAAAACAGAGATGGAGCGCAATAGTAAGCTCGACCACGCCTAAATTGGATGCAAGATGGCCGCCGGTCACGCTGATCTTCTCGATCAGGAACTTCCGGATCTCTTCCGCCAGCACCGGAAGTTCTTCCGGCTTCAGCTTCTTTACATCATTTGCTTTCTGAATCTTTTCAAGCACCATGAGGCACCCCTCCTATTTTTCCCTGCTGACAAGCGACCTGATGAGCTGTGCAAGGAACTCATCCCGCGCCGGGAACTGTCCGAGTTCATCCAGCGCCTCGTCTGTAAGACGCTCCACATCCCTGCGGGCTTCCTCGATTCCCTTCCAGGTCACATAAGTCGTCTTCTCATTCTTCTCGTCGCTGTGGACCGGTTTGCCGAGCACTTCCTCCGTGCCCGTCACATCGAGGATATCGTCCTGGATCTGAAATGCGAGGCCGATCTTCTCTGCGATCCGTTCCATCGCCTTCACCTGTTCCTCGTCTGCACCTGCCAGTACCGCTCCGACCATCATGGAGGACTCGATCAGAGCACTTGTCTTGAGGCGGTAGATAAAGTCAAGCATTCTGCCGGACACCTTATGTCCCGACTCCTTCACGTCCACCACCTGACCGCCGATCATGCCATAGATTCCCGCCTTATGTGCCAGGATACGGAGTGCTTTCCCGATACGGGCACAGTCTGCGCCCTCTGCGCCGAACGCGCTGCATGCCGTCTCAAAGGCATAATTCAGAAGTGCGTCGCCCGCCAGGATGCCCATATCCTCTCCGTAGACGATATGAGTCGTCTTTCTGCCGCGCCGGTACTCATCGTTATCCATTGCCGGCAGATCGTCGTGGACGAGGGAATAAGTATGGATCATCTCAATGGCTGCCAGGAAGGGCTCGATCACTCTGTCCTCTCCTCCGAAGAGGCGGTATGTCTCCAGCATCAGCACAGGGCGGAGACGCTTGCCGCCCGCCATGAGGCTGTACTCCATCGCCTCCATGATGACTTTCTGGTATCCTTCCTGTTCAGGAAGATACTTTTTCAGGACGTTCTCGATATACTCTTTTTTCTCACGATATATTTCATTAAAATTCATGGGTCTCTCCATTCTCATCCAGGACAAGTACTTTCTTCTCCACTTCATCGATCGCTTTGCTGCACTGACCGAGAAGAGCCATTCCGCGGCTGTACAGCTCAAAGGACTTCTCCAGGGAAACATCTTCTTTCTCCATGTTTTCGATCACTGTCTCGAGCTGCCCGAAGAGCTGCTCCAGACTCTCTTTTTCTTTCTTTTCCACTCTGTACCTCCTTATGCTCCGCCGCCCGGCGCTTTCTCTGTGCCCGGATACTCCGTCCCGGCGGCTGAGATCACCTCTGTCTCGATCTTTCCGTCCGTCACATACACGGTCAGACGTTCCCCCTGCCGGACCTGACGGATACTTTTTATATTCCTGCCGTTCTCATCCTGCACGAAAGAGAATCCCTGATTCAGCTTTTCCAGCGGAGACAGGCCTTTCATCTTCTCTGCTGAGAGGGCCAGCCTGTGCTTCTCAGCAATGAGGCGCCTGTCCATAAGATTCCGGAGACGGTCCTCCAGTTCCACACAGTACTGTCTCTTCTCATTGAGCTTCTGTCTTGGGTGGGCAAACTTAAGGCGCAGCTCCATCTGCTTCAGCCTGGCACGCTGGGCGTCCGCCCTGATCAGGACGGCCCGCCGCATCCTCTGCGCACAGTTCAGCATTGTCTCCTTCACCTCTCTGTACTCATAGACCGCCAGCTCTGCGGCCGCCGACGGCGTCGGAGCGCGCAGATCAGCCACATAGTCCGTGATCGTGGTGTCCGTCTCATGTCCCACCGCCGAGATGACCGGCACCGTACAGTCAAACACTGCCCTCGCCACGGCCTCCTCGTTGAAGGCCCACAGATCCTCGATACTTCCGCCCCCTCTTCCGACGATGATGACATCCACCTGTTTGGCTTCCAGGGCATGGATTCCCTTCACGATGCTCTCCGCAGCACCTTCACCCTGCACGAGAGCCGGATAGAGGATCAGCTGCACATAGGGATTCCTCCGCCCGGCAATATTGATGATATCCCGGACTGCAGCACCGGTGGGTGCTGTCACGATGCCCACTGTCCGCACATATTTCGGTATGGGCTGCTTGTACTCAGGGGCAAACATTCCCATCTCGGCAAGTTCCTTTTTCAGCGCCTCGAACTTCTCATACAGAAGTCCCGCACCGTCCGGCACGATCTCCCGTGCGTAGAGCTGATACTTCCCGTCCCGCTCATAGACGCTGATGCTGCCCAGCACGATCACCTGCTGTCCTTCCTTCATACGAAAAGAAAGCCCCGCTCTGGAGCCTGCGAACATGACGCAGGCAATCGTGCCGGACTCATCTTTCAGTGAAAAATATATATGTCCCGATGTATGATACTTACAGTTTGATACTTCTCCTTTTACATAGATCCGGTTCAGCATAAAATCCTGGGTGAACATATTCTTGATGTAGGAGTTCACCTGCTTTACCGTGTAGACATTTCTCACGCCTTCTGCTCCTGTTCTGCAACTCTTCCCAGCACACCGTTCACAAACGCCGGGCTGTCATCGCCGCCAAACCGTTTTGCAAGCTCCACCGCTTCATTGATTGCGACTCCGACCGGGATCTCGTCATCCCATTTCAGCTCATACACCGCCAGTCTCAAGATCGTCAGATCGACCTTGTTCATCCTGGAAGTCTTCCAGCCCTTCGCGTTCTCATTGAGGATCCTGTCGATCTCAGGCACGCGGGAGACAACTGCCTCATACTTGTTCTGAATATACTTCTTATCCTTCTCCGCCGCATCTTCCAGCGTCTCGAAGTAATACTTCAGATGCTCCGGCATCTCCCCCGCCTCATTAAACTCTATCTGGAACAGCATTTTAAAAATATGCTCCCGCAGTTCCTTTCTAACCATATCGGCTCCTTTCTTCCTGCTGTTGTTCTTAAAGCTGTTTTTTTACTATAAAAAGGATGTCTTGCGACATCCCCTATTATACAACACCCGTCATCCGCCTGGCAACAGTACGGAGAGAAAGGATCACTCCTGTTTCTCCATCTCGACTCCGGCGACTCTGATGTTGACGTCAGCCACTTCGAGTCCTGTCATATTCTCCACAGCGTTCTTGACTCTCTCCTGTACTTTTGCGGAAACATCCATAATGCTGTAATTGTATTTCAGATTCAGTGCCAGGGATACAGTGACGACGCCCTCGAGCACATCCACCTTCACACCCTTGGAAAGGTTCTTCATGCCCAGCCTGCTGATGAGCTCGTTCGTGATGTTTCCCGCCATGGAAGCAACTCCGTCCACTTCCGTTGCCGCCAGAGCTGTGATGATCGCCACCACTTCATCCGCGATCTTCACTTCGCCGAGGCTGGCGTCATTCTGTATAGTATACGTATTTCTTTCGTCCTTCGCCATATTCAAAACCTCCTGTTTTGTCTAATATCTTTCTCCATTATAGCAAATATCACTCTGATTGCAAAGGGAAAATGCCGGTTCCGTGTGAACAGCAGTCCGAAATGTCCGACGAACAGTATTCCGAAATGCAGGCGGTCCCGGCCATTCCGGAACTTCCGGCATCAGGAGCGGCCGAATTCAGAGAGCTTCAGTCCCTCGTTCCTCTCCAGCGTCATACGTATACTCCACTCGTGCGCGAACAGGAGCAGCGGGCGTCCTTTAAGATCCTTGATCTTCTTCATATCCGACGTTCCGCTTAAGTGATCCATATCCACATCCGTGTTCTCGATCCAGCGGATATGCTCATAGGGCAGGTTCTCCAGGAGGATCTCCACGTTGTATTCATTCTTCAGACGGTATTTCAGCACGTCGAACTGAAGGACGCCGACAACGCCCACGATGATCTCCTCCATGCCCGTATTATATTCCTGGAAGATCTGGATGGCGCCTTCCTGGGCGATCTGATTGATTCCCTTGACGAACTGTTTTCGCTTCATTGTATCCACCTGGCGCACACGCGCGAAGTGTTCCGGAGCGAACGTGGGGATTCCCTCATAGGCAAACTTCTCTTTTGATGTGGTCAGAGTATCCCCGATAGAAAAGATACCCGGATCGAAGACTCCGATGATATCGCCGCCGTACGCCTTGTCGATCATCTTCCTCTCGCTCGCCATCATCTGCTGGGGCTGGGAGAGACGGACTTCTTTGTTTCCCTGAACGTGCCATACCGACATACCTGCCTCGAACTCGCCGGAACAGATCCTCATGAATGCGATCCTGTCCCTGTGCGCCTTGTTCATATTCGCCTGGATCTTGAACACAAAGGCAGAAAAATCTTTCTCTGTCATGGGGTCGATGGGACCCTGATCCGACATTCTCGGGAGCGGTGAGGTAGTCATCTGAAGGAAATGCTCCAGGAAGGTCTGAACACCGAAATTGGTGAGTGCCGATCCGAAGAACACCGGAGAGAGCTCTCCTTTGTCCACCAGGTCCTGGTCAAACTCCGCCGAAGCGCCGTCGATCAGCTCGATCTCTTCCTCAAGATTGATCTTTGCCTCTGTGCCGATAAGCCAGTCAATCTCCGGGTTATTGATTGCGACTTTCTTCACTTCTCCGACCGCGGTCCCCTTCTTCGTATCCGAGAAAAGTTCCACTTCTTTCTTTGCCCTGTCATAGACCCCTTTGAAGCCTTTTCCCGATCCGATCGGCCAGTTCACGGCACAGGTCGGTATCCCCAGCTCCTTCTCGATATCGTCCAGCAGATCAAAGGTATCCTTAGCGTCACGGTCCATCTTGTTGATGAACGTAAAGATCGGGATGTGCCGCATGGCGCAGACTTTGAACAGCTTCCTCGTCTGCGCCTCAACTCCCTTGGACGCGTCGATGACCATGACCGCCGAATCCGCCGCCATCAGGGTACGGTAGGTATCCTCCGAGAAATCCTGATGTCCCGGCGTATCCAGGATATTGATGCAGTATCCCTCATAGCTGAACTGCAGTACCGAGGAAGTGACCGAAATACCTCTCTCCTTCTCGATCTCCATCCAGTCCGATACCGCATGCTTTGCCGTCGCTTTTCCCTTGACCGAACCCGCCTGGTTGATCGCTCCCCCGTAGAGGAGGAACTTCTCCGTCAGAGTTGTCTTTCCCGCATCGGGGTGGGAAATAATGGCAAAAGTCCTTCTCTTCTTTATCTCATTCGTAATATCCGACATAATCTCTTTCTCCTGATCTTTTTTATCACATGATCTTTTTTATCGCATAGACTCTGCAGTCCGCCCCTCTTTCTTCAGACTGCACCTGTTACTCTTATTCATCGAAAAGAGGAGTGGAAAAATATCTCTCCGCCGTATCGGGAAGCACTGTTACCACAGTTTTCCCCTTCCCAAGCTTCCGCGCCAGCTTCAGAGCCGCCGCCACATTGGTTCCGGACGAGATCCCGCACATGATTCCTTCCTTGGACGCCAGTTCCTGGGATGTCCGGATTGCTTCCTCATCCGTCACGATACAGATTTCATCATAGATACCCATATTCAGAATAGCCGGGATCACACCGTCACCGATCCCCATCTGCAGATGGGTCCCGATGGATCCTCCGGAGAGGATCGCCGCATGTTCCGGTTCCACTGCCCAGATCTCTATCTCCGGGTTCTTCTCTCTGAGCACCTCGCCAATGCCGGTGATCGTACCGCCCGTCCCGATGCCGGAGCAGAATCCGTCGATGGGACAGTCTGCCTGTTCCAGGATCTCAGCTGCCGTCCGGTCTCTGTGCACGGCAGGGTTTGCCGGATTTTCAAACTGCTGCGGGACGAACACCCTCGGATCTTCCTCTGCCATTCGAAGAGCCGTGTTCAGGCACTCCTCGATGCATGCTCCGATATTGCCGGCGTCATGGATCAGGATCACTTCGGCTCCATAATGCTTCACCAGTTTTCTTCTCTCCTCGCTGACCGAATCCGGCATGATGATCTTCGTCTGATAGCCGCGCACCGCGCCGACCAGCGCGAGACCGATCCCCTGATTTCCGCTGGTGGGCTCCACGATGATCGTGTCTTCCCGGATCAGCCCCTGCTTCTCCGCCTCGCGGATCATATTATATGCCGTCCTCGTCTTAATGGAGCCTCCCACATTCAGCCCCTCAAATTTGACCAGGATCTGCGCGCTGTCCTCCTCTGCCATGCGGTTCAGACGGATCAGCGGCGTATTTCCCATTGCCTCTAATATATTATTATAAATCACTGCCGTTTCCATACCTTTCCGCTGCTTATTGCTTACACTGCAGCCAACTTTACTATTATATTACGCCCGACGGAAGAACTCAACTGATTTCTTCAACTTTACCGTTTACTGTTGTTCAACTTTACCGTTTACTGTTCACAGCTCTTTTTATTGTACTTGACATTTCCCGGCTTGGCAAGACAGAACAAAGGCCGCGGAGAGACCGCCGCAGACCGGTTTCCTGCCGTTTCTGTCTGCTGGTGATCTTTCCGCGGCCTTCCCGCGTGGAAGCGCTTCTGGATTCACTCATGGATCGGAGTGATCACAATATTCTCCGGCGCAATGTCCGTCTTTCTTGTCACGATGTCCTCGATCTGGGCGCGGTTGGCATCTGTCAGCTCATCCGCCTTGACGACCACATCCGCCGAATCCTCCGTAAGGCTCACGACAGCCTCGGAAAATCCCTTCGTCGCCATCAGCGTCTCGATCGCATTCTCCTGTTCGGAGAGTTCTGTCATCTGCACCATCTGAGCCACCGCGTCCTGCTTCTCTGCATCACTCAGATTCGTATTGTCAATGATTGCCTGGAGAGTCTCCTTATTCTGAGCGCGCACCTGCTCTCTGGAGACCTTCGCCTGCGCCACGGTGCTGTCCGCCGTGCCGCTGGTGAGCACTGCTTCCCCCGGCGTTCCTTCTGTCTCCGAATCATTGCTTGCAATGTCCTCTGTGGACGTCTCAATATCATCCTGGGATATATCCAGGAGTTCCTGATTTGCAAGGTCTGAATTCGCCTCTTCTGCGCTCCCCGAAGAGTCTCCGAACAGTTTTCCCGAATAGTTCAGATACCCGGCCACCGCGATCATGACGGCGAGAGTCGCGATAATGATCTGGTTCTTCTTGAACAAACGTTTCACTTGATAATCCTCCTTTTTATGTATCAGCCCGTTTCATTATTTTAATCTTATGCGCTTCCACACCGAATAATGCCTGGACCGCTTCTGTGATATTCTGGACGACGACCGCATTGTCTCCGCCGTCGGCGATAATGATCACGCCTTCGATCTCCGGTGTGAGTTCCTTGCTCACATACGGTGTCTGTGATCCGTCTGAATCCTGTTCGTATATACTCGTTTTATCAGAAGAAGTGTCCTGGGCAGTCCTTGTTCCGCCGCCGCTGTCTGTCTCTTCTGTTGTCTGAGTGGAACTCTGCTGATCTTTTTCCACGATCTTCTGCCCTGAAGACTTCAGCGTGATCATGACCTTCACCCGTCCAACCCCTTCCACATACTGCAGTGCCTGCGCTGTCTTTTCTTCCAGATACGCCTCGTAGGACGACGGATCCGTCTCCGCCCGGACAGCAGCCGGTTCTGTCTCTGCGCCGCCTTCCTTACCATCTCCTTCCTTTCCATCCGGGACAGGAAGGACGATGACAAAGAGAAGAACACCGGCGAGCAGAAGGATTAAGAGCTGGTTTTTCTTCGGAAGCCTCTCCCCCGTGCGCACACCTTCCAGCCATCTCCTGAGCTTACTCTTCTCCAATCCTGATCTCCTCCACTTCTATCCGGCCTCCGTTCTCCTCATCTTCCTCGTTTTCCATATATCCCCGGTATTCTTCCGGGACAAAGTCCAGAAGATCCGCATTCCGGAACATCTCCTCCGCATCCTCGATCTCCTTTCTGTCCATCTCATACTCCCGGCTTTTATACAGGCTGGTAAACTCCTCCGCCATTCCGGTCAGGTTCAGAAGCGGTGTGAACAGGAGCAGGATCAGGATCAGCCCCGAAAAAAAACGGATATATTTTTCATAGTCCTTCCCAGGTATAGCGTGCATCACCGCTGAGACGAGGATCAGATACACTGCAATATTCTGTATCCAGTCATACAGCTGACGAAACATTGTTCTCACTCCCTTACGTTGTAGACGCTGCCACGACGGCGATCGTCAGCAGGAACAGCAGGCCGGATGAAAAGAGCACTCTGACCAGCAGTTCATATCCCTCGCTCACACTGCCGATACAGTCCGTGATCCGTTTGTCGGACACCGGCTGGACCAGCGCCGACGCCAGCTTATACAGAAAAGCCAGGATCAGCATCTGCAGGATCGGGACGGCACAGAGGATTACCGCGATGAGAGCTCCTGCCATTCCGATGCCGTTCTTGATCAGCACCGCAGTCCCCAGCACCACCTCCGCTGCTCCGCCGACCGCGTTGCCGATCCAGGGGAGCGCCTCTGCTGTCCTGGTGAGCGCACTTCTTTTCAGTGTATCAATGGCAGGAGCCAGAAGTCCCTGGACCACATTGACACCGATGATGCAGGTGACCAGTGTCTTCAGGATCCAGGACACAAGCTTCTGAAGAAGTTCTGCCAGTTCTGAGAGCGCATTTTCCCCGGTAAGATTCCCCAGTACACGGACCATGAGATAGACATTGATCAGCGGGAGCAGGAACCGGACCACGACCACTTCTGCCAGATAGATCAGGAACAGGACCACATTATAGAAGAACATCGCCGTCACACTGCCGGAAGCGAGAGCAACTGCCAGAAAATAGCTCGGGCAGAGGACCTGCATGAAATCTGTCAGCGCGCCCAGCCTCTCCTCCACTCCCGCGGCAGCTACCCGGAACGCGGTCAGGCAGAGCGCGATCAGCAGCATATAAAGGACGTAAAAACTGAGTTCCGATACCTGCCGGCTGCGGAAAGCTCCTGCGAAATTCGTAAACACTGCGGCCGCAAGAGCGATCAGCAGCATGTAGACAAGATTCTGTCTGTTGTAGCGAAACTCGTAGAAAACCTGATCCGAGAGATATTTCATAAACAGTTCCCCGACCCCATCCAGATCCCCGGAGGTCAGCATGGTGACGATCTCTGAAAAGGACGTCTTCTGTTCCGGGAACATGACGGCAAGACTGTCCTCCACCTCATCAAAGTCAAATGCTTCCAGAAGGGAGGATTCCGTTTTTTTCTGAAGTTCATCCCGTTCCTCCTCTGTCAGCGTCAGCCCCTCCTGTTCTTCCGCACCGATGCTGTCCGCTTCGCCGTTTTCTGCTCCTCCTCCCGTTCCGAAGTCTGACGTCTCTTCCTGCGCCGTCACCGTAACGTCCCGGCTCCGCAAAACAGCAGACGCGGCCAGGAAGAACACCAGGAGCAGGACCGCCTTCCCTGTTCTCCTTCTCATGCCAGGAACTCCTGTATGGTCTCCAGAAGCGCCAGAAGCACGGGCATGCCGAGCGCCAGGATCGTGAGCTTGCTGAAGATCTCGATCTGGGATGCGATCGTCTGATAACCTGCGTCCCTGCAGATACCGGAAGAGAACTCCGCGATGTAGGTGATCCCAATCATCTTCAGCATGGTGGCGAGATATCCTGCATCCATATTGATATAAGAGCTGATCTGCTCCACCGTACTGATGAAGATCTCCAGCCGGTCAATGATGCACACAAACAGAAAAATCCCCGCCGCCACACTCATATAGATGCCGTATTCTGTTTTTCCACTCTTAAACTGCACTGCCAGGAGCGCTCCCAGAACGCCGACGATCCCGACCTGTACTACATTCATCTCTCTCCCCCCTGATATAAAGCCTGCCGGCTCGTTTGCTCCGCCAGTCTGTTTTCTGACCGGCAGGATAAGACAGACTGGCAGGAGCTGTCTTTGCCGGAACCTTGTTCAGAGCGAAAACATCTGCCTGATCGAAAGGAACAGGTCGTAGATATATGGAAGCACCCAGGACAGGACGAGAATCAGCCCCGCCAGGCTCGTCAGAAACGCCTGTTCGTCCCTTCCGCTGTGCTTGAGCACCTGGCTCAGTATGGAGACGAGAATCCCAACCGCCGCGATTTTGAATATCAGATTTATGCTCATGATTCCTCCCTGTCAGAGCAGGACTACGACAAGGAAGATGCCGCTCATCACCCCCAGGCAGCGGCTGATCTTCCGCTTTGTCGCAAGCCCCTCCCTCAGTTTCTCGATCTCCAGATCCATCCGGTTCAGATACATTGTAAGTGAACGGTCCAGCGTATCTCTGTCAGACTGCCCGAGGAAAGTCCCCAGCTCTTTCAGAAAGATCGAATGGGTGCTTTTCAGGTTCAGATCTTTCAGCCACCGGTCGATCCCCCTGTTCCAGATCCTTGCAAATGCAGACTCCTCCCTCTGATCGATCTCCGAAGCCACATTTTTCAGCCATGAGGCGCAGGGCTCTCTCACTCTTCCTCCGATCGAACGGAAGATCTCTGAGAGGGGCGCCCCTGTATACTCCATCTCCCCCCTGATCAGCCCGACAATATATCTGAGATAAAGCATTTTATCAAGATAACGCTTCAGATCCGCCCCGTACAGATATCCCGCTCCGCTGGTCGCCGTAATGATAAGTACCGCTCCGATCACTCTCTGCACAGCACACTCCCCCGCTCATCATAGATTTCCCGGATCTCTCCGGGGTGTTTTCCGTTTCCCAGTACCACATACCGCTCAAACATTCTCCGGCGGATCATCTCTCCCAGGACCGGCTTCTTCTTTGCCTCGTCCATATCCAGCCCGTGAACGCTCGCAATCAGCTTGCATCCGCACTGCATCGCATACTCAATGGCATGGATATCCTCGCTCGTCCCGATCTCATCCACGGCGATCACCTGCGGCGCCATGGAGCGGATGAGCATGATCATTCCTTCCGCTTTCGGACAGCAGTCCAGTATATCCGTCCTGGATCCCAGATGGTTCTGCGCGATCCCCAGATAACAGCCGCCCAGCTCAGAGCGCTCGTCCACCACTCCCACGGAACATCCCTTAACGTACCGGTTCCCGTCCGAGATCTGCCGGATCAGATCCCGGATCAGAGTCGTTTTCCCGCAGCACGGCGGGGAAATGATCAGGGTATGGCAGACCTGTCTGTTTTTCGTGATATATGGGAGAAGACTGTCCGCGCACCCGATGATCTCATGAGATACCCGTATATTGACTGATGATATGTACTGGATATTCTTCACCTTGTCCTTATCCATGATTACCTTTCCTGCCACGCCTACTCTGTGCCCTCCTTCTACTGTGAGAAATCCCTGTCTCAGTTCATTTTCAAAAGCATAGAGGGAGTACCTGCTGATATATTCCATGGTCTCCCTCAGTTCTTCTTTTGTGACAATATGGCCTCCTCTCTCTCCCGGCAGGACCAGTTCCCTGCCCGCGCAGCACACCCGCAGCGGCTGCCCGGTCCGCATCCTGATCTCCTGCAGACTATCGAAGTCCGGCACCTCTTCCTCTATGATCCTGCGCACACTTTTCGCCAGGATATGCAGTATCTGCGCTCTTCTGTCCTGTCTCTCCATCTTGTCCACCTCTTTACAAAATATATGACGAGGCAGAAAAAATATGACCGTCAGATTGAAAGAAAGTTCTCCCGCGGTTACCTGAAGAGCTGATGACAAAAGCGCGGCCGGTCCCAGCTTTCCGGACCGGCCGCGCCTGACACTCTGTTTATTCTGTTTATATCTTCCACTCTTACTGCACCGCGGGAACCAGGACCGCATTCTCCGTATCTCCCTGGATCCGAAACGAATACACCGGCTGATAGAACCCCTTCGAATCCGTCTGATAGACAAGGGCGACATCTCCGAGAACAAGCTCCCCGGGTTCCTCCCCATACCAGCGGAACTTTCCGTCCAGGATCTGCTCATAGGCCTCTTTCTCCGCGATGACCGCCATATCTTTATATTTCTCGCAGGCAACGATATAGTTCCTGATCTCTCCCATCCTGCCGTCCTCATACAGAGTGCAGGAGAGCTGCCCATTATAGAGGGTATCCCCGTCCCTCTGCTGATAAGCCGCGAAGACATACTGCCCTTCTCCCTGATTCTCAAACGTCATGTCGTCCGGCAGGTCGATCCCGTATCCTGACATGGCTTCGCGGACCTCAGATTCTTCTGCATCCGCGTCCGGCTCTGTCTCCTGCGGATCTGCGTCAAGAAGCCCGAAATCTATATAGCTGAAGGTTCCTCCGGAGAAATCGATCCACAGCATTGTATTGTCCGTGCTGTAGTAGACTGCAGTCTCATCATAGAGATCCGTCCTGCTCTCGTCCGGCTCCTGTCCCAGACGGGCGAAGAACTCTTTCGCCATCGCTCCCGTCTCGTCCCTGCTCAGCACAGATACTTTATACACAGGAGCTGTTCCGCTCTTCTGACTGTACACGGCGTCAGAACTGACCCGGACCCTGTCCATATCCTGACGGACAATATAGCTGGACGGCAGATTTCCCAGTTCCTGTCTGCTGTAGACAATGATGACCGCCGCGAATGCCAGCCCTGCAGCGATCAGCGGGATCTGGAACGCTGCAGCGGCAGCGGCATGTGTCTTTTTCTTTTTCACGCTGCGGCAGATACACAGCACTGCAGCATAACCTCCGAAGCCGATCATAGTCCCAAGAAAATTGTTGAAGATATCATCCATCTCCACCACGCCTCTGCCAAGCACAAGCTGTGCGAGCTCGATCAGGACAGTCAGGAGAAATCCCGCCAGATATGTGACCCAGAACTTCCGGAAGATCCGTATCCCCGCCGGCAGAAGGAATCCGAGAGGGACGAACAGCAAAATGTTCAGGACCAGGTTCCTCCACTGGACCGCGGAAAAGCTGTTCCACGCCTCCCGATAGGAATAGAAAAGTGGCATGACCCGTCCTCCGGTCCAGGAACCGCTCCGATTCAGCAGGGTCGCGGCAAGGAGTACTGTCAGATAACACAGGAAAACAGCACACCACACCACTCTTGCTGCTCTCAGCCGCCTTGTCCCCTTCATGAGTTTTCTGTAAATGATATAATACCCTGCAGCCGCGGCAAGTCCCACAGCCAGCACGAGGATCAGCCCAAGCGCCAGATACTGCTTTGCCATCGACAGGATTGCTTCCAGTGTCATATTTTTCCTCCTCTTCCCTTATAATTTTTGATTTGCTTCGGATCTCCGGTGTTCTGCTTTTCCATCCCGCTGCTCCTGCACGGGACAAAAGATCAGCTCTCCCTGAACCTTCGGATTTCCTCCAGCCGCTCAGCGGTCTTCTTCTCGTCGCCCTGGTCAGTCGGATGATAGTAGGTCCTGTCCTTTAAGCTGTCCGGCATGCACTGCATATGCGTCAGCTTCTCTTCTGTGTCATGGGCATACTCATATCCTTTTCCATATCCCAGCTCCTTCATCAGGCCGGTGACTCCGTTCCGGATCTGCAGGGGCACCGGCTCCGCCTGCATGGTGCGCACATCCTTCTTACACACCTCGCATGCCGTGTAGAGCGCATTTGACTTTGGCGCCATGGACAGGTACACGACCGCGTGGGTCAGATGGACGTCGCACTCCGGCATTCCGAGGAAATGACACGCCTGATAGGCAGCCACCGCCACCTGCAGGGCATTGCTGTCCGCCATCCCCACGTCCTCGCTGGCAAAACGGATCAGCCTTCTCGCGATGTACAGCGGATTCTCCCCGGCCTCCAGCATCCGCATCATCCAGTAGACCGCCGCATCCGGATCGCTGTTTCTCATGGACTTGTGGAGCGCAGAGATCAGGTTATAGTGTTCTTCGCCTGTCTTGTCATAGAGCAGGGATCTTCGGCTGATGCACTGCTCCAGCCCTTCATCCGTGACCGTGATTCCCTCTGCACTGATCTCTCCGTTCAGCACCGTCATCTCCAGCGTATTGAGGGCTGTACGCGCGTCCCCGTTGGCAAATGCCGCAATTGCCCTCACCGCCTCATCCGTGATCTTCACATTCTGTCCCCCGAATCCTTCCGGGCTCTCAAGGGCATGGCGGAGCAGCTTTATCAGATCCTTTTCCTCCAGCGCTTTGAGGACAAACACCCGGCATCTCGACAGGAGTGCGGCATTGATCTCAAAAGAGGGATTCTCCGTCGTCGCACCGATCAGGATAATGCTCCCCCTCTCCACATAAGGGAGGAATGCATCCTGCTGGGCCTTGTTGAACCGATGGATCTCATCCACGAAAAGCACGGTCCGAAGCCCCACTCTCCGGCTCTGCTCCGCCCGGTTCATGACTTCCCTGATCTCCTTGATCCCGCTGGTCACCGCGCTGAAATTAATGAATTCCGATCGGGTCTTCCCGGCGATGATACTTGCAAGCGTTGTCTTTCCGACCCCAGGCGGTCCCCAGAATATCATAGAAGATATCTGATCCCGCTCAATCAGCTGGCGCAGGATTTTCCCCTGTCCCACCAGGTGCTCCTGCCCCACAAAGTCATCCAGAGAGGACGGGCGCAGTCTGCTTGCCAGAGGAGTCGTAACACGGTTATTATCAAATAATGTCATCTGTTCCATATTATGCACCTCCCTGCATCTGTCTCTATTATAAAAGCCGGAGAAGAAGGAAACAATATCTATCTGACAGTTCCTTCCACTCCGGCCTCTTATCTGCCGTCCGGCGCTGTGCGCCGTACTTACGTTTCTTCTATTATTTCTTATTCAGCCACATCTCTCATGCTGAAGCTGAATCTTCCCATCTTGTCCTTGCCAAGGCATACGACCTTGACCACGTCGCCGATCGAAAGGACATCCTCAACCTTGTCCACTCTCTTCTTGGAGATCTTGGATATATGGACCAGGCCTTCCTTGCCCGGTGCGAACTCGAGAAATGCGCCGAAGTCTTTGATGCTTACGACCTTGCCCTCGAATACCTGGCCTGCCTCGAAGTCTGTGACGATCGTGCGGATCAGCTTCGCCGCCTGATCCATTGCTTCCTTCTCTGTTCCGCAGATGGAGACGGATCCGTCGTCCTCAATATCGATCTTCACGCCGGTCTGCTCGATGATCGCGTTGATCGTCTTGCCTCTCTGTCCGACTACATCGCCGATCTTCTGAGGATCGATCTGCATCTGAATGATCTTCGGAGCGTACGGTCCGACTTCCGGCCTCGGCTCGGCGATTGCTTTGTTCATTACTTCATCAATGATATAAGTCCTTGCCTTCTTCGTCGCAGCGATAGCCTCCTCGATGATCGGTCTTGTCAGGCCGTGGATCTTGATATCCATCTGGATTGCAGTGATTCCCTTGTGGGTTCCTGCAACCTTGAAGTCCATATCGCCGAAGAAGTCTTCCAGTCCCTGAATGTCTGTCAGGACAATATAATCATCATCTGTCTCTCCTGTCACAAGACCTGCGGAGATACCTGCCACTGCAGCCTTGATCGGCACGCCGGCAGCCATCAGCGACATGCTGGATGCGCACACGCTGGCCTGGGATGTGGATCCGTTGGACTCAAATGTCTCGGATACCGTGCGGATTGCATACGGGAACTCCGCCTCGCTCGGGAGCACCGGGATAAGCGCTCTCTCGGCAAGCGCGCCGTGTCCGATCTCGCGGCGTCCCGGTCCTCTTGACGGCTTCGTCTCGCCAACAGAGTAAGACGGGAAGTTATAGTGGTGCATATATCTCTTTGAGGTCTCATTTTCATCCAGTCCGTCCAGTCTCTGAGCCTCAGAAAGGGGAGCCAGAGTTGTCACGTTGCAGATCTGTGTCTGTCCTCTCGTGAACATTGCGGAACCGTGAACTCTCGGGATCAGGTCCACTTCAGCCGCAAGCGGCCTGATCTGATCGATCGCACGTCCGTCCGGACGCTTGTGATCCTTCAGGATCATCTTTCTGACCGTCTTCTTCTGATACTGGTAAACCGCCTCGCCGAGAACCGAGAGCCATTCCTCATTGTCTGCGAACGCCTCCTCCAGCTTCTCTGTGATCACGCGGATATTCTCTTCTCTCGTCTGCTTGTCATCCGTAAATACAGCTTCTTCCATCTGCTCCGGTGGAACGATCTCCCTGATCGCCGCGAAAAGCTCTTCCGGAACAGAGAAATGCTCATAATCATGCTTCGGCTTTCCGCACTCTGCAACGATCGTGTCGATGAATGCGATCACCTTCTGGTTGAGATCATGAGCCGCAAAGATTGCCTCGATCATCTTATCCTCCGGCACTTCGTTGGCGCCCGCCTCGATCATGATCACTTTCTCTTTCGTGGAAGCCACCGTAAGAGCCAGATCAGATACTGTGCGCTGTTCAGACGTCGGATTGAACACAAACTCTCCGTCAATGAGACCTACCTGTGTAGTGGAGATCGGGCCGTCGAACGGGATATCGGAAATGCAGGTAGCGATCGCCGCTCCAAGCATGGCTGTCAGCTCCGGGCTGCAGTCCTGATCCACTGACAGCACAAGGTTCTCCAGTGTCACATCGTTTCTGTAATCCTTCGGGAACAGCGGACGCATCGGACGGTCGATGACACGGTCTGTCAGGATCGCATTCTCCGACGCCTTTCCCTCTCTCTTGTTGAATCCTCCCGGGATCTTTCCCACCGCATACATTCTCTCGTTATATTCCACGCTCAGAGGGAAGAAATCGATTCCCTCTCTCGGCTTCTCTGATGCAGTCGCCGTACACAGGACAGTCGTATCGCCGTAGTGCATCAGGACAGCGCCGTTGGCCTGCTTTGCCACTCTGCCGACGTCCACGCGCAGAGTTCTTCCGGCCAGTTCCATCTCAAATTTCTTGTACATAGTCTTCTCCTTTAATTAAATATGATTCCCTGCAGGCAGGCGTCTCCGAAACTACTGAAAAACATATTAAACAGCGCCTAATATACTTTTCAGTGGTCTCGGTTACATCTCTCTGCCCGCAATCCAATTTATTATATCACACTATATTTCATTAGGCAAACACTTTTAAAGGGCGCCCGGCACATCTTCTGTGCCTGACGCCCTCTGAAATGATTATTTTCTAAGTCCAAGTCTCTCGATCAGTGAACGGTATCTCTCGATGTCCACTTTCTTAAGGTATGCAAGAAGTCCTCTTCTCTGACCAACCATCTTAAGAAGTCCTCTTCTTGAGTGGTGATCCTTCGGATTCGCCTTGAAGTGCTCTGTCAGCTCGTTGATTCTTGCTGTCAGGATAGCAACCTGTACCTCCGGTGATCCTGTGTCTCCTTCTGTTCTTCCATACTCTTTGATGATAGCCTGTTTCTTGTCCTTTGCAATCATTTTCATTTCCTCCTTAAAATATCTCTTACAAAACGCCTGACATTAAGTAACGGTCGGAGTGATCCTGTTACCGAATGTCGGTTCATTTCATACTTGCAAAGTATAGCATACCGCACTCTGAATGTAAAGGAAAAAATCAACCTCTTCCGAAATCTCCTTTATTTTGTTCTTTTCTTAATGAAAACAGTCCCATTTATCAGCAGCACAGCCGCTCCCGCCATCAGAAGAAATACCCGTGCCGTATCCTCGTCTCCCGTCTTTGCCGCCTTGACTCCGGTATCCTCTGCAGCGTCAGCGGTATCCGCAGCGTCCCTGGAACCTGCCGCGGCAACGGTATCTGCTGTGGGTGTGGAACCGGCGGCACCCGCGGTACCGCTGACGGACGCGGTCAGTTTTTCCATTGCATCTTCCAGTGCTTCCACGGACGTACTGACTTTCTCCTCTGTCGCACTTCCGTCTGCAAGCACCGTTTTGGCCTCGGCAAGAGCTGCGCGCATTACAGAAAAGCTCTGTGCATCATAGTCCGCCTCATTCAGCGCCTCTGCCTGTCTGATCAGTTCTTCCAGAAGGCTCTTATCCGGCTTCAGTCTCAGGTCTGCCATTGCTTCCAGAAGATTCCGCCATGCATTGTCCACATCTTCCTGCGGCGCGAATTCGTCTTCATAAACGTTCTCTGCCATATCCAGAGCTGTCACAAATGCAGGCCTGCCTTCTTCCAGATATGCGTCCAGATTGCTGTTCATCGTCTCTGCCAGCGAAAGGACCTTCGCCAGGTCGTCCTTATCGGCTTCCTTAAATTCCATGTACTGCATTGCCTTGATCAGATTCTGCCAAGCGGCGTCCACAGCGTTCTGCGTCACGGAACCGTCTCCCGCCTTCACTCTTTCAAGGATATCCACAGCATCCCTGAGCGCCTTCTCAAAATTCTCTGTCACGGCATCCATCACGCCGTCGGTATCGACATCCCCTGCCAGTTCAATCGCATATTCCAGAACAGCGGTTGAGATCTCTTTCCCGGGTTCCGGTTCCTCTGCTCCCTCTCCTACAGTCACAGTGAGCAAAGCCTCATATCCCAGAGGATTGGAAAGGTTATAGCGGTACGGAAGAAAGCCTGCAATATCCGCGGCTCCGTCTGCAGACGTATCCACCTCATCCGGGCTCCATTCCGGCATTACAAGGACCTTTGTCTCCTGGGGGGCATCCTCTGCCTTTACGGCTGCCTGTACAAAGGCCGGAAGTTCAACTGCCGCTCCGATCTCCACCTTCTGTTCCTCCGGGTCCTGTACGGATACATAATCCATCTCCGCCCGGCGTCTCACACCGCTCACTTCAAGCTCCTGCAGTCCGATACAGTTCCCGGCAGCCACACTGTTGATGGACCGGAACACAAGGCGCACATATCTTGCCATGACCGGAACTTCAAACTCATCATCCACAGTATCTGTCGGATAAGTCGGCCCATTATTTTCGTGTGTGATCGTCTTTACTGTAACCCAGTTCTCCTTGTCGTCCGATACCTGGATATCGTAATCTGTAGGATACACTTTATTATAATAGCTCATTTTAATGCCGGAGATCATATTGGAATAGCCTCCGAGATCTACGATGATCCACTGCGGACTTGACGCGCCGGCGCCCTTCAGGGCACCGCTGTCCCATTTTGTATCCAGGCTGCCGTCCACAGCCGACTCCGGCTTGACGGATGGAACCTCTATGCCGGATACTTCCACCGGCTGATTCAGCGCCAGATTAACCGTCTCCGTGGAATCCGGGGTTCCGTCATCCAGATAGATGTTATCCACCGCCTGTCCGATGTCCCCTGAGGCATCCTCGCCGTAAGTGACGACGATCTCACTGATCTCCGCCGGAATGCCCGCCCTGAACTCAAGGCGCACCGCATAAATGCCGCCCTCAGGCGCTTCAAAGATCTGATCTGTATCCGTAAGCTCTCCCAGCTTCTCCATGGTTCCGTCCGGTTTTTCTACAAGGACGTCTGCATTGCTGGAGCCATTCTGAAGGATACGGAACTTTTCCACATTTATATTCCCGGTGATCCGGTATTCCAGATAATCTCCTTCTTCCGTATCCCCCGTAAGGAACACACTGGAGAGATCTCTGTCATTCACAAAAGCCGTATTACCCGATGTATTTGTGATCACCGCCGCCGGATCGATCCTTTCCGGAGTCTCTGTATCCTGGTTGAGTGTGATCTCATACAGCCGGAGCGCCGCGTCTGCATCGGCGGTAAGCTCCAGTTTAAGATATCTCGCCTGTGCGCCCCGGGCGTCGGCAGTATAGTTTCTCACAGGCGGCTCCACGACGCCTTCATCTCCAAATGTTTTGACCGTTGTGTAGTTCACATTATCCTCAGAGATCGAAAGCTCCGCCTGATAGATCCGCTGCGCGCCGTCCGCTGTGGCAATCGTGATATCATACAGTTCCTGCGTCAGGCCCAGATCAAAAATGATATAGTTTCCGGCGCGCTGGGCCTGTGCAGTCTCCACATAAGTTTCCCTGCTGCCGTCCAGCACGTCTGCCCACTCTCCGCCCTGGGCGAGAGACATGTCTGAATCTTTCACCGTGATGACAGGCTGAAGATTCTCAACAGATATCTCCAGCTTGGACAGCACCGCTGAGACACTCTCATCCCCCCTGTTGATCAGGCGCACATATCTTGCGGCAGCGTTCTCTGACAGATCTCCCGGATCCGCCTCTGTCCATCTGTCGCCATGCAGAGAGTACTCCAGGCTCAGCCCGTCCAGACCGTTTCCTTCAGTCAGGATCCGGGAGATCTCCGCGATATCCTTTTTCTTGATCCCGATATAATCGCCGGGGTCAAACGTGATTCTTCCTAAATTGCGGATCCCATACTGCTTCTCCCGGATAGTGAGCGGCGCTGCAGCATATTCCTCCATGTTTGTGTAAACTCTGTCAGCCGCAGTTTCCTCATTTGCTTCCGCCAGAATGCCGTCCATATATGCTCCAACATGCTCCATGCACGCTTCCACAAAAGGCACGACCCGTTTGCTGGCCGCTTTGACCTCCGGCTTATTCGCTCCGTCCGGATACTGGTAGGTCCTCTCATTATATCTGCTCATCTCAGCAGAGGCAGAGGCAAACGCCTCCCAGATCACGCCAAGATCTGCATTTTCTTTATCCATTTCCATCTCGGCAGTCAGCAGCTTCTCCCCTGCTGACGCCACATTTTTCAAAGCCTGAAGCCATCCTTCTCCGCCATCTGTTCCTCCCGGATTGGACAGTTCCTGGACAAGCGCCTCATTTTCACAATTCTCCATAAAGTCATCGATTGCCGACTGGATGTGCCGGAACTCCGCAAGAAGATCCTGAGCTTCCTGATCCGATGAGATATCCTGTCCGTCTTCGATCCGTGCAAGGACATTTTCCAGTTCGTCTTTTATGTACAGCGACTCTTCAAATCCCTGGGGCACCCGTCCTGATCCCGGACAGTCAGACACATTTCTTGCGATTGTCAGATATGCATCGTAAACTTCCGGCTGAAGATACTTAAAGCACTGTTCCCATACCTCTTCTGTATGTGCGGAATAATTATTCACGTTCCAGAAGTATGCTCCCAGCTGGAAAAGGGCAACCTTATCCGCTTCTGCAAAGAAGATCGGATTGGACACCGCTCCGGCCAGCCCGCTGATATTATCTCTGATGTAATGGGCGCTGCTTCCCAGGAAAATCCCGGACTTTGCATGCTCGCTGCAGGGATAGTTTACCCAGAAAACCGGACTGTGTCCTGTATTATTGATCACATAGTCAATAGCGCTCTGCTCAAATGGAGAATTCACATCCAGGCCTGTCCAGAAAATAAACACATCCTGGTCAAACCCTTTCATTGCTTCAAGTTCCGCCGGTCTCGCCCAGCTGTTGTTGTATCCCTGAGGGCAGTAAATAATATTTCCGCATCCCTTTGGCTTGATATATTCCCGATTCAGATCATTGACCAGCTGCACCACAACTTCGTTTGATCCCGAACCGAAATCATCATTCAGGATGCAGAATCTTCTCACGCCGATCTCATACAGCTGGTCAAACTTTGCTTTCAACTGTTCTTTACGCTCTTCGTAGCGCGGATCCGTGACAGAAGTGATCCCGGAAAGCATACTTGTCAGATGTACAGACCATGCGAATTCACATTTTGTCTTTTCCTGAAGCGCAGTAAGCTCACGGAACTCCGCAATCGTCTCCTCCGGATAAGGTTCCGCCCATTTACTCGTATGATATGCGTCCGTTTTAGACGCATAGACATAGAGATTCATCTTTATGTCCCGTGTAAATTCCATCAGGCTTTTTCTCTGCTCATGCGTCCAGCCCCCATAAAATCCCTCGATGTATCCTCTTGCATCAATAGAAGCATAATCCTCGATCTCCACAGGAAGGAATTTTTCTCCGACAAAGGAAGAAAACATCATCTTCAGCGTTGAAACACCATAAAACGCCGCCGTGGCATCTTTTCCGAGAATATAGATGCTGCCGTCTTCTGCATAGAGAGAATAAGCGTCAGACCGGGAAAACAGCGCATCATCTATGCCCTTGTCCTGAAACCACTGATCCGCCTGGTCCCCGCTGTCCTTGATGCCGATCACAATACTTCCTTCTCCGCCTGCACTCTCCGCATCTGTCCGTGTTCTCCCGTAATCCTCAAGTACTTCATCGAGATAGTCCAGTGCAGCCTGATCGATTCCGCTTCCCGCCACAACATCTACATTTTCGGGCAGAATAAAAGCCGACCCCTCTGTGTACTCAATTGACTGAGGGATCGGATAAATCTGATATGCATCCCCGTCTGCCGAGTATGCATCGCCTTCCTGCCAGGAAGACTCCCAGGGTGAAGCCTGCGTCGTTTCCGCACTCTCCTGACCGGCCCCCATGACCGGTACTGAGGTGACAAGCATCGCCGCCGCAGCCGCCAGGGCAAAAATTTTTGTGATTTTTCTGCTCTTTCCCATAAATTTTCCCTTCTTTTTGTTCATTTTTATAAGATTATAGCATTGCAAATTCAGCAGAGCAATAAAAAAAGAGGGTTTTTCCTTCTTCCCCCCCTTTTCTAAGGCATTTTGCATATATTCTCTCAGAACAAACATCCGGAAGATGTATCCATGGAAAATTTTACAGAGCGCTGATCATATTTTCGGGCTGCCGGTACAGAAGAACGCTCACCGGATCCCGAAATATTTTTCCCCGAAACGGATATCTCCCTCCACATGGGCCTTCAGCTCCTCCACCGAGGCGAACTTCGTCTCCGGGCGTTCAAACTCGCAGAACTGCGCAGTGATCTCTCTCCCGTAAGCGTTCCCCTTATACCCGAATACAAAAACCTCAAGAAGCCTCTTGTGCTCATCCGTGACCGTGGGCTTCACTCCCGCATTGCCGATGCCGGGATACCATGCCCCTCCGATCTTTACCCGGCAGGCGTAGACACCGAACCGCGGGAGGATCTTCTCAGGCTGGGGTTCAATATTCATTGTCGGGAATCCCAGCGTGCGCCCGAGCTGTCTTCCGTGTTCCACAACGCCGGACATCTCATAGGGATACCCCAGCAGCTCTGCTGCAAGAGCCACATCCCCCTGTGAAAGCGCCTCCTTGATATAGGTGCTGCTGATAACCCTTCCCTGATACTTTTCCTTCTCGATCACATCAAGAGTATAGCCGTACTTCTGCGCGTAAGCCGCCAGCATATCTGCATTGCCCCGCTTTTCATAGCCGAAGCTGAAGTCCGTGCCGATCACGATATGGGCCGCGTGCAGCCGCTTCCAGAGGATCTCCCTGATAAAATCTTCTGCTTCCATCTCGCGCAGTTCCTTTGTGAACGGATACTCTACCAGCCAGTCCACCCTGCCTTCCAGACGGACACGCCGCTCTTTCTTCGTCATCAGAGATTCCCTGTGCATGTCAAAGGCACAGACGACGCTCTCGCACCCATCTCTTCCATATTCTTCTATCTTGCTGATCAGCTTCTGATGCCCTCTGTGAAGTCCGTCGAACTTGCCGAGCGTCACCGCTGTCCTGTTTTCCCAGTTATGAGATTCAATTCCTTTGATATACTGCATTTCTTTCCCTTCAGTCCGTTCCCAGTTCCTCCGGATCCAGGAACATTTTCTCAAGTGTAAAACGGCGTTTTTCGCCATCATATCTGTAAACCGCAATGAACCGCCCCTGTGGATCATAGACCCTGCACCGCTCGCCCGGAAGAAACTCTCCCGGTTCCGTCAGATGCTTTCTCAGGAAAAAATTACCGTTGTATGCCATGGACGCAGACCTGCCGTCGATCACGATCTTCCTGCAGTCCTCGAACATTCTGTCAAGAGGGATCAGCAGCTCTTTGAGCCGCCCTTCTTCCGCCGCCTCAGCCACGTCATCAATTCGGATGCTCTCCTCGATCCGGAAGCGTCCCACACGGGTGCGCAGAAGGTTCTCCATGCATCCTCCCACTTCCAGCTGCTCCCCGATATCCTGGCAGAGCGTCCGAATATAAGTTCCTTTCGAACATGTAACTTCCATGCGGACACGGGGCAGCTCCATACTCAGGATCCGGATACTGCGGATCACGACCCGCCTGCTCTTCCGCTCCACAGTCTTTCCTTCGCGGGCAAGCTCATAGAGTTTCCTGCCGTTTACTTTCAGCGCCGAATACATCGGCGGTATCTGGTCATACTCTCCGAGGAAGCCGAGGATACATGCTTCTACTTTCTCTTTTTCCAGCCCCTCTGTGCTGCATTCCGAGAGCACTGTGCCGGAGGTGTCCTGTGTATCTGTGGTCCTTCCGAGCAGCAGAACCGCCTCATAAGTCTTATCCCTGTCCGTGAGCATATCACAGATCCTGGTGGCTCTGCCCAGACAAACGGGAAGCACGCCCTCCGCATCCGGATCCAGCGTGCCCGTGTGTCCGATCTTCTTCTGTCCCGCGATCCTCCGCAGACGTGCCACCACGTCATGGGAAGTATATCCTTTTTCTTTATAAATATTCAATATCCCGTTGATCATTCGTCCACCTGTGCGCCGGCTGTCTCCTCGGCGCCGTCTCCGCTTTCTTTCTCTGCTCTGTCAAGCTGGAGAAGGATCTGCCCTGTAATATTGTTGATCACATCATGGCTGGACCCCTTCATCGTCACTCCCGCGGCCCTCACATGTCCGCCGCCGCCGAAGTAGCGCGCGATCCTGCTCACATCCACGCTTCCTTTGGAGCGCAGGCTGACCTTGAACTGCTGCGGAGCAGTCTCATGAAGGAACATCGCGACCTCGACACCCTTGGTCAGGCGAAGCTGGCTCACGATCCCCTCAAGATCTGCAGGCACTGCCTGGAAGAACTCCATCTCCTTCTGGCGCACCACTGACACGATACACCTCTTATCCAGGATGAGCATGCTCTCAAGGAGCGCCCTTCCCAGAATCTGATTCTGGATATAAGTCTTCTCATAATAAGTCTTATCTATGATCTCACTGCCGTCAATGCCCTTTCTCATCAGTTCAGCAGCGATCTCCATAGTCTCCGGCGAGGTGCAGGAATACTGAAACACGCCGGTATCATGGGCGATTCCCATGTAGAGCGCTTCCGCTGTCCTCTTACTGATCTTCTGGCTGTCGAGCAGCGTATAGACAAGCTCGGAGGTCGAGCTGGCGTCCGGCACTATGTAATTCTGGTCCGCGAACGCGCCGTTGCTCACATGGTGGTCAATGCACAGCGTCTCCTTTGCATTCTCAAACAGCTTTTCTGCAAACCCGAGCCGCTTCTGATCCCCGCAGTCCAGACAGATGAACAGGTCATAGACATCGTCCTCATCAGCCTGTGTTTTCACCTCATCCGTGCAGCTGATCATACGGAACGCCTCCGGGACATTTTCCAGATAGACATCCGTCTCGATCTCCGGATACTGCTCTTTCAGATACATATACAGTCCGAGACAGGAACCGATGCAGTCGCCGTCCGGGCGGATATGCCCGCCCAGCGCTGCTCTTCGTTTCCCCTTTAAAATATCTCCCAAAACTATTTTCATTTTATTCATCAGCTCCATCTTTCAAATCTCTTGTCACTTCATCAATCTTCTTACTGATATTCACTCCATATTCTATGGACTGATCCACGATAAATCTGATCTCGGGAGTGTTGCGCATGTTGATCGTCCGCGCCAGTTCGCGGCGGATATATCCTTCCGCGCTCTGCAGCCCCCGGATCGTATCCTGCTGCATCTTCTCATCCCCGAGGACGCTGATGTATGCTTTACATGTTTTTAAATCCGGAGCCACCTCAACAGCTACTACGGAAGTCATCGGCGCCACTCTGGGATCCTTGATCCCGCTGCGCAGGATATTGCTCAGCTCTCTGAGTACCTCTGCATTCACTCGTGTATTTTTAATACTGTTTTTTCTCATTGCTGCCCCTTCTTTCCTGTTTTCTCCTGCGGAAGACCGAGACTATTTTCTCTCGATCTCCACCATCTTATAGGCCTCTACCTGGTCGCCTTCCTTGACGTCGTTGAAGTTCTCGAAGACAAAGCCGCACTCATATCCGGCCCTTACTTCCTTCACGTCATCCTTGAATCTCTTCAGGGATGCCAGCGGTCCGTCGAAGATCACGATACCGTCGCGGATCAGCCTTGTCGAACAGTTCCTCTCGAAGATACCGTCCTGGATATACGCGCCGGCGATCGTTCCCACGCCGGAAGCCTTGAATGTCTGGCGCACCTCCGCGTGTCCGAGGACTTTCTCCTCGAAGACCGGATCGAGCATACCCTTCATCGCGGCCTCCACATCCTCGATCGCATTGTAGATGACTCTGTAGAGTCTTAAGTCCACGCCCTCGCGCTCTGCGATATCCTTCGCAGTTGCATCCGGGCGGACATTGAATCCGATGATGATTGCATTGGAAGCTGACGCAAGGATCACGTCGGACTCGTTGATCGCGCCGACACCGCCGTGGATGATCTTGACAACGACCTCGTCGTTGCTCAGCTTCAGCAGGCTCTGCTTCAGCGCTTCCACGGAGCCCTGCACATCCGCCTTCACGACGATGTTCAGTTCCTTTAAGTTTCCTTCCTTGATCTGATTGAAGAGATCGTCCAGAGACATCTTGGACTTTGTCTCTTCCAGCAGTTTCACTTTGTTCTGTGCGATAAAGGTATCTGCAAAGTTTCTCGCTTCCTTCTCTGACGCACATCCCACGAATACTTCGCCTGCGTTCGGCACGTCGTTCAGTCCGAGGATCTCCACCGGCTGGGACGGTCCTGCCTCTTTGACACGTCTTCCCTTGTCGTCCATCATCGCTCTGACACGTCCGTGGGCGGATCCTGCCGCAATCGCATCTCCCACATGGAGCGTACCCTTCTGTACGAGCACGGTCGCAACGGAACCTTTTCCTTTATCCAGCTGGGCCTCGATCACAAGACCTCTTGCCGCACGGTTCGGGTTCGCCTTGAGTTCCATCACCTCTGCTGTGAGAAGGATCATCTCAAGGAGTTCCGGGATTCCCTCTTTTGTGTGTGCGGATACCGGTACGAACACCGTGCTTCCGCCCCAGTCCTCAGGGATCAGTTCATATTCTGTGAGCTCCTGCTTTACTCTCTCCACATTGGCGCCCGGCTTGTCGATCTTGTTGATCGCAACGATGATCTCCACTCCGGCAGCCTTGGCATGGTTGATCGCCTCCACTGTCTGCGGCATCACGCCGTCGTCCGCGGCGACGACAAGGATCGCAATATCTGTTGCGTTTGCACCGCGCATACGCATGGCAGTGAACGCCTCATGTCCCGGTGTATCCAGGAACGTGATCTTCTCGCCGTTGATTTCAACAACGTAAGCTCCGATGTGCTGGGTGATTCCGCCTGCCTCGCGGTCTGTCACATTGGAATGACGGATCGCGTCCAGAAGAGAAGTCTTACCATGATCGACATGGCCCATGACGCAGACTACCGGCGGACGCTTCACCATAAGGCTCTCGTCCTCCTCGTCCTCTTTCAGGAGTTCTTCGATCACATCGACAACTTCCTCCTTCTCGCAGAGCACGTCGAATTCCATCGCAATCTCCTCGGCTGTGTCAAAGTCGATCTCCTGGTTCACTGTCACGACTTTGCCCTGCATGAAGAGCTTCTTGACGATCACGGACGGCACGACCTTCATCTTGTCTGCCAGCTCTTTGATCGTGAGGACTTCCGGGATCACGATCTGCTTGATCTGCTCTTCCTTCTTCTCCGCCGGCTTCTGCTGCGGTTTCTTCGCCTCAGCGACCGGTTTCTGCTTCTTGTTCTTCTTTGCTTTTCCTTCGAAAGCCTCGTCTCTGTATTCTTTCTTCTTGTTGTCTCTCTCTTTGTCCTTCGCCTTGTTTCTCTGGCTCTTCTGCTGCTCCATCATCGGAGAGCTCAGGCTCTCTCTGTCGTCGCGGCGGGAATCAGGCCTTCTGTCACCGCGCTGTCCGCCCTGGCGCGCTCCCTGGCCGCCGAACCGCTGATCTCTGCCACCTCTCTCCTGGCGTCCTCCGCGGTCGCGGCTGTCTCTGCTGTCTCTTCCATCGCGTCCGTCTCTGCCGTCGCGGTTGTCTCTTCCTCTCTGGCCCTGAGCATTTCTGTCCTGACGCGGACCTCTTCCTTCACGCTCTCCGGCGGGACGCTGACCCTGTCCCCGTCCTTCCTGGCGTGCTCCGCCCTGTGCAGGTCTCTCCTGACGAGGCGCTCTTGCCTCTTCTGCCGGGCGCTGTCCCTGCGCCGGTCTCTCCTGACGGGGTGCTTTCGCCTCGCCTGATGCCGGACGGGTTCCTGCCTGGGCAGTTCTCTCCGGACGAGCCGGCCTTCCCTCTCCTGCCGGGCGGGACGGATGGTTCTCACCTGCTGTCCTTGCGTTTCCCTGTGCGGAACGTACCGGGCGCTGTCCCTGCCGTCTGCCCTGGATACGGCTGCTGTTCTTGGAATTCTGCGGACGCACTACGAACGCGAGATTCTTCTTTTTCGGAGCGGCTCCGTCCTTCTCCGCAGCCTTCTCCTCTTTCTTCTCCGCGCCCTTTCTTCCGGCAGCTTCCTTCCGGATCTGAGCAGCCACATCGTCGTCCAGTGTGCTCTGGCTCTTCGCCTCAATATTCTTTGACTTCAAAATATCTACAAGTTCTTTACTCTCCATGCCCAGCTCCTTCGCCAGATCATGTACCCTTATTTTTGCCATAATCAACTACCTCCTTTATGCAATACTCTCCCTGTTTTTCAGTTCTTTCTGAATCCCTGCTGCAAATCCTTCGTCCAATATCGCCAGAGATGCACGGAATTCTTTTCCCATTGCATGCCCTAAGGTATCTTTATCTCCGTAAAAACAAATTGGAACTTGGTAAAATTTACACATATCCCGAAATTTCTTTTTCGTGTTTTCTGATGCGTCCGCGGCAACGACCACGAGGTATGCTTTTCCGGATTTCGTCTCGCTCTCAGTCATATATTCGCCGCTGGCGCACTTTCCTGCTTTCATCGCAAGGCCGATCAGAGACAGTACTTTATCCCTCTGCAATCTCTCCCATCTCCTTTTCCAGTCTGTCGTATACTTCCTGCGGTATCGCCTGCTTAAAGGAACGCTCGAGTCCTTTGTTCTTCACTGCCTTCCGGAAACAGTCTTCCGAAAAGCACAGGTATGCTCCCCTTCCGTTCTTCTTGCCGGTCGTATCCGTCACGAACTCCCCTTCTTCGGTCCGGAGGATACGCATCAGTTCCTTCTTCGGCTTCATCTCGCCGCAGCCCACGCATTTCCGCATGGGGATCTTTTTCTTTCCAGCCAAACAACCCACTCCTTCAGTTAATTTTCACCGTCGGTCTCTACAAACTCGATCTCTTCTTCGTCTGCGCCGTAATCTGCATCGTCGTCATAGGAGCCGTCGTACTCGTCTGCGTACTCCTCTCCGTCGTCGTACTCCTCGTCGTCATAATCTCCGGTATAGCCTTCTTCACCCATCATGCCCATCTGCTCCATGTAGTTCTCCGGCAGTTCTCCGGACTCGATCGCCTGCGTCTCGCTCTTGATATCGATCTTGTATCCTGTCAGCCTTGCCGCAAGACGTGCATTCTGTCCTTCCTTGCCGATGGCGAGGGAGAGCTGATAGTCCGGCACGATCACGCTTGCAATCTTCTCCTCCGGATCCGCCATAACGGAAATGACTTTCGCCGGGCTTAACGCGTTCTCGATCAGGAGCGCCGGGTTCTCATCCCAGTTGATGATGTCGATCTTCTCGCCGCGCAGCTCCTGCACGACCGCGTTGACTCTGGCGCCGTTCATTCCAACACATGCTCCCACCGGATCCACGTTCGGGTCGTTGGACCACACAGCCATCTTCGTCCTGGAGCCGGCCTCGCGGGCAATGCTCTTGATCTCCACTGTGCCGTCCTTCACCTCAGCGACCTCAGCCTCAAACAGTCTCTTCACAAGCTCCGGATGGGTACGGGACACAAGGATCTTCGGTCCCTTCGGCGTGTTCTTCACTTCCACCACGTACAGCTTGATACGCTCCGTCGGCTTGAACACCTCACCCTTCACCTGCTCGTTCTCGGTCAGCATGGCGTCCGCCCTGCCCAGATTGATGCTGATATTCTTGCCAACATAGCGCTGTACGATACCTGTGACGATATCCTTTTCCTTCTCGAAATACTGATCAAATACGACCTTGCGCTCTTCCTCCCTGATCTTCTGCAGGATCAGGTTCTTTGCGTTCTGCGTGGCGATGCGTCCGAACTCCTTGGAGTGGACCGGCACCTGAGCGATATCTCCGATGTGGAGAGCGGAATCGATCTTTTCCGCGTCCTCCAAGCTGATCTCAAGCGCCGGATCCATCACTTCCTCCACAACCTCTTTCTCCGCGTAGACCGCGTAATCACAGGTCTCTCTGTTCATGATCACCTTAATGTTCTCCGCCGTGCCGAAATGGTTCTTGCACGCACTGAGCAGAGAATTCTCTATGGCGTCCATCATGACGTCTTTGCTGATGTTCTTCTCTTTCTCAAGGATTGTCAATGCTTCCATTAACTCTGTGTTCATTTTTTATTTCCTCCTATTTTAAAAATCCAGTGCCAGACGTATCAGGGCGATCTCACTTCTGTCGAACGTCTGCTCCGAGTCATCTTCATATGCGATCGTAACGGTCTCGTCATCATAGCGCTTCAGGATCCCCACGAACTCCTTCTGCCTGTCGACCGCGCGGTATGTGCGTATCTCCACTTCTTCCCCGATGCTTCGCGCGAAGTCCTTCTCCTTCTTCAGAGGTCTCCCGAGGCCGGGCGAACTGACCTCGAAAACATAAGAATCTTCAATGTAGTCTTTCTCGTCAAGGATGTCGGAAAATCTCCTGCTGACTGCCTCGCAGTCGTCTACGGTGATCCCTCCGGGTTTGTCGATATATGCCCGCAGATACCATGTGCCGCCTTCCTTCACATATTCCACATCCACCAGCTCAAAACCGAGTTCCTCAACGACCGGTTCCAAGAGTTTTTCTGTCTTCTGCTCATATTCTTCTCTTCTGGACACACTAAACTTCCTTTCCTTATTATACTCATGTGCACAAGAAACCGCCCTGCTCTGCCCGGAGATATTTTCCTCTGCAACAAAGAAGAGTGAACTTTCGTTCACTCTTCTGCCGGATTCCTTATGTAACTATAAAAACTCTAACACCTTTTTCCAGAGAAATCAAGTACTTTTTCTCTGTTTTCTGTGGATTTACCTTGTCTTTGTGCCCATTCCGTCGCGTTTTGCCAGCTTCAGCCGGTTCAGGGTGACTTCCTTCTCCCCGTACGGCACCTTCGTCTCCGTGCCCTCCTCGAAGAGATATGCGTTCTCCAGCTCATCCTTTTTCTGGAGCCGGATGCCCCGCACGCCCACTGCCGCCTTCTTCTTCTCCGGCACTTCCGAGGCGTGGAATCTCAGGAAATATCCGTTCTTTGTCTGAAGCACCACATTCTGGCTGTCATTGACCACCTTCACGGCCGTCAGAGAATCGCCCTCCTGCAGCTTCGTCGCTGCGATGGTGCGCTTGGACACCTGGAATTCCGTTCCGTCCACCCGCTTGATCATCCCCTGGGCTGTGGCGAAGAGAAGCTTCGCGAACCGCATCTGCTCCGCGTCGTACACGGCGATGATCTGTTCCTCGCTGCTGGAATAGTTGCTCACATTGTCGATCGGCGTTCCCTTCTCACGGAACCTTCCATAGGGAAGATCCAGGACTCTGACCTGGTGCATCCTGCCCGCATCCGTAAAGATACACAGTTTTCCTGTATTCATGCAGTGCACCACATACCGGCTCTCACTATCCGCCGCCTCTTTATTTCTCTCATAGACAGACACGTCCACGGTCTTGGCATAGCCGAAACGGTCCATCAGGAATACCACTTCCTGCTCCTCGATCTTCTTCTCCTCAAAGACCGCCTCCGCCGCATTCTCTATGGCAGTGCGCCGCTTCCTTCCGTACTCCTTCTTAAACCGGTCCAGATCCTCTATGATCACGCCCGCCATAGAATCATAATTGTTGAGGATATCCTCATAGCGCGCAATATTCTTCAGCGTTTCCTCGTGCTCTTTTATCAGCGCCTCGATCTCCAGCCCGATCAGGCGGTACAGGCGCATCTCCAGGATCGCCGCAGCCTGACGCTCGGTGAAGCGCAGAAGGGCGGCCATTTTCTTCGAGCGCGGAGACTTGAACGTGATATTGTCCGTGACGCCGTTCACAAGACATACCTTTGCATCCTTCACTGACTTGCTTCCCCTTAAAATCTCGATGATCAGGTCGATCACATCGCAGGCCTTGATCAGGCCTTCCTGCACCTCGCTCTTCTCCCTCTCCTTCTCGAGCAGCGTCGTATATTTCCGCGTCGCAAGCTCAAACTGGAAGTCTACATGGTGCTCAATGATCTGCTTTAAGCTCAGTGTCTCGGGCCTTCCGTCCGCCACCGCCAGCATGTTGACTCCGAAAGTATCCTCCAGGCGGGTCTTCTTATAGAGCATGTTCTTTAAATTCTCCACATCGGCTCCCTTTTTCAGCTCCAGGACGATGCGGATCCCTTCTTTGGAGGACTGGTTTGAGATGTCCACGATGTCCGTCGTCTTCTTCGACTCCACGAGTCCTGCCACGTCATTTAAAAACTTGCCGATGCCGGTGCCGATCATGGTGTAGGGAATCTCCGTGATAACGAGCTGTTTTTTTCCGCCCTTGAGCTCTTCCACTTCCACTCTGCCGCGGATCTTGATCTTGCCCTGCCCGGTCTCATAGATGTTCGGCAGGTCGTCCTTGTTGACCACGATGCCGCCGGTGGGGAAGTCAGGTCCCTTGATATATTTCATCAGCTGCCTTGTACTGACCGCGCTGTTCTTCATATAGGCCTTGACCGCGTCGATCACCTCTCCCAGGTTGTGGGTGGGGATGCTGGTCGCCATTCCGACCGCGATCCCTTCCGCCCCGTTCACCAGCAGGTTCGGGACACGCACGGGAAGCACCAGAGGTTCTTTCTCCGTCTCGTCAAAATTGGGGCCGAAGTCAATGACGTTCTTATCCAGGTCCGCCAGGCATACCTCCTGGGTGAACTTCGTAAGCCTTGCCTCCGTGTAACGCATAGCCGCCGCCCCGTCTCCCTCGATCGAACCGAAGTTTCCGTGTCCGTCCACAAGGACCTGTCCCTTCTTAAAGTCCTGCGCCATGACGACCAGAGCCTCATAGATGGAGCTGTCGCCGTGTGGGTGGTATTTACCCATGGTGTCTCCCACGATACGGGCGCATTTTCTGTACGGTCTGTCGCAGCGGATGCCCAGCTCATACATATCATAGAGGGTGCGCCGCTGCACAGGCTTAAGTCCGTCCCGCACATCCGGCAGCGCTCTGGCAATGATCACGCTCATGGCGTAATCTATATATGATTTCTTCATCAGATCCGAATACTCGGTCCGGATGATCTGTGATTCACTGTCCATTCTCATTCTCCTTCTCTTACAGGCCTTTCCGCCGCAGTCGCAGCGAAAGCCTGCCCTCATCCCATGTTACTGTCCACACCGGGATCCCGTCTCTGCATCAGATATCCAGCTCCGCCTCTGTGGCATTCTCATAGATAAATGCCCTCCGCGGCGGGACCTCCGTGCCCATCAGCATCTCTGTGACGCTGGACGCCATCCTGGCATCCTCGATCTCCACAAGCTTAAGAAGCCTTCGCTCCGGATCAAGGGTCGTCTCCCAGAGCTGCTCCGCATCCATCTCACCGAGACCTTTGTACCGCTGGAGGGTAAATGGCCCGCTGTGGGTCTTCCGGTATTTCTCCAGCGCCTTGTCATCGTAGAGGTACTCTTCCTTTCCGTTCTTCGGCATCGCCTTGTAGAGTGGCGGCATGGCGATATAGACATGCCCCTCGTAGATCAGCTCCGGCATGAACCGATAGAACAAAGTGAGCAGAAGCGTGGAAATATGGGCACCGTCCACATCCGCATCCGCCATGATGATGATCTTGTCATAGCGGAGCTTCGTAATGTCGAAGTCGTTGCCGTACCCTTCGGAAAATCCGCACCCGAAGGCATTGATCATGGTCTTGATCTCCGCGTTGGCGAGGATCTTGTCAATGCTCGCCTTCTCCACGTTCAGGATCTTTCCGCGGATCGGGAGGATCGCCTGGAAGTTTCTGTCTCTCGCCGTCTTCGCGGAGCCCCCCGCGGAATCTCCCTCCACGATAAAAATCTCACACTTCTTCGGATCCCTGCTCTCGCAGTTGGCAAGCTTGCCGTTGCTGTCGAAGGAGTATTTCTGCTTCGTCAGAAGATTGGTCTTCGCCTTCTCCTCCGTCTTGCGGATCTTCGCCGCCTTCTCCGCGCTGGAAAGGACGGTCTTAAGCACCTCCAGGTTGCGGTCAAAGTATCGGACGATCTCATCTCCCGTCACCTTGCTGACCGCCTTGACCGCGTCCGGGTTATCCAGCTTCGTCTTCGTCTGTCCCTCAAATCTCGGATCCGGATGCTTGATCGAGATAATCGCGGTCATGCCGTTCCGGATATCCGCGCCGGTGAAGTTGGGATCCTTGTCCTTCAGGATTCCCAGCTCCCTCGCGTACTGGTTCATCACCGTGGTAAATGTGGTCTTAAATCCGGTCAGATGGGTGCCCCCTTCTGCATTATAGATATTGTTGCAGAATCCGAGCACATTCTCATGAAACTCGTTCACGTACTGAATCGCAGCCTCCACCTCGATTCCATCCGCCTCGCCCTTGAAATAGACCGGCTCATGGAGCGCCTCCTTCTTCTGGTTCAGCTCCCGGATAAATCCGATGATGCCCTCCGGCTCGTGATACACAATATGCTCCGGTGTGTCCAGCCGCTTGTCGTCAAAGATGATCGTCAGCTCCGGATTCAGATACGCAGTCTCATGGAGACGGCTCTTTACTTCATCCGCCCGGAAACGGGTCTTCTCAAAGATCGTGTCGTCGGGCAGGAAGTTCACCGTCGTGCCTGTCTTCCGCGTCTTCCCGATCTTCGGGAGCAGCCCGTCTTCCAGCTCGATGACAGGGATCCCTCTCTCATACCGGTCATGGTGGATGTAGCCGTCCCTGCTGATCTTCACGTCCATATACGCAGAGAGGGCGTTCACGACCGAGGAGCCCACTCCGTGGAGTCCGCCGCTGGTCTTGTACGCAGAATCATCGAACTTTCCTCCGGCATGAAGGGTCGTGTACACAAGCCGCGCAGCCGACACTCCCTTCTGATGCATGTCCACCGGGACTCCGCGCCCGTTGTCCGAGACCGTTGCGGAGCCGTCCTTCTCCAGCGTGACATGGATCTCCGTGCAGAATCCCGCCAGATGCTCGTCCACGGAATTGTCCACAATCTCATAGATCAGGTGGTTCAGTCCCTTTGTGGAGACGCTTCCGATATACATTCCCGGTCTCTTGCGGACTGCCTCCAGCCCTTCGAGTACCGCGATACTCCCTGCATCGTATGTATTCTTACCTGCCATTTACATTCTCCTTCTTTCTGCCGCGGCGGCGGGAAATCTCTTCCTGCCGCCGCTTTACAGTATCGTTCTTCTCCTTGTCCTGCCCGAAGTGCAGAACACGCCATTACATACTATATCACCAGTTTTTGCGGTTTTCAACTGAAAAAAGGCATCATTCCTCCCCCAGGATCACACTGCAGAGCGTATCCGCCAGCACCTCCATGGCGTTCATCATCTCTTCCACCGTATTGGTCTGAGCCCCTGCTTCAATGAGCAGTGACTTAGGCAGAAGATGGAGATTATAGCGGTATGCCCTCAGATAGATATGCCGCACGAACCCCGGATACCGGCTCTCGGAGGCGAGCTGCATCTGAAGGGAAAAAGCAAGGTTATCCTGTATGTACGGGTTGTAGAGATAATCAATGTCCCCGTTCGTCCTTGAGCGGCTCAGGCCGTTAAAATACATGATCTTCGCGGTGGGCTTCCCGTTGATCTCCGTCACCAGATGGGTTCCCTCCGCCACCCCGTCCCGGTGCAGGTCAATGGCCACCTCTATGGTAGGATTCGCCTCGATGACCGGGCGGACCGACGCCTCGGCGTTCTCATATGCGTTGCTCCGGTCAAGCTTTCCGTTGATGATATCGTACACTCCGGTGTCATGGATCGTCTCAACGCCCCGCTCGTTGAGCAGCCGGGTCAGATACTCCCCCACTCCCACAATACTCGTCGCCGGGTCCCCCGGCGTGGAGTCTGCAAATTCTTCCTGCGAATGGGTATGGAAGATCAGGATCTTCGGTCCCCCTGTCGTATTGTCGATCTTCATGCTGCGCCCCAGAAGATCATCCGCATTGAGCTGGTCGGGACCGATCATAGTGGAACTGTCTACCGTGTAGAAATTACTGAGCAGATAATCAAAATCCCGGAGCTTCTCAATAGACATATCGACTGTGGGAGTTACTTCCGTCGCCGCAGCTGCGGAGTCGTCCGGCTCTCCCACCAGATTTCCGTTTTCATCCACCGCGTTTTCATCGTTTGCCTGACTCTCCAGAATCTTCGCGATCGTCTCTTCGTCTTCGATGGATGATTCATAAGGGATATGATCCTCGATATAGCTTACCAGGGGCATCCAGGCAAGGGCCTTTTCCCGGATCCATGTCCCGATATCCGCGGACGGATCCCGATCCAGCCAGGCAAGCCCCGGCATGTACATCTCTTCCGCGCTCTTTAGGATCTTCTGCTGAACGGCATAGTTCCACTCATCCGCGAATCCCCGGATCCCCAGATACAGAAGCACGCCGGACAGGAATACAGCAGCCGCTGCCATCCCTGCCCGTCCTGCCCTGTCTCTTTTCAGTCTGTTCATGATCATGGCAGCATTTCCTTCCGTATATTCTTCTGAATGTTCTTCTGAAATTCTATGCCGACGCCCAGGCTGATATGCCAAATGCATCTCACCTCCCGCTGCGGCTGACGAACAGCATATTGAGCGCCTCAGAGATAGTGTGGCTGATGTGATGCACCATCTCGTCCACATCCTTTGGGGTGACGAACATTCCGTTGAGGTGGGGCGAGATCAGTTCCTTAACAAATTCATATTTTTCCCCCGCATTATAAGAGCGGAGAACTTCCCCGACTCCTTTCAGCGACTCTGAACTTTCCAGCGCCCGGATAAAGTTCTCCATCGTGTCGTTGACGATCGTCGCCGCATCCACCACAGTGGGGACTCCGATCCCGATCACCGGCACGCCCAGAGACTCCTCCGTCATCCCGCACCGGTGATTTCCCACCCCCGAGCCGGGATGGATACCTGTGTCCGCGATCTGCACCGTACGGTTGAGCCGCTTGCTGTTCCGCGCCGCCAGCGCGTCCACTGCGATCACCAGATCCGGATGAGTCTCGTTTACGATCCCACGGACGATCTCCGCAGACTCCATTCCTGTCTGTCCTGTCACGCCGGGCACGACCGCGCTGATCAGATTCGCATGCTCCATCCCCATGGCGTATTTTCCATATTCCTTCACAATATGTCTCGTGACACACAGATGATCCACAACATAAGGGCCGAGCGCATCCGGAGTCACCTCTCTGTTTCCCAGTCCGACAATGAGGACAGACAGGTCTTCTCCGCCGCGTCGGTCATTCTTCTCGATCAGTTCCCGAAGATGCCGGCACAGTTCTCCGGCGATCTCCATATGTTCCTCATCATCGGGGACAGCGAGATTCGGCGTCTCCAGCGTCAGATAGGTGCCGACAGGCTTTCCCATCGCCTTCGCCCCGTTCTCTGTCTCGATCTGCACCCTTGTCACCCGGATCTCCCTCTCTTCATCATAGTCCTCTTCCAGGACCACCCCGGGGATCTCCACATTGTCCGACTCAAATCGTTCTTTTTCCTCTAACGCCAGATCCGTTCTCACACTATAATTTTTTACCATGTCTCACCCTCGCTTTTCACTCTTTACTGCGGCTGCTGCAGTTCACGCCTGACCTCCGCCCTGTATGCGCACTCGCTGCGCTGCTGTGGTTACAGTTTTTGCATTATTTCTCAAAATATGTATTGACAACCATTTCTACTTGGAATAAAATGAATGAGTATGTTCCGGCAGAGCGTCCGTGTCCGAATCTGCCGCTGTACATTCATTCACATTTGAAATTTCATATTATATTTGGAGGTGTACAAGTTGGCTAATATTAAGTCTGCTAAGAAGAGAATTTTAGTAAACGAGACAAAGGCTGCAAGAAACAAAGCAATCAAGTCTAAAGTAAAGACTGCTGTAAAGAAAGTTGAGGCTGCTGTTGCTCAGAAAGATACTGAGGCTGCTAAGACTGCGCTTCACACAGCGATCGTTGAGATCTCTAAGGCAGGAAGCAAGGGTGTTTATCACAAGAACACTGTTTCCAGAAAGATCGCTCGTTTAACAAAAGCTGTAGATTCACTTGCTTAATTTGAGTATATAGACAAAATCAAGGCGTCCGCTGCCGTCAGGCGGACGCCTTTTTTCTATGCTTTTTTCATGAATTGTTTTTCATTGCCCTATGATGGAACGGCTTCTCTTCCGCTCTTAAGCGCAGGCCACACGGTGATGAGCATGGTCACAAAGCACGCGGTCCCTCCAATCACATTTGACACCGGTTCCGCGAGGAACACGCCGTCTGTGCCGAGCCCGCCGATCATCGGAAGGAAGATCGTGAGCGGCACCACGATGATGACTTTTCTGAAGAGTGAGAAGAACACTGCCTGTTTCGGACGGTTGAGCGCCACATAGGTGGACTGTCCGGCAAACTGCAGCGCCATCATGAAAATTCCGCAGAAGTAGATCCGCATCGCAGGGATTCCCTCCCGGATCAGTTCGCTCTCCTGTGTAAACAGATGCATAAAGAAACGCGGCTCAAAAAAGATGACTGCCCAGACTACGAGGGAAAACACAATGCTCCACACCGTCATGAATCTGACCGCACTTTTTACTCTGTCATAGCACTTCGCGCCGTAATTATAGCCGATCACCGGCTGGGCTCCCGACGTCAGCCCGGTCAGCGGCATATTAATGATCTCTCTCACGGAATTGATGACGGTCATAACTCCCACATAGAGATCCCCTCCGTTCCTGGACAGGACTGCGTTGCAGACGATCTGAACCAGGCCGTTTGTGACCGACATGACAAAACCGGAGGTTCCCAGAAGGGTGATCTCTTTTACAAGACTTCCTCTCAGGCGGACGGACCGTCTCTTTAATCTCAGCAACGCCTTCTTTCCCGTCAGGAAACGAAAGACCCACAAAGCCGAGGCTCCCTGGGATATGACGGTGGCGACCGCTGCGCCCCTGACGCCCATCCCCAATCCGAAGATCAGGACCGGATCCAGGATAATATTGAGGACCGCGCCGAGGAGCACGGTCAGCATCCCTGTCTTTCCGAATCCCTGTGCATTGATAAAGTTGTTCATGCCAAGGCTGACCATCACAAACAGTGTGCCGCACAGATAGACCGAGATATATTGATCTGCATACGGATAAGTCACATCGCTGGCCCCGAAGAGATAGAGAAGGGGCTCTCTGAAGATCAGGCAGGCTGTCATAAGGACTGCTCCGGATATCAGGAGCATGGCAAAGGAATTGCCCATTACGTCCTCCGCCCGCTCTTCGTCATGACTGCCTCTCGCGATCGAACAAAGCGGCGCCCCGCCCATCCCGAACAGATTGGCGAATGCAGTGATGATCGTGATGATCGGAAGAGCAAGCCCTACTCCTGTCAGTGCGTCTGCAGACACATGAGGAATATGGCCGATATAGATCCGGTCTACAACGCTGTAGAGCACGTTGATGAGCTGAGCCAGCGTCATCGGAAGAGCGAGGCTTAAAATATTCCGGGCAATACTTCCCCTGCTGAAGTCATTTTCAGTATTCTGGCTGTTATCCACTGGAGTACTTCCTTTCTCGGGCCACCCGGATGAGCCGTCCTGTCCCTGCAGGCATCCCGCCCGTCTGTCCCGTTTTTCAGAAAAAAGAATACACATCCATGAATTCATGTTTGTGTATTCTTTCTCGTCATATATTATGTTTTATCCTGTCTCAGCGCCGATTAGTTGTTGATCAGTTTGTCCTCGTCGCTCCAGCTGTAGAGTTTTCTGATCTCCTCGCCGACTTTCTCTGACGGATGCTCAGCAGCGCGTTTTCTCATTGCACGGAAGTGAGCCTGTCCGCCTGCTGCTGACATGTCAAGCAGGAAGTCTTTTGCGAATGTACCATCCTGGATATCGGAAAGGATCTTCTTCATCGCTTTCTTTGTATCCTCTGTGATGATCTTCGGTCCTGTGATGTAGTCGCCGTACTCAGCAGTATTGGAGATAGAGTATCTCATTCCTGCAAATCCTGACTGATAGATCAGGTCTACGATCAGCTTCATCTCATGGATGCACTCGAAGTATGCGTTTCTCGGATCGTATCCTGCCTCTACCAGAGTCTCGAAACCAGCCTGCATCAGAGCGCATACGCCGCCGCAGAGAACTGCCTGCTCGCCGAAGAGGTCTGTCTCTGTCTCTGTCTTGAATGTTGTCTCAAGGATACCTGCTCTCGCACCGCCGATCGCAAGGCCGTAAGCCAGCGCCATATCAAGTGCCTTTCCGGTATAATCCTGCTCAACAGCTACCAGACACGGTGTTCCTTTTCCTGCCTGATACTCGCTTCTTACTGTGTGTCCCGGAGCCTTCGGAGCGATCATTGTAACGTCTACGTTTGCCGGCGGTACAATCTGTCCGAAGTGGATGTTGAATCCGTGTGCAAACATCAGCATATTGCCTTCCTCAAGGTTCGGCTCGATGTCGTTCTTATATAATGCAGCCTGTTTCTCGTCATTGATCAGAATCATGATGATATCAGCCTTCTTAGCCGCCTCAGCAGATGTGTACACTTCGAATCCCTGTGCCTCTGCCTTTGCCCATGATTTGCTGCCTTCGTACAGTCCGATGATAACATTGCATCCTGACTCTCTTAAGTTCAGCGCATGTGCATGTCCCTGGCTGCCGTAGCCGATGATTGCGATTGTCTTGCCCTCCAGAAGGGAAAGGTTACAATCTTCCTGATAATAAATTTTTGCTGCCATTTTTGCATTCCTCCTATTTCTTTCGATGCGCCGGTCCCGGACCGGGCCTTTTTATATATAGTGAAAGGGCGGTGCACAGCACTGCGCCTCTTACTAACAAATTAATCCTGTAAAGTGATCCTGCTTCCCGGCAAACGTCACTTTCACAAAACAAAACGTCATTCTCACAGATATGTAACATCCTTGCTTCCTCTGGACAGTCCGGTGATGCCGGTCCGCGCCAGCTCCAGGATCTCATAATCCTTCAGGAGATTCAAAAACGCCTCCAGTTTGCTCTGTGTTCCTGTGAGTTCGATCATCAGGGAATCCTCTTCCACATCCACGATCTTCGCACGGAAGATATCCGCCACGGAAATGATCTCGCCTCTCTGCGCTGCATTGGCGCGGAGCTTCACCATGATCAGTTCTCTGCAGACAGACTCATCGCTCTTTAAGACCTTGATGTTCACCACGTCCTCCAACTTTCTAAGCTGCTTCTCGATCTGTGAAAGTATCAGTTCGTCTCCTGATGACACAACTGTGATCCTGGTGTATCTGGGATCCGCCGTCATTCCCGCTGTAATGCTGTCAATGCTGTATCCCCGGCGGCTGAACAGCCCCGCGATCCGGCTTAAGACACCCGGATTATTATCTACAAGCAGTGAAAATACCTGATTTCTCATCGTCTTCCTCTCTTTCCTAACGAGGACCTTCAAGATCCTGCGTTCAAAATAGTTCTCACGTCCTGCGCGAGAATCATTCGCGTACAGAAAACAGAGTGCGTTCTGTTTTCTATAATATTATCAACTGTGTCAGTCTTTGTCAAGACATTCTTTTGAATTAATCATGGCAGGCTCAAGCTACGGTTTGGAATCAAGATTTCTTAATACCGACCGTACGCAGTTCAGTGTTCTTACGGTCGGAAATCCAAAGTTTCTTATTTCAACCGTAATCGATTTGGTATTCTTACGGTTGGGAATTTAAAATTTGTTATTCCAACCGTAGTTGATTCGATATTCTTACGGTCGAGAACCCAAGATTTCTTATTCCAACCGTAGCAGGTTCGGTATTCTTACGGTCGAGAACCCAAGATTTCTTATTCCAACCGTAGCAGGTTCGGTATTCTTACGGTTG
>ERZ1643246.351-NODE-351-length-60894-cov-5.156002_pt1 | contig 60894 bp, 46 predicted proteins | sample MGYA00579265_ERZ1643246 | MGnify/ENA primary metagenome ERZ1643246 (study PRJEB29033, sample SAMEA4952261) | chicken gut metagenome | biome: Broiler Chicken; feature: Gastrointestinal Tract; material: Caecum | place: Ireland | collected 2018 | study: Broiler... | reverse complement strand
ATCATCTTCAAATCCCAGATAGGCTTTCGTCTTATCCGGCTCCCCTGTCAGCGGACACCGCAGTGCCGGGTGTCCTCCGATGGAAAAATACATCACCCGATCCTCCCGGTTTTTCACCCGCCACATGACCTGCAGGGTATTGCCCTCCAGCCGGTAGCCGGCCTCCAGCCGGAAATGGAACGGATACTGCTCATACGTTTCTTCATCATCCTCCAGAGCCAGCCACAGCTCATTGTCTGTTTGGGAAACCAGCGTAAAATCTTTGTCTCTGGCAAATCCGTGCTGCTTCATGGTATACGTTTTTCCCTGATAACGGTACTGTCTGTCGCGGAAATTTCCCACCACAGGAAACAGCAGCGGAGATATGCCCGTCCAGTATCTGGCATCCCCGTTCCAGAGATACGAAACGCCCGTCTCCCTGTTTTCCAGAGCGCAGAGTTCCGCACCATGCGCCCGCACTGAGGCCGTCAGCAGTTCATTCTCTATCTTATATGTTTTCATATATCCTGTTCCTTCCTTTCTGTATAACCGGTTCCCTGTGTGTTCTCTAAGACTGCCGGCCATCTATCTTTACATAATCCTGGTAAACGTACGCTTCCCGTCCTTCATAAAGAATTATTACCCATCCGCCTTCCTGCCCCACATATTCCGCCGTGTCTCCGGCAGACAGCATTCCGATCACATTGGAACCTGTGGACGCTCCGTCCCTGACATTCACGGGAGAAGTGCAGGTGACCATCCGGACGGCCTTTTCGGTGGGTTCGGGCGTCGGTGTGGCTGTCGCGGTGGGAAACTGCGTGGGACTGACGGTCACCTGACGTCTGGGAAGCTGCGCATCGTCGGTTTTCGGCACTTCTGTCCCGTCTTTTCCGGTATCCGCCACGCTCAGAGACAGGATATCTCCCGCCACATCCAGAGCCTTTCCGCAGCCGGCAGCCAGCATCAGGCAAAGCGCGCCGGCCAGTATCAGACTTATCCGTTTTTTCGTCATCTCATCGTCTCCTTATCTGCTGGTAATGCTTCCCACATTCTTAATCAGAACAGAAATTGTTCCGTCGGGATTTGTAATGAAATCCACCCGGTCATTATTCTGATACTGATCCATGGGGATACGGATCTCAATTCCCGTATCGGTTACCAGATTCTGCTTGCCGTATTTCCTGCTGGTGGCCGGATTGACCGGTTCCATACAGGCATCCGACAAATGATATTTATCCAGTTTCCGGACGACTTCCTCCTTCATCTCTTCCTGTTCCCTGAATATTTTATCCATCAGAACGGGGATCTCCATATGTCCCTCCTCCAGCGCCTGACTGATGATACTTTTCGTCTCCATCTGCACTTCGAACTGTTCCGACTCATTGTAATATTTTTTCTGTACATCATCCACCGCCCGGGTCACCACCGAAAGTCTGGAGCGGGCTGACATTGGCCCCCGGCATTCCAGAAACATCTGGGAAAAATAGTTGGTTTTTACGCCGTTTACCTCGTACTTCTTCTCCACCAGACGGATGGCGCAGTCTTCCAGACGGATCAGCGCCGCCTCTGAAAGTTTCTGATTTTCTCCCGGAAGAATCGCCTTCTGCTGAATGATGGAATTGGTGTTTCCCCAGGGATCGGAATCCGTCATATGGGTATAAGAGGTTTTGTAATTCATCTTCAGAAGGGCCAGATAATCCCGCTGATTCAGACGGCATCGGGCGATCACCAGATCCGCCGGCGGAATCTCAATATTCCGGTTCATGATCCCATAAAGATGTTCTCCGATTTTCCCGGTAACCTCCACAAAATTATCCGGAGTCAGTCCTCTGATCAACTCTCCGGCCACGGAATTCTCTTCAAACACACAGTCTCTGGCATCATCGCTTTCCAGCAGCCGGAAAATATGCGCCCGCAGAAAATCCCCGAAATCGGAGCCCCAGTCCAGAAGCTGATCCGACAGTACGGGAATTCCCGCAGAGGAATCCATGATATGTACGATCACCTGCTGAAGCTGTATATCTTCTTTCTGCATACTTTTTCTTTTCCTTCCGTCTGTAAAATCTTACAGTTGTTACCTGTTTAGGATACTACAAAAGCCGCCGGCGCGCCACCCCAAAACTGCTGTATTTTCAGGATTCCATTGCTTTTTTTCTCTCATTATTCTACAATAGAGCTATGATTTTGTAACAAAAGGGAGAGAATTTTATGCACATGCACAGTACCACCACAGACAGCGATTTCAGCAAGGGAAGCGTCCGGGGCAACATTCTCAGGCTGGCGGGTCCCATGACGCTGGCTCAGCTGATCAATCTGCTTTACAACATTATCGACCGGATGTACATCGGCCATTTACCGGAAAATTCCACGCCGGCGCTGACCGGCCTGGGCCTCACCTTTCCCATCATCACCATTGTCACCGCCTTCTCCAACCTGTTCGGGATGGGCGGCTCCCCTCTGTTTTCCATTGCCAGGGGAAAACGGGAGGAAGAGCAGGCGGGGCGCATCATGGGAACCACCTTCTCCATGCTGGTGATCGTAGGTGTGGTGCTGACTGTCCTGGTCATGCTGATCAAAGAACCGCTGCTGTATCTTTTCGGCGCCAGCGACCAGACCTTTCCCTATGCGGATCAGTATCTTTCCATTTATCTGCTGGGAAGCACCTTCGTCATGATCAGTCTGGGAATGAACAATTTCATCAACGCCCAGGGCTTTGCCCGCAAGGGGATGCTGACGGTTCTGATCGGAGCGGTTTTAAACATCATCCTGGATCCCATTTTCATCTTTGTTTTCGGCATGGGGGTACGGGGCGCCGCTCTGGCCACCATTCTTTCCCAGTTGGTATCCGCCATATGGGTTCTTCATTTTCTGGTGGGAAAACAGGCGGTGGTGCGTCTGACCCGGCCCAATCTGCGGGTACACTGGCCGCTGCTGAAGAATATCCTCGGCCTTGGTACCTCCGGCTTCGTAATGTCCGTTACCAACGGTCTGGTACAGATCGCCTGCAATGCCACCCTGCAGACCTGGGGCGGTGATATCTATGTAGCGGTCATGACCGTCATCAACTCCATCCGCGAGGTGGTTTCCATGCCGGTGAACGGCCTGACCAACGCCGCTCAACCGGTGCTGGGATTCAATTACGGGGCCGGGGAGTATCGAAGGGTAAAAACCGGCATCCGGTTCATGTCCATCATCTGTGTGGTCTACACTACGCTGATCTGGATCATCCTGCTGATTTTTCCCCGCCCCTTCATCCATCTGTTCAACAGCAGCGCGGATCTGCTGAAGCTGGGCGTCCCGGCCATGACCGTGTATTTCTTCGGCTTCTTCATGATGTCTCTGCAGTTTTCCGGTCAGTCCACCTTTGTGGCTCTGGGAAGATCAAAAAACGCCGTTTTCTTCTCTCTGTTCCGGAAAGTAATCATTGTGGTTCCTCTGACACTGCTGCTTCCCCATGTGGGCGGGCTGGGAGTCTACGGAGTTTTTCTGGCGGAACCCGTCTCCAACTTCATCGGCGGAGCCGCCTGTTTCATCACCATGATGCGGACCGTCTGGCCCGCGCTCGGAGAAAAAAAGCGGTAATTTCACCGGCGGCAAAAACAGACTGCGGAAACATTTTCCTTCCGCAGACCGCAAAAACCGGAAGTCCGGTCCTTCAGAGAACACTGCAGCCGCAGCGTTTTCCTCTGGTTCCGGGCTTCCGGTTTTTCATTCGCGACAATGGAAGGCCGGCAGCGCATCCGGTCCAATTGTTCCTTTCTGTCCTGTCAGATCCGGTCCGTTCTCAGAAAGATTTTCCGGATCACGGGGATCTCCTTTTTCAATCCATCCAGACTGGCAATCCGCCATTCCCAGTTGGGGCTTCCCACGGTTCCCGGCGTATTGATTCTGGCCTCATCTCCCAGATCCAGAATATCCTGCACCGTGATCATGGACAGCTGCGCTACACTCTGCATCACCGCCTCGGCAAACCGGTGGGCGATCTTCGGTTCCCGGCATCCTTTTTTCTCCAGGATTTCATCGACGCCTTTCCGCACCTCTTCGTCCTGCCCCAGATACCATCCCTTAATTGTCTGATTGTCGTGGGTTCCCGTGTAGAGAATCAGATTCTCCCGGTCGGGGAAATCATTGTTCTCCTCCTTGGGATCCAGGGAGAACTGATAAATCTTCATGCCCTTGAAGCCGTAATGGTCTCTCAGCACACCCACCTCCGGGCGCAGCATTCCCAGATCCTCGATGACAATCTCAATCTCCGGGTACAGCTTCAGAAGCTGGTCGAACACCTCATAGCCGGGCGCCTCCACCCACTCTCCGTCCATGGCGGTGGGGCAGTCGGCGGGAATCTTCCAGAAGGTATCAAAAGCCCGGAAGTGATCGATCCGCACAATATCAAACAGTGCCTTGTTGTAGCCGATCCGCTCCGTCCAGAACCGGTAATCGGTCTTTTTCATGTAATCCCAGTCATAGATGGGATTTCCCCAGCGCTGGCCGGTGGGGCTGAAATAATCCGGCGGAACTCCCGCGATGTATGTGGGTCGGAAGTTTTCATCCAGCAGGAAATTCTTCGCGTTGGCCCACACATCCAGGGAATCCAGTCCCACATAGAAGGGCAGATCGCCCATGATACGGATCCCCAGGCCGTTCACATAGGATTTCAGTTCCATCCACTGGCAGAAAAAGGTGTACTGGAGAAACATCTGATACTGAATTTCTTCCTCCAGCTCCTCCGGAAATTCTTCCTTCTGCTCCTGGATCCAGTTTCTGTCCTTCTCCTCCCAGTCCAGCCAGCAGACGCCGCCGTTTTTATTTTTCAGGGTGATAAACACCGCATACTGGTATACCCAGTCCTGGGAAGCAAACTCCTCATAATTCTCGTCCGGCACAAATCTGGTAAATGCCCGGCGCAGATAAGGCTCCTTGTGGGCACGCACCCCCTGGTAATCAATGGAAGCCGAATTTTCTCCAAAGGCTTCCGGTTCCTGATCCAGCAGCCCGTCCTCCCACAGTTTTTCCAGGCTGATATACAGCGGATCTCCTGCGAAAGATGAGTAGGGCTGATAAGGTGAATTGCCGTACCCCAGGGGATTCAGCGGCAGAATCTGCCAGATGGAAGCCCCCATTTCATGGAGAATGTCGGCGAATTCATAGGATGCTTTTCCGAAATCCCCCACTCCGCACCTGGACGGAAGCGATGCCAGCGGCATCAGAACTCCCGCCTGTCTTGTATTATTCATACCTTCCTCCTTCTGAAGCCGCAGGGCGGCTTCCACTTTATATTGGCCGCCGAACAGGCGGCATCTCTTCACAGATGCCCGGATCTCCTCAGCGGTTTCCTGCGTTTCCTTATGATAGTCTCCTCACTTCTGTTTTATGGAGCAGGATCTAATCCAGTCTGATATTTTTCAAAGCGGCGGCAAACGCATTGTTCAAAGGCTCCTCCGCCCCCTTCTGCTGTTTCTTCATATAGGCTGCCACATCCCGTTTCGAGACGCCGCCGCCCTCCTTTTTCCGTCTCTCCTGGAATTTGGAGAGGCGTTCCTTATGGCCGCAGGAGCAGACAAACATACTGTCCTCGCCCTTTCCCACCATTTCCATCCGCTTGTGGCAGACGGGGCAGCGGGCGTTGGTGATACGGGAGATGGTCTCCCGGTAGCCGCATTCCCGGTCCTGGCAGACCAGAAGCTTTGCCTTTTTGCCGTTGACCGCCAGAAGCCGCTTTCCGCAGCGGGGACATTTCTTATTGGTCATGTTCTCATGGCGGAAGGTGCCTTCCTCCGTGCGGATTTCGTCCAGCAGCCGGTTGGTGTAATCCCGGATTTCCCCCATAAATTTCCCATCGTCCAGCTGGCCTTTGGCAATCCGGGACAGTTTCATTTCCCAGTCCGCCGTAAGCTCCGGTTTTCTCAGATCCGCCGGCACCAGTTTCAGAAGCTGCCGGGCTTTGGAGGTGAGATGGATTTCCTGCCCCTTTTTCTCCAGCAGAAAGCTGTTGAACAGTTTTTCGATGATGTCCGCCCGGGTGGCCACCGTCCCCAGACCGCCGGTCTCGCCCAGCGTTCTGGCCATCTCGCGGCTGCCGCTGGTCATGTATTTCACCGGGTTTTCCATGGCGGAAAGAAGGGTTGCCTCTGTGAACCGTCCCGGCGGCGTTGTCTTCCCTTCCCTGAGCTGGATACGGGAAATGGCCAGTTCCTCGCCTTCCTTCAGGCCGGGAAGCAGCTGTCGGCGCAGCTCCTGCTCCTCCTCTTCCTCTTCTTCCCGGTTTTCATAAACTTCCCGCCAGCCGCTCTGTTTCACCACATCGCCTCTGGCCGCCAGCTCTTCGCCGCCGCAGCGGGCGGTGAGCATGGTCTCCTCATAAATGCAGGGCGGATACAGCGCCGCCAGAAATCTTCGCACCACCAGATCGTAAATCTTCCGCTCCCGGTCCGTCATATGGGTCAGATCCACAAACTGTTCCGTGGGGATGATGGCATGGTGATCGGAAACCTTCGCGTCGTTTACAAAGGAAAGCTTCTTCGGATCCAGCTTCTGCCCCCTGATTTTGGCCGCCAGCTTCCGGTAGGGTCCCGTCCCGCAGGCTTCCAGCCGCTCCCCGATGGTCCCCACCACGTCGCTGGTCAGATACCGGGAATCCGTCCGGGGATAGGTGAGCACCTTGTGAGTTTCATAAAGCTGCTGCATGATGTTCAGGGTTTCCTTGGCGGAATAGCCGAACTTCTTGTTGGCGTCCCGCTGCAGCTCCGTCAGGTCATAAAGAAGGGGCGCGTACGTTTTTTTCTCCCGCTTCTCCACCTTCTCCACCACCAGAGGACTGTTCTTCATCTTTTTCAGCAGATCTTCCATCCGCTCTTTCTGAAAAGAACGGATGCTGCCGGATTTTTTATCCCTCCAGGTAAAGGTCACCTGCCCGGCCTGGACCGTGATCCCGTAATAGCTCTGGGGCACAAAGCTGCGGATCTCTTCCTCCCTGGCCGCGATCATGGCCAGCGTCGGCGTCTGCACCCGGCCGCAGGAAAGCTGGGCATTGTACTTGCAGGTCAGCGCCCGGGTGGCGTTGATGCCCACCAGCCAGTCCGCCTCCGCCCGGCACACCGCCGCGTGATACAGATTGTCGTACTCCCGGGCATCCCTCAGATGGGAAAATCCCTCCCGGATGGCCTTGTCGGTCACAGAGGAAATCCACAGCCGCCGGCAGGGCTTCTGATTTCCCGCTTTCTTCAGAATCCACCGGGCCACCAGTTCCCCTTCGCGGCCCGCATCGGTGGCAATGACAATATCTTTTACGTCCTTCCGGTGAATCTGCTGCTTCACCGCCTGATACTGCCCTCCGGTCTGCCGGATCACCTGGATTTCCATTTTCCGGGGCATGATGGGGAGATCCTCCATCTTCCACTCCTTATATTTCCTGTCGTATCCCTCCGGATCCGCCAGCTCCACCAGATGTCCCAGCCCCCAGGTGACCACATACCGGTCTCCTTCCATGTAGGCGTTGCTTTTTTTGGAGCATTTCAGCACCCGGGCGATATCTATTCCCACCGACGGCTTTTCCGCAATTACCAGTGTCTTCATGTTTCCTCTCTCTCCGGCCGCATGGCCATAAAGGTATCCCCGCAGGGGATTTCCTCCTCATCCTGCACCACCAGTGTGGCCACCGCCCGCTCATTATACTGGGAAGAAATGATCCCCCCCGTGGAAAGCCGGGAATAGATGCCGGCAAATTCTCCGTTGTACACATACAGTCCCGACATATTGGTGTAGGGAACCATCTGCGGAACCTTGTCCCGGAAACAGATATTGTCCGTCCGGTACGGGTGGTAATACTCCTGGAAAATGTAATTCTGATTCCAGTGTTCCCGGACAATGGCCTCCCACTTTTGCTGTCCGAAATCGATCCCCGCGTACACGCCTCTGGAGGCGTAGGAATCCAGCGGTTTGAGAATCCACCGGTCTTTCTGGCGGATAATCTCCTCCTGTGTACTGTACCGGTCGTCCATCAGATTGGTGTAGGGAATGTGCTCCTGAACAAACGCCTGCTCTTCGGCAGTCAGAAGGCTCAGAGTCGGTTCCTCTCTTAAAATCTTAAACAGCCACTTGTTGTGGGGAATCTGGGTGCAGAGGGAGCCGATCACACAGACGTTCTGATCCTTCACCGCCTGGATGAAGGGCTGGATCTCCTCATAATGGGCCATGATATCGCAGGTCACCGCCCGACGGTAAATCACATCCACCGGATGTCCCGCCGCCGAGTACAGATGCCCGTCCCGGTAAGTCATGTCCCGGATATTGCAGATCTCCGTCTCGCAGCCCGCCTTCCGGAATCTGGCCGCAAACTCCTGAAATTCATTGACGCAGCAGTGATCCATAAAATCCGTGATCACCACATAGGGATGCTCCACCCGTTTCTCATAGGTGGCATACAGCTCCAGAAACGTCTGAACCCAGCTGTCGTACAGTTCAAAACTTTTGAAACGGTACTTTTTCAGCATTTCCTGATGCGCATTGTTCAGAGACAAGGCCTGGTTCAGCACATAATCCTCGTTCATGGCGCTGGTGCCGTCGGTGTTGATCTCGCAGAACTTGAAACTCCAGTCCTCTTCGTTGAAAAAAATATCAAACCGGGCGATGGGCAGGAGGGAATCGTACCGGTTGGGAACCAGAATCAGTTCCTCCAGTTCCCGGGAAAAGGGAAAAATCTCCCGGTACCGGGGATTTCTCAGGTATTCCCGGATCACCTTTTCCAGAATCCCGTAGGTGGTATGTACCACCTGCCGGAAAAAGGCGATTTCTTTTTCCGTAAAAATCTTGGGAATGTGGAGCGTATGCACCACCAGTCCGTTGTAGGCCGCCGTGGAGTGATCCAGATACTCTTTGATGGCCGCCCCGGAATCGGCGCTTTCCTGAAAATGCTCCTGGATATACGTCTTATATTCCGCAGCGATCTGCCGCATTTTTTCACTCTTCATAATATTGTGTCAAATTCCTCTTTTCTTCTATCATTAATTCCATCGGATGCAGAAGCGCCTGCTCATCCGGCCGCAGATGGCTTTTGGCCATCCGCACCGCCATCCGGCAGTATTCCGCCGCCGGCATCCCGTAGATTTCTCCCTCAAATCCTTTCTCCATCAGGCTGTCCTCCGCCGCCAGGATTTCCTTTTCTCCCACCGGTGCCGCCAGGATCCGGGCCAGCGCGTCCTCGTGGAAGAAAATACCTTTCACCAGCGCCAGATAGGCGCACACATGGGAAAAGGGCATACTGTCCGCCGCCCGCAGCTCCAGATAATGCTTCAGACGTACATCCAGAAACGTCATGGAAAGGATATGCTCCACCTGTTGGGGAGACAGCAGCTCCTCCTTCCAGATATCCGCCGCCGTCCGGTCTCTCACATAGGAATCCTGTCCTTTGGCATCCGGCACAAAAATCAGCGGAAGCCGCATCAGATATTCCGCGTAGGACCGGAATCCGAAATCCTCCGAAAACAGGCCGGGACAGATCCCGCACCGTTTGGGATCCACATCCCGCCAGATGGCGGTGCGCGTCAGGTGCCCCTTTGCCGGCTGCCCCTCAAAAACCGGGGTGCAGTCGGTGAGCAGCTTGATGGCCGGCCCCAGAATGTAAGCCGCCCGCATCTTTCTCACACAGTCCTCCTGGCTGAAATAGTCGATGGAAATCTGGGCCGATGCGGTGCCCCGCATCATATGGATCCCCCGACTCCCGGAGGTTTTGAAATAATCATCCATGCAGGCGTACCGCTTCTTGGGAATCAGCGGAAGTTCCCTCACCCGGCTTACGGGCTGATATCCCCGGGTCACCAGCCGGTACCCGTAAGATTCCAGAATGGGTGTGATCTGGCTGATGAAATGGCGGTAAATCTGGCGGATATGACTGATCTCCCCTCTGGGATTCACACTGATCTCCAGCTGAGCCGCCGGCTCCAGGGACAGGGAATAATCGCTGTTATACAGTCCCAGAAGATGATCCCCCTCATAATAGGAATGGGGATACTGCTCTTCTATCTCCCGGAGAATGGCCTCTACGCCCCGCTCCCCGTAATAGGATATGCTCCTGCCTGTGGATTTGTCCACAATAAAATGCTCCACCTCCAGCCCCAGCTTCTGAAAACAGTCCATCTTGCAGCCCCGCTCAAAATGGCGGATAAGGCGGGAGAGATTTTCTTCATAATAATTCATCGTCTCTGATTTTCCAGTCATCTTTCTTTTCGTGTAACGTTCATCCAATCTGTTAGTGTTAGTATATCGAAATCATAGGAAATAATCAAGTTTTCACAACAATTCCGCCGGATTGTTTTTTCCGGGGCTGTGTGCTATCATCAAACAGGAAGAATCCATTACTTTTACAGGAGGAATTACCAAATGATTGCTCTTTCTGAAGTGTTTTCCCACGCGGGCGTCTTTCAGTACGGCACCGTGGATACGGCTTCCATTGCATTTTCCGGGGAAGTCCGCAGGATGTGTGAAGTGAATACCTGCCGCCAGTACGGCAGAACCTGGGCATGCCCTCCGGGTCTGGGAACCCTTGCGGAATGTCAGAAAAGGATACAGAGTTATGAAAAAATGGTGGTGTTCAGCGCCCGCTATGATCTGGAGGATTCCTTCGACTATGAAGGAATGATGGCGGGCATGAGCGCCTTCAGGGAAGTGTGCCGGGCCATCCACCGGAAGGTGCAGCCCTTGCTGGAGCATTTTCTGATTCTGTCCAACGAGGGCTGCGATCTCTGCAGCAAATGTACCTACCCGGAGGCCCCCTGCCGTTTTCCGGATCGTTCCCACGGCTCCATCGAAGGCTACGGCATCCTGGTTTCCGACCTGGCCGGTCAGGCAGGCATCAACTATATCAACGGTGCCAACACGGTCACCTACTTTGGAGCGCTTCTGTGCGACGGCAAAGAGCTGCTGCAATAACATCCGCTCTGCCTGCTCTCTCAGAAGCGGATGGCCACCTTCAGATCCCCATACTTTCCGGAGGCATGATCGAACGCCTCCTCCCACTGCTCAATGGGAAACATGGAGGACACCACCCCGTCTGTTTTCAGACTGCCATTGGCAATCTTTTTAATCACAAAGGGATAGCAGTATGGACTCAGATGCGATCCCAGTATATCCAGTTCCTTCCGGTCACCGATGATGGACCAGTCAATGGTGGCCGGCTGTCCAAACACGCTGAACTCCACAAAACGCCCCAGCTTCCGGATCATGTTCAGTCCCTGCTGCACGCTGGAGGGGTGTCCTGTGGCCTCGATATAGATATCACAGCCGTACCCTTCGGTCAGTTCCATCACCCGTTTTGTCACATCCTCCTTCTGCGGATTCATCGCCAGATCCGCGCCGAATTCCTTCGCCTTTTCCAGCCGGTTGTCCGCCAGATCCAAAGCGATCAGAAGGGCCGGATTTCTCATTCTGGCATAGGTGATCATCCCCAGGCCAAGGGTACCGGCGCCGGAAATCACCACCACATCCTCACTGCCGATCTGCGCCCTGTCCACCGCGTGTTTGGAACAGCCATAGGGTTCAATCAAGAGCGCTTTTTCAAGAGGCATGTCCTCCGGCACCCGGGAAATCACCGCATTTTTCGGGTAACGGACATACTCCGCCATTCCCCCGTTATTTGCGCTCTGAAATCCGAAAATCGCGTGGGGCTGACACATCCAGTAGCGTCCGGATCTGCAGAACCGGCAGGTGCCGCAGGGCACAATCTGATCCGCCGTAATCCGGTCCCCCACGGAAAATCCCGTGACATTTTCCCCCAGTTTCACAATATGTCCCAAAAATTCATGCCCCGGAATAAAGGGCGGCTCCACATAGGCAGGCTGCACCTCATCCCCCCAGAACATGGCGGCCCCGTGCATACATTTCAGATCTCCGGCACAGATACCGCAGGCCTCTGTCCTGATGATGATATCATCCGGCCCGCACTCCGGCACCGGATAATCTGTCTCAAGCCGGTAGTCCCCCAGTCCATAGGCCACCAGCGCTTTCATGGTTTTTGGCAATTCCCCCATTGAAAACCTCCTTTAATGAAATATGTTTTGTTAATCAGCTTTACATATCTGATTATATATAAAGAAAAGCTTCCCGTCAACACTCCTTCTCATGTTTCGGAAAGCTTTTCTATTCCGCCCTGTACCTTGCCGCCGGCACACAGAGGAAACCGGTCTCAGATATTTTTCCAGAATTCATGTACAAAGGGAAGGGCCGCCCCGAAAGCCAGCGCCTCCCGTTTTACCTGACAGGCCACCAGAAAATCCGCGTTTCTGTCAAAGGGATTCCGTGCCAGCGCCAGCATCCTCAGCCGGTCCAGATAGGGTTCCATGCAGGCCCCCACATATCCGCCCAGAATCACCGGACAGTCAAACAACATTCTGATATTATTCACTGCAATGGCCAGATAGTCCAGATACTCCTCCCATACCTGCACACATTTTGGATCGCCCTGTGCCGTCTTTGCAAAAAACAGTTCCAGATCGCCACCGCTGTGAGCAGACAGCAGAGAGGCGTTACAGTACGCTTCAAAGCAGCCTGTTTTCCCGCAGTAGCATGGCCGTCCTCCCGGAATCAGCGTCATATGGCCGATTTCTCCGCTTCTCGCCCCCTCTCCTTTGTAGACTTTATGATCAATCAGGATCGCTCCTCCGATATTATTGCTGAGACTGATATAAAAAGCATCCCGCAGCTGACTGTTTTCTGAAATTTCCGCATAACCGCCGGCATCCGCATCGTTGTACAGACGGCAGGGCCAGGGAATGGCTTCCCCGAGGATATCTGCCGTTGCCCCGGTAAAATCCAGAATTTTTCCATAGGATATGCGCTGATGGTCCTCGGTCACCAGCCCGGGCACAGCGATTCCCACTCCCAGAATCCCTTCCGCCCCCGTCCTGGCAGCGTCCGCGGCCTCCCCGGCCAGGCGCCCCAGAAGTTTCCGGTACTCTGTGTTCAGGGAAAAGGGCGCCCGCACCCGTTTTTCATAAATGAGATTTCCGCACAGATCCGCCGCCGTAACCATGATATGGTTTCTTGTAATGTCCATCCCGATGGCGCTTCTGGCGGAAGCTCTCACGGAATAGGTTCTGGCGCGCCGTCCGCCGGTATGTCCTTCAAATCCATTTTCATAGATGTACCCCAGCCCCAGCAGTTCATCCAGATTCTGTTTTACGGTGGGGCGGCTCAGTTTCAGCTCATAGGAAAGGGAAGGACTGGAGATTCGTCCCGCCTCGCGGATTCTGTGGAATACCCGGTTTCTGTTTTCCGCCTTTAAATCCTGATAAACATTTTTCTCCCGAACCATTTTTCCGTATCCTTTCGTTCCATGCTTTCGTAAATCAAGTATACCATTTTGGAGCGAAGCAGGCAAAGCAATTTTTCTGACGCACATTTTTTTAAGAAAAGAAAAAAAATGATTGATTTTTTCTGAAATCCATGTATAATATAGTTTGTGCCGAAAAGCACAGGCTGGAATAGCTCAGTCGGTAGAGCACTTCACTCGTAATGAAGGGGTCGAGAGTTCAAGTCTCTTTTCCAGCTTTGAAGGAAGAAAGCGTTTCGCAGCAGACGCTTTCTTTTTTTATATTATCGGACAGCCCGCAGTGCATGTCGGGTATGCCCGATTTCATATTTGGGAGGTATCTTATGAAACTGGAAAAGCTTGTGGGAGAACGGTTTAAGGAACGCCCCGCCGACTGTGTGGTAGACAGCCACGCGCTGATGATCCGGGGCGGGTATATGAAGTATGTGGCCAACGGTATTTACTCCTCCTACCTTCCCCTGAGAAGGATCACCCGGAAAATCGAGCAGATTATCCGGGAGGAGATGGACGCCATCGACGGCCAGGAGGTACAGTTTCCGGTGGTGCTGCCCGCTTCTCTGTGGCAGGAATCCGGCCGGTATGAAAGTGTGGGAAAAGAACTGCTCCGTTTTCAGGACAGAAACGGCAGCCCCATGGTACTGGGCATGACTCATGAGGAAGCAGCGGTTCATCTGGTCCGGGAATACGGCCAGAGCTACAGCCGTTATCCTTTTATGATCTATCAGATCCAGACAAAGTTCCGGGATGAGGCCCGCCCGCGTGCCGGACTGATCCGTGTCAGAGAATTTACCATGAAGGACGCCTACTCCTTCCACACCAGCCAGGAGGATCTGGAGGCTTACTATAACCGGTGTCACAAGGCCTATGAACGGATTTTTGCCAGAGCCGGCGTGCCCCAGGTAATTTCCGTGGCCTCCGATTCCGGCATGATGGGCGGCAGCATTTCCCATGAATTTATGCTGCTGACCCCCATCGGAGAGGATTTCATCGCCATCTGTCCGGAATGCGGCTACCGGTCCAACATGGAAGCGGCGGAAAATATCATCCCCCCTATCCGGGATGAGGTCTCTGACCCTCTGACCCTGGTTTACACCCCCGACATCCACACCATCGAGGAAATCTGCGATTTTCTGAAAAGCCCGAAAGAAAATTCCTGCAAGGCGGTGGTCTATCAGCAGGTGCCTGACGGCAAATATGTGGTGCTTTTCCTCCGGGGGGATCTGGAGGTCAATGAGACGAAGCTGACCGGCTATCTGGGCTGTGAGATCCGCCCGGCGGAGATTACGCCTGAGTCCGGGCTCCATGCGGGATACATCGGTCCCGTGGATCTGGAAGGAGACTTTACGGTATTATACGACCGCTCTTTGGAGGGAAGGAACAATCTCTCCTGCGGAGCCAACCGGGAGGAATATCATTATACGGGTCTGGATATGGCACGGGATGTTCCCGAAGCCAGCTATCACGATTTCGCCAAAATCCGGGAGGGCGGTATCTGCCCCTGCTGCAAAAAATCCGCCATCACCATCCGGCGTGGCATTGAGGTGGGAAATATTTTCCAGCTGGGCACCAAATATACCCGGTCCATGCACATGACTTACATCGATCCGGATGGAAACTCTCAGTATCCCATCATGGGCTGCTACGGCATCGGCGTGGGCCGTCTGGCCGCCGCTGTCTGCGAAGCCTCCCATGACGAATACGGCCCCATCTGGCCCATGGCCATCGCTCCCTGGCAGATTCATCTGTGCGCTGTCCGGTCCGATGACGCCCAGGTGCGGGAATATGCGGATCGCCTGTATGAAGAACTTCAGCGGCTCGGCGCAGAGGTGATCTACGACGACCGTCCGGTGCGGGCCGGCGTCATGTTCTCCGACGCGGATCTTCTGGGCGTTCCCATCCGTGTGGTGGTCAGCCCCCGCAACCTGAAAGATCAGGTGCTGGAGGTTACCTCCAGAGATAAGACACTGTCCGAAAAAATCCCGGCGCAGGATGCGGCGGCACGGATTCTTCAGATCGTATCCGACTTTGCAAAGAAAGAAAATTAGAAAGTATAAGCCCCGCGGGATATGCAGATCACACTTGATCTCTGCATATCCCGCAGGGCTTTTTTTCTGCAGGCATCCAGCGGCCTGCCACAAAAAATCCGCGAAGGACGCGTCAGGACTGCAGCAGTTCGGTCTCCAGATCCTGAAGCATGATATCCAGGGCCTGGATTCCTCCCTCTGCCGTATACCACACAGCCGGATGTGCCAGGTAGATCAGATGGCCGTTTTTATAGGCATCCGTTCCCTGAACCAGTTCATTTTCCATGATATCCTGAGCCAGCTGGGCGCCCTCTGTGGCGATGGCTGCATCCCGGTCCATCACAAAGATATAGTCCGGATTTTTCTCTGTCACAAATTCAAAAGAGGCTTCGTTTCCATGGGTGGAGGTATCCGCATCCGCATCAACGCCGATATTCTCAAATCCGATCTCCCTTCCGATCAGAGAGCAGCGGCCGTCATTTCCCAGCACATTGAAGCTTCCGCTGGTACACATTCCGATAATGGCAGTCTTTCCCTCAGCAAAGGCCGACAGCGTCTGGATTCTTTCGTCAAAATCACGCATCAGAGTATCCACCTGATCTTCTTTTCCAAAAATGGAAGCGATGGTCTGGGCATTTTTCCGCACACTCTCCACGACACCTGCCTCGGTATCCGTGGAAAGGTAAATCACCGGCGCAATATCATTCAGGCTGTCGTAGGACGCAGACAGCCTTCCTCCGATGAAGATCACATCCGGTTCGCAGGCCATTACCGCTTCCAGATCCGCTTCCTTAATGGTTCCCAGCTGCGCAATGTCCTCGTTTGTCACATAATCCTGCAGATAATCCAGAGAAGTGGATGCGGAACCCACCACACAGCTGCCTTCCTCCAGGCTGTCAATGATATCCAGACAAGCCATGTCCAAAATTGCCACGCGTTCCGGCCGGTAGGCCACTTCCAGATCAATCTCCTCTCCGCTTCCGTTGAGGCTCTGGATTACCACTGTCTCCGGAGTATCTTCCTTCTCCTCACCGGAATTCGCCCCGGAAGTTTCTCCGTCCCCATCCTCAGACCCGTTGCCGCTCTCCTCTGCTGCCGGATTCCCGGAAGTATCTTCCGTCGCATCTTCCGTCTGGGCAGTACTCTCCGTCCCGTTTGCCGTGCTGCCGCAGGCAGTCAGCGCCATAACCATCGCTCCCGCAAATAATACTGTCACTAACTTTCTTTTCATATGAATCCTCCTGTCTTTCTTCAAATATCATAACGTATTGTCTGCACATCCCCGCAGACCCCATCTGTCATCAGTAATAAATCGCCAGAGGTTTCCCCTTCACCTCCTGAATTTCAAAATCCACCCTGTAGATTTCCGAAAGATTTTCTTTCGTCATGACCTCCCGGACTGTGCCGAATTTGGCAATTTTCCCATCCACAAAGGCACAGATATAGTCGGAATAAAAAGCTGCATAGTTGATTTCATGCAGCACCAGAACCACGGTTTTTCCCAGCTCGTCGCAGAGTTTCCGCACGGTCTTCATCATATTGGCCGCATGATAGATGTCCAGGTTGTTGGTGGGTTCGTCCAGCAGCACATATTCCGTGTCCTGGGCAATCACCATGGCGATATAGGCTCTCTGCCGCTGTCCGCCGGACAACTCGTCGATAAACCGGTCCTGAAATTCCTCCAGTTCCATATAGGCGATGGCCTGGTCAATCATTTTCTGATCTTCCTCGGTGATCCGGCCTCCTGAATAGGGGAATCTTCCGAAAGCCACCAGTTCCCGGACCGTCAGCTTCATCTGAATGTGGTTGCTCTGGGTCAGGATCGCCAGTCTCCGGGACAGGTCTCTGCTTTTCCATTTGCCGATATCCTTTCCATCAAAGTCCACCAGTCCGGCATCTCTGGCAATCAGCCGGGAAATCATCCCCATCACCGTGGATTTTCCGGCGCCGTTGGGGCCGATCAGGGAAAGCACCTTGCCTTTGGGGATCGCAAAGGAAACGCCGTCCACCACAGCTTTCCCATCGTATGTTTTTGTCAGTTCACTGATCTGCATCTGTCAAACCCTCCGTCTCGTCAGCAGAAGATAAAGGAAATAAACTCCTCCGCCCACTGTAATAAATACACTCACCGGTATCGCATAGGAAAACACATGCTCCACCAGTATCTGCCCGCCTGCCAGCACAATAATACCGAAAAGAGACGAGGCCAGAATCAGCTGGCCATGCCGGTAGGTGGCCAGCAGCTGCCGTGCCAGGTTGGCAATGATCAGCCCCAGAAAAGAAATGGGACCCACCATGGCCGTGGCCACCGCGATACAGATGGTCACCCCCAGAAGCAGACGCCGGATGGTTCGGTCATAGTCCACCCCCAGGTTGACGGCCTGCTCTCTTCCCAGCGTGATCACATTCAAAAGCGCCAGATCTTTTCGCAGGAAAAACACCAGCAGGGCAAGAATCACCAGCGCAAACAGAATAATCCCGGAGTTGATATTGCTGAAGCTGGCCACCAGCGTTGCCAGCAGGGCATCATACTCATTGGGATCCATCACCCGGGTGAGCGTGGTCTGGATACTGGAAAAAAATGAGGTGAGTACGGTTCCTATCAAAAGCACATACAGCACATTGTGATTGGTTTTCTTAAAAAGATAACTGTAGATAAACGTTGCCGTCACCGCCATAATCACCAGATCCACCACGAAAGAAGCATTGGCATTGTGAGCCAGGATGCTGCCGGAGCCCGCAAAAAACACCACCGCCGTGTGGATCAGCGTATAAAGGGAATTCATTCCCAGAAGACAGGGGGTGACAATGGTATTGTTGATGACAGACTGAAATACCAGGGATGCCCCGCCGATGGCAAAACCGGTAATCACCATGACAATCAGTTTCGGTGTCCGGAGCTGCAGAGAGAACGTCAGTATTTTCGCGCTGGAGGTGTTCAAATCCACCAGCATATATGCCGCCCCCGCAGTCACAGCCAGGAGAGCCAGAACCACCAGCTTCCGGATATTCCGGGCGTATGCTTTCGTTTTCAAATCTCCTCACCTCCGTCCAGACCCGCAAGCGTCCGCTGACAGTCTGTGTTTCCAAATCCTTTCAGCCGGATTGCTTTCCTGCCGTTTTTCAGCCGGTATAAAAGAAGCAGAATAAACAGAATACTTCCCAGTATGCCGATCACCAGCTCGATGGGCAGTTCATAGGGATGAATCACCACTCTGCCCGCCATATCGCACACCAGCACGAAAATCGCACCGAACAGAGCCGTATCCACCAGGGTTCCCCGGATCTTATCTCCCTTGAACATGGCCACCACATTGGGGACGATCAGTCCGATATAGGAGATGGAGCCCACCACGACCACCACGGAAGCAGTGATCATGGCCGCAATCGTCAGCCCCAGAAACAGTACCACATTGTAGTGCACACCCAGATTTTTGGAAAATTCCTTTCCCATTCCCACAATATTGAAATGGTTGGCAAACACAAATGCCAGAATCACCAGCGGCACCACCAGGTATACAATCTCATATCTTCCTCGCATCACCAGAGAAAAATGTCCCACCAGCCAGGAGGACAATGCCTGGGTCATCTCATATTTGTAGGCCAGATAATTGGTAATTCCTCCGATCACATTGCCGAACATTATGCCCACCAGCGGCACCATCACCACATCCCGGAACTGGATTCTCTGAATAAACCACACGAAAATCCAGGTTCCCAGAATGGCCGCCCCAAAGGCAAAAAGCGCCCGCCCCCAGAGGGTGGAATCCGGCATGAACAGCAATGCCAGAAGGATACCGAACTGTGCAGAGGAAATGGTGGCCCCCGTGGTGGGAGATACAAATTTATTCATGCACAGCTGCTGCATAATCAGCCCGGCTACACTCATTCCCACACCTGTGCACAAAATTGCCAGAAGCCGGGGAATTCTGGAAACCAGAAAAATCTCCCATTGTGCCAGATCCTGCCTGAGCAGCCCGGAGATATCCATGTCAATCACGCCCACAAACAGCGAGATGCCGGACAGAATCACCAGAAGTACGGCCAGGATCAGTGTCAAACCTCTTCCTTTAATGATAGAAACCTCCTTCCGTGGACAGAGCCGCCTCTTCATGGACCGCTCTGTCATCTTTTCAACAAACAGGATTATAGCATAAGTTAGTTCTATCTAACTAATATCGTTTTGGAATGACCTGCCTGGGTTTATTTGTTATAACATCAGACGGAATTTATCCAGAAATGCCTGTGCCGGCCTGCTCAGTTTCTGATTCTGCGCAGTCACATAGCCGACTGTAAGAAATGGTTCACAATGATTGACAGGAATGGCCCTGATCTCATACTGTCTGTATTTTTCTGTCAGGAAATCAATTCCTATTCCGCAAAGACTGGTATTGACCGGCGCTTCCCGATACAGATAATCGCTGCTGGTATAAATCTGATATTTCAGCTGATCCGTGCTGATCGCTCCCATGCTCACCGATTCCAGGTGATGTTCCATGGAAAAATAATCTCTGGCGCCGCGGATAAACTCCAGCTGGGAAAGCTGGGAAAAATCAATGCTTTCTCTTTCGTAAAGCGGATGATTTTTCCCTGCGTACACACACAGCTTTCTGTTATCCAGCGGTTCAAAGTCCAGTTTTTTATGGCCCAGAATGTGGTGAAAAGCGGTCAGCTGTTTCTTGGCGATAAATACAAGGCCCAGCTGTGCCGCACCGGTTTTCACATGATCCGTAATCTCCTCCGCCGTACCTTCCAGATGTTCAATGACATATTTTTTCTCCATCTGATTATAAAAATCGACGAGAAAACGGGAAATCACAATGCTGGGCCAGGTGGAGACGGAAAGCTTCTCTCCCGGGTTGGCGGGGGCAATATTGCTGATCATCAGCACATTTCTCAGAATATCCCTGGCATAGTCCCGGACCGTTTCTCCGAACGGCGTCAGTTGGATGCCTTTGCTGGTTCTCTCGAAAAGCTTTTTTCCCAGTTCCTTCTCCAGCCCCGAGATCACTTTGCTCACATTAGGCTGAGAAGTATACAGACACTCTGCGGCTTTATTGAAGCTCTCGCACTCACTGGCAGTGACAAAATATTCCAGCTGCTTAATCTCCATGAATGTCCTCCTTTTTAGTTTGTTTAGACTAACTATAAAGAAATCCATTCCTCCTGTCAAGTTTTTCCGGCCTGGGCTCTCCGGCGCTCTGCAGCAGCCTACTGTACCTTCTGATACAGCTGCAGCGTCTCCCGGCTGCTGCCTCCGAAAAAGAAATAATAATCAATCTGCCCGCTTCCTTCCGTGTACACATACGGGCCGTACATGGGGATATCGCAGCACATAACGGTATTTTCCGCGGCAATACCGATTCCATATCCCAGTTCGGAAACCACCAGAGGCATCCGCAGTTTCTTTCCCCCGAAACTGATATACCGGGCCTTCTGATCCACCCGCTCCAGATCCTGTGCCAGCAGGCCTTTCGCCCAGAGTTTCTCTTTCTTCCCCCAGTCAAAGTATGTCCAGGTCTGACCGGCCGGTGCTTCCTCCACCTGGCGGGGCAATGCGGCTTTCTCTGCCAGAAGAAGCCGCCCTCCTTTTTCAAGAAACTGTACCGCCCCGGTTTTCTTATCAACTCTTACGGTCAGTTTCTCCGTGGCAATCTCCACCAGGCTTTTGTTTTCTCTGGCGCTCCAGACCAAAGCAGCCGGCGGCTGATAATTCCAGAAGCCTTCCGCAAAAGGCGTCAGTCTGCCTTTCACAAACTGTACCCGAATCACATCGTCCTCTGCCGGTGAAATGCGAAGTGTTCCATAACTGCTGATCAGCTCCACATGTTGTTTCGTTCTGCGCACCATACGGACGGAATTGTCAATACGTCCGTGCCCCCTGGGCCGAAGCACACTGCCGTCCGGAGCGGTTCCGAATTTCCAGCGGGAGGGATTCACAGGCGTCTCCCGGTCCGGGTGCTCTTTTCCGGTTTCCTGTATTTTTTCTGAAACTTCTGCTGATTTTCCTTCTTTCTCTCCCTTTTTTATGAGATCTCCCGATGGATTCCTGCCATGCATTCCCACTTTTTCTGTTTTCTTTTCTTTTGGAGAGGAAACCACAAGGGGCTTTGGCCCCAGATAGTCCCGCATGGCCCGCTCTTTATTTCCCTGCAGCACATCCCGGGCCATCTGCTCCTTGTCCGTGAGTTCCCGTTTTGTTTCAAACCGGAAGGGTTTTTTCGCCCTGCCTTCCAGAGAACCCATTCTCTTTTCTTCGGGTACCGGCTTCGCGATCAGATCCGTCAGATCTCCCCGGTGAACCACCGCCAGTTCATGGAGCGCCCGGGTGGCAGCCACATAGAGCAGCTTCACATAGCCATCCTCGCAGGGATAGTGTTCCCCGGAGGGATGATAGATCAGCACCGCGTCAAATTCCAGTCCTTTGGTATACTCCACCGGAAGCACCATGATGCCGCTGCCAAATTCGGCAGTCTCCAGATTGCTGTCTGCCAGCGGCAGATACTTCCCCAGGTTTTCGCTGACCGTGGCGGCCTCCTCCTGATCCCGGCAGATCACAGCGATGGTCTCCCTCTCTTCCTGCTGCCATCCTCGAATAATCTCCGCCGACTGGCGCAGCATATCCTCTTCATCTGCGCACTCCCGGATCACCACCGGATTCCCATGGCGGCTGATGGGTTCCACCGGATAAATGGAAAAATTCCCATGCCGCAGGATCTCTGTGGCAAAATCAGAGATTTCCACCGTATTCCGGTAACTTTTTTTCAGCAGTTCAAAGCTGTCGAAGGTTCCCGTCAGAATCAGATCCTGCAGTTCCTTCCAGTCGTTGAGGCCGTATCCGAAATGGATATTCTGGGAAACATCTCCCATGATGGTATAGGTACAGCCCCGCAGGCAGTAAGCCAGCGCTCCATAAGCCATCATACCGAAATCCTGGGCCTCGTCAATGATCACATGGCTGGCCTCCCGGATCCCGTCCGTCTCTTTGATCCGCTTATACAGAAAAGCCAGCGCCGCCAGATCATAGACATCGAAACAATCTTCCTCAAAGGGGACGCTTTTTTCGTTCCTTTTCTGCTCCTTTAAAAATTCGCCATACAGCCGGAAAACCGATCCCTTCCAGGCATTTCCTCCGAAATGCTGCCGGCAGGCCTTCTGAAGCTCCTTTTTCTCCTCCGGCGTACAGGAAATATATTTTCCGGACAGTTCATTTTCCAGTTTCGCCAGAAGCCGTGCATTGAGCATATTGATTTTGCTCTGCATGGACATCCGGGGATATTCCTCCAGATACTGCCGGATGGATGCTGCGGACAACAGCAGCGCTCCTGTTTTCTTCAGGCGGATGTCCTTTGCCGGGATCTGCTGCCGCTCATAGGCGTTGCAGAATTCCTCCAGATCATGGAACCAGGAAAGACTGCCCTTCCGGCAAATCCGCGGATCCTTCCGGTCCGCCGGACGGACCCGATACTTTTCCCTGTCCCAGTCCTCATAAAGCAGGCGCACAAACAGTTCTTCCATAGTCATCTGGGAAACGCCGTATACATCCAGCTCCGGCAGCACGCCGGTGATGTAATTCAGCAGAATCCGGTTGCTGCCGATAATATAAAAATCCTCCGGGCGGAATTCCTCATAATTGTACAGAATATAGGAAATCCGGTGCATGGCCACGGTGGTCTTTCCGGATCCCGCCACCCCCTGAACAATCAGATTCGTCTTCGGGGATTTTCGGATAATGGCATTCTGCTCCTTCTGGATAGTGGCAATGATTTCCCCCAGCACTGCTTTCTTATTTCTTGCCAGATATTTATTCAGCAGCTCGTCGTTGGCCACCACATCGGAATCGTAAAAATCTTTCAGTTTGTCATTCTCGATTTCATAGGTGCGCTTCCGCTTCAGATCAATCGCAAAGGTACCCTCATTTTTCACGGTGTATCTGCAGGGGCCCAGGGAATTTTCGTAATACACGGAGGCCACGGGAGCCCGCCAGTCGATCACCAGGGGTTCCCGCCCATTTTGAGAAATCCCCACCCTTCCCACATAATAGGACTCCTCCTGGCGGATCCTGCCATCCTGGAAATCAATTCTTCCAAAGTACGGTTTCTTTCTGGCTTTCCGGCACCGGATCAGATCCCGCTGATTTTCCCGCATCTGCGACTGGGTATTAAAAAGCAGCGCCAGAGCTTCCTTATCCTTTGGGCCGTAGGTTTCCATCAGATCATGCAGTTCCTCCGTAAGCTCCCTGCTCCGTCCGGCAGTCCGCTCCAGATTTTCCTGCGCCACAGCGATAATCCTGGCCAGCTGCTCTTCCTCATCCTTTCTGGATAATCCCGGAATGGGCCGGGGGGTTTTCATCACATTTTCCATCTCGTTTTCCTTTTCCGGTTATTTCCGGTACATGGCCGCCACCCGGTCAAAGGCCGCCAGGGAACGTTCTACTTTTTCCGTATCAATGCAGTAGGCAATCCGGAAATACCCCGGACAGCCAAAGGTATCCCCCGGAACCAGCAACAGATCCGCTTCCATGGCTTTTTTACAGAATGCCTGGGAATCCGCCTCCAACGCTTTGGGGAACATGTAGAAGGTCCCGCCGGGTCTTACGATCTCAAAGCCCAGCTTTGTCAGTCTGTCATAAAGAATCCCGGCGTTTTTCTCGTAAACCGACAGATCCGAGGTATCGCAAAGGCACTCTGCCACCGCCAGCTGAATAATGGAGGACGGACAGTTATGGCCGATTCCTCTGGAAATCTGGCCGCACATCTCCACAATCAGTTCCGCGTCCTCACAGGACGGGGAGACCGCCACATATCCGATCCGCTCTCCGGGAATGGACAGAGACTTGCTGAAGGAATAACAGGTAATGGTGTTTTTGTAATATTTCGCCACATAAGGAGCATCCACACCGTCAAATACAATCTCCCGGTAGGGTTCATCGGAAATCAGATAAATCTCATGGCCGTACGCCTTCTCCTTCTCCTCCAGAATCCGGGCCAGCTGCTGAATCGTTTCCGTGGTATAGACGATACCTGACGGATTGTTGGGCGTATTGATCAGCACCGCCGTGACATCCTCCGTCAGCATCTCCTCAAATTTCTGAAAATCCACCTGGAATCCGGCAAGATCCGGCGGGACCACCTTCAGATTGGCCCCTGTGAGATTCACATAAAACCGGTATTCCGGGAAAAACGGCGCAAAGGTCAAAATAGCGTCTCCCGGAACCGTCACCGCCCGGAAGGCATGGGCCAGGGCCGCCGCCGCCCCGCTGGTCATGAAAATGTGTTCTTTCTTATATTCCATGCCGAACCGCTGATTCAGCGAATCCGCCACCGCCTGCCGGACGGAATCAATGCCCAGCGTGGGACTGTAGCCGTGGAGCGCCACCGGGCTCTCGTTTTCCAGCAGGCTGATCATCTTTTTGGTAAACTTTTCCGGTACGGGCACCGAAGGATTTCCCAGACTGTAGTCAAACACATTCTCCGGCCCGATCTCCTTTCCTCTTTTTGCTCCGTAAGCCGCCATCTCCCGGATGGCAGATTTTGCTCCCAGCATGTTTTTATACTGTTTGGCGATCATATCTATCTTCCTTTCTTTTCGTATATGTACAATGGCATTGGCCATCGGAGGATCTATCCGGGGTTCCTTTGCATCGGATGCCTGGTCATAAAGGGATCCCGGGTAACGCCCGCAAAGGACAGCATCCCGGCCGTATGGCCGGGATTCTGCCCTTTCTCTTAAATCTCGGGAAATCTTTCCTCCGGTTACTTTTTTATTTCCCTGGGAACCTCCTGAATCCGCAGATCCATCTGAGGATATGGGATCTGAATGCCGTTGGCGTCGAAGGCTTCCTTGATGCGCTCATTCATCCGCCACTTGGTATTCCAGAATTCTTCTGTCTTTACCCAGGACTTCATTCCCAGCACCACAGAACTGTCTCCCAGCGAATCCACATAAATCTGGCTTTCCTCCTGATCCATCAGTTCCGGATCCTCCTGAATCAACTGCCGGAGAATCTCTTTGGCCTTCTGCAGATCCGAATCGTAAGAGATTCCCACTTTGATTTCCAGACGCCGTTTATCGGCCGCCGTCACATTGGTAATGCAGTTGCCGGTCAGCAGGGAATTGGGAATCACCACTTTTCTGCTGTCCGTGGTGGCCAGGGTGGTATAATACAGTTCAATTTTCTCCACGGTTCCTTCATTATTCTCTCCATGTTCGATTATGTAATCGCCCACGGAAAAGGGTCTGAGAAACATAATGATCAGCCCGCTGGCAAAATTGGACAGTCCGTCTTTCAAAGCCAGGCTGACCGCCACGCCGGCGGAGGCCAGCACGGTGGCTATGGAAGTCCGGTCCACCCCCACCTGGGCTGCCAGCGTCATGATCAGAAGGATGTGGAGGCTGATCTTTAAAATCGACATCAGGAAACTTTTGGCCGCCTCGTCCGTTCCGTACTTCAACAGATGCTTCTTTACCATACGGCACAGCCAGGCAATCACCTTTGTACCGACAGCGTAGACAATCAGCGCCAGAACCAGTCGGAGCAGAAATCCCAGCATACTGTCTCTGGGAATGTTATTCAGCCAGGACAGCGCTTCTTTGATCACATCCATAAAATAAACTTATCCTTTCTCTCCGGCCGGTCCGCGTTTCTTTCCGACGCCTGCCGTATCCGTCTCTGCTCGCTTTTGCGGTTCTGGTTTTTCATTCTCTGGTTTTGTCTTCCCGGTCTTTGCGGCCCTCTGTTTCGGCTCCTCCGCTTCCTCCTTCACAACCCTCTGCTTTGGCTCCTCCACTTTCGGCTCTTCCGCCTTTCCTTTCTTCGTCTGCTCCTCTGCTTTTTGGGCCAGCTCCATCTGTCTGCTGATCTCTTCCTTCAGACCGGTTTTCTTTGCGGAAGTATTCTTTCTCTTTCCTCTGGCAGTCTTGTTGTCCACCGCTTTTTCCACGGTTTTGGTATAGCTGTAAATACAGATGCCCAGCGCCGGAACCTTGACGGTGAGCGAATAGGGCCGGTCGTCACATTCCACCTTTTTGGCGATCTTTACCCGGGGATTCACGAAACCGCTTCCGCCGTAAGCCTCGGCATCACTGTTGAGGATTTCTTTATATTTTCCCGCGTAGGGCACGCCCACCTGATGGGCGTCATAGGCCACATCAGAGAAGTTGCAGATCACCACCAGAGTCTCCTCCGGCTTTGCGGTTCTTCTCATGAAGGATACCATGCTCTTCTCCCAGTCCACGCAGTTGATCCACTCAAAGCCCTGGGGATCGTAATCCATCCGGTAGAGAGCCGGATACTGCCGGTAAAGTCCGATCAACGCTTTCATGAAATCATGCAGCTTCTGATGCTCCGGCTGCTCCATATCGCTCCAGTCCAGCGATTTATTCTCCGCCCACTCATGCTCCTGGCCAAACTCCTGCCCCATAAACAGAAGCTTCTTTCCGGGATGCGTCACGAAAAATCCCAGCGCCAGCCGCAGATTGGCAAACTTCTTTTCCCGTTCCCCGGGCATCTTATTCAGCAGCGAGCCTTTTCCATGTACCACCTCATCATGGGAAAGACTCAGCATGAAATTCTCACTGTAAGCATAAATCATGCTGAAGGTCAGCTCGTTGTGATGGCTTCCCCGAAACAGGGGATCGTTGCACATATAGCCGATGAAATCGTTCATCCACCCCATGTTCCACTTATAGTCAAAGCCCAGGCCGTCGTCCTCCACACTGCCGGTCACCCGCGGCCATGCGGTGGACTCCTCCGCGATCAGCAGCGTATCCGGATATTTTTTCTTGAAGATGGAATTCAGATGCTTCAGGAATTCCACCGCGTCCAGATTTTCATTTCCGCCGTAAATGTTGGGGATCCATTCCCCGTCATTTTTCCCGTAATCCAGATAAAGCATGGATGCCACCGCGTCGAAACGGATACCGTCCACATGATACTTGTCCGCCCAGTACAGTGCGTTGGAAATCAGGAAATTCTTCACCTGGGGGCGGCCGTAATTATAGATCAGTGTGCCCCAGTGGGGGTGATATCCCTGCCGGGGATCCAGATGTTCATAGAGGCAGGTTCCGTCAAAGGAAGCCAGACCGAAGGTATCTCTCGGAAAATGGGCCGGCACCCAGTCCAGAATCACACCGAAACCGGCCCGGTGAAGGGTATCCACAAAGAACATGAAATCCTCCGGTGAACCGTACCGGCTGGTGGGCGCATAATACCCCGTCACCTGGTAGCCCCAGGAAGCGTCAAAGGGATGCTCCATGATGGGCATCAGCTCCACATGAGTATAGCCCATCTCTGTCAGATACTCCACCAGCATAGGGGCAATCTCCCGGTAATTGTAAAACTCCCGGCCATCCTCCGGTTTTTTCCAGGAACCCAGATGCATCTCATAGACAAACATGGGCTGATCCGTCTTATTCAGTTTTTTTCTGCTGCGCAGCCATGCCTTGTCCCGCCAGCGAAACCGGGTCAGATCCGCCACCACAGAAGCAGTGGCCGGGCGAAGCTCCGCGGCATTGGCGTAAGGATCTGCTTTCAGATAAGTCAGTCCGTCCCGCAGCTTCAGTTCGTATTTGTAAATGGCCCCCACGGGAATTCCCGGGATGAACAGTTCGTAGATTCCGGAAGCGGGCAGAAGATTCATCTGATACATCCTGCCGTCCCAGTTGTTGAAATCGCCCACCACGGACACCCGCATGGCATTGGGCGCCCAAACCGCGAAGTACACGCCGTCCACACCGTCAATGGTCATGGGATGGGCGCCCATCTTCTCATAAATCTCATAACAGATCCCGTTGGTAAACTGCTGCTCTTCCTCCAGGGTGATCTGAGGGCCGAAAGCATAGGGATCCCGGTATTCTCTCACTTCCTCCTGCTCACTTACCAGATACACATAGTCAGGAATCTCCTGATACGGCAGCAGTGCCGCAAAGAAACCTGCCTCATCCTCCATCACCATGGGATATGTTTTCTCATCGGAAAGAACTTTGACGCTTACCTGGGTTCTCTCCGGAAAAAAGCACTGCACCAGAACACCGTCTCCGGTCATCCGGGGACCCAGAATATTCCTGGGGGCATTTTCCTCCGAATACACCACGGCCTCAATCTCCGGCCAGTCCATCATTTCATATAATTTGTCTGCCATAAAACCCGTACCTCCTCTTTTCATAATTATCCCAACGGATATCTCTGCATATGCAGTGTATCCAATTATGAAAGTATAAACTTATTCTATCATTTTTGCCCTGGAAATACAAGTTTCAGTCAGCTTTCCCTACAGCAGTTCCGACGCCTTTTTTCCTGTCATATGTTCGATGCGCATTTCCAGGACACAAAGTCCCTTCCACTCCCGCCGGATCGCCTGGTTTCTGTTTTCTTCGCTGTCATTGGGGGCATACTTTACAGCCAGCTTTTCAATGGCAGTTCTCTTTTCTTCATCCGTCTCCAGAATCCGCATCTCCCCGAATACGGTCACACTCCGGTAATAGGTGGTATACACGGCGGGCGCCACCTGATCCTGCCCTACCACGCAGAAGGACGCCTTCGCGTCCCGGCGGACGGCATCGATTTTATGACCGGTTTTTGCGGAGTGAAAAATGATGGTTCCCTCCTGTTCGTCGTACACATAGCTTAAAGGAACCGCATAGGGATATCCCTCGTCACCGGCAAGGGCCAGTACCCCACAAGTGCCCTTTTTCAGAATTTCTTGCGCTTCCTCCGGCGCCATCTGCTGTCTTTTCAGTCGCATTTCCCGAAACATTTTTCTCCCTCCTGTTCTTGAATTGAACGGCAACAGTTCCGCCGCCTTCTCCGTTCCCTTCTCACATCGCCCTGCGGTACAGTTTTGCTATGGCTTCCCTGTCGAACTGCACCGGATGCGCGCTGATGGCTGCGGCGGACACTTTCAGACAGTTATCCGTCATCCACTCCACATCCTCTTTTCTGACGCCTTCCGCCGACAGGGTGGTCTCAAGGCCGATGTCCCGCAGAAGATCCGTAAGAAGCACCAGGAAATCGCCGCCGCCCATATGCTGTGCCAGCACCTGAAATTTTTCGGGCGCCCGGGGGATGGTGGCCTCGTAAATCACCGGGGAAAGGGCCGCCAGGCCCCGGCCATGCACAATATCCCTCAGGCCGCTGGCCGGGTGCTCCATACCGTGGGGCAGAGCCACTCCCGCCATATTGATGCACATGCCGCCCAGGGTACTTCCCAGACATACCCGCCCCCAGGCTTCCATATCCGAATGATCCGCCAGAGCCTTGCGGATATTGTCTGCCAGAAGTTCCACCCCAAAAAGCGCCTGCTGCATCACCAGAGGCTGGGTGGTTCTGGACAGATACGCCTCCATATTGTGGCAGAGGGCATCGAACATCACGCTGGAAGCCACCCCATTGGGCATGGTCACCATCAGCTCCGGATCGATGATGGATACTTTGGGGAGACTGACCATATTGCGCAGCGACTTTTTGTCTCCCGTTTTGTCATTGGTAAGCACAGCAAAACAGTTGCCCTCGCTGCCGGTTCCGCAGGTGGTGGGCAGGGCCACCAGCGGCAGCGCCTGGCTGCCGGTTCGGAGCCCGAAAATGTAGTCAAAAATGTCGCCGTCGTTTTTCGCCAGAAACGCGATGGCTTTTCCGCAGTCGATAATACTTCCGCCGCCTGCGGCCACCACCACGTCACACTTCTCTTCCCGGGCCAGCGCCATTCCCCGGTAGGCGTCGGAGGCCAGCGGGTTTGGACGGGCCTGGTCATAGACCACCGAAGAGACGCCGGCCTTTTTCAGAGAATCCTGAATGCGGTCAAGAAGACCGGTTTTCCTGGCGCTGTTTCTTCCTGTCACCACCAGGGCCCGCCTTCCGTATTTGGCGGTCTCTTCTCCCACCAGGTCGGCCTTCCCCTGCCCGAAAATCAGATTCACCGGAAGATAATACTGAAATTCCATACTGCAGTCACCTCTTTCCATGGGTCAGAAGAATCTGATACATCTCCGGTCTTCGATCCCGGAATACGCCCCATTCCCGCCTTTTTTCCGCGATGGCATCCAGGTCAAAGGAAGCGGTCAGCACCATCTCGCTCTCCCGGTCCGCCTGGGCCACCAGTGCTCCCGTTTCATCGGCGATGAAGGAAGAGCCGTAAAATGTCATTTCAGAATCCTTTTCCGCTTCCGTACCGATCCGGTTGGAGGCGATCACCGGCATGATGTTTGCGGCCGCATGCCCCTGCATGCAGCGGGTCCAGTGGGGCTGGGAATCGTTCTGAAGTACCGGTTCACTGCCGATAGCGGTGGGATAAAACAGCAGTTCCGCACCCAGAAGCGCCATGCATCTGGCCGCTTCCGGGAACCACTGATCCCAGCAGATCCCGCAGCCGATCCTGCCGTATCTGGTATCCCATACTTTAAAACCGGTATCCCCCGGCGTGAAATAGAATTTCTCCGCATAGGGCAGGCCGTCGGGGATGTGCGTTTTGCGGTAATAGCCCAGAACACTTCCGTCCGCATCGATGATAGCCAGCGTGTTGAAGCCCGTATTTCCGGCTTTTTCATAAAAGCTCACCGGAATCACCACCGACAGTTCCCGGGCCACCTGCTGAAACCGGAGAACCGCTGGATTTTCCTCCGCCTTCGTACACATTTTCATATAATCAAAGCTCTGGATCTGGGCAAAATACGGGGTTTCAAACAACTCCTGCAGCAGAACAATATTGGCGCCCTGCGCCGCCGCCTGCCGCACCAGACCTTCCGCCTTGTTCAGATTTTCCTCCCGATTCCAGCTGCAGCTCATCTGGGTGGCAGCCACAGTCACTTTTCTCATACTCCGGCACCTCCTTTTTCCGTGCATACCCGGATGGCCTCCTCGTAAATGGCAAGCCCGGCTTCCAGCTGCGCGTCCGTCATCACCAGCGGGGCCAGGAAGCGGATCACATTGTTATGAATACCGGCATTTTCCACCAGCAGTCCGCGGCGGGCACATTCCTGGATGATGTCGGATACCAGCTGCGGATCCGGCTCCCTGGTGGCTTTGTCCTTAACAAATTCCACGCCCAGCATGGCGCCCAGACCCCGGACATCACCCACCTGCTCATACGTTTCTTTCCATTTCAGGAATCTTTCCCGGCATTTATCGCCAATCTGACGGGAACGCAGCGCCAGGTTCTCTTTTTCAATGACCTCCAGCACCTTGACGCCTGCCGCGCAGGCCAGGGCGTTTCCTCCGTAGGTACCGCCGATGATCCCTGACGGAATCCCGTCCATGATCTCTTTGCGGGCGATCACCGCGCTGAGGGGAATTCCTCCCGCGATGGACTTCGCGGTGGCCAGGATATCCGGCTCCACTCCCGCTTCCTTCCAGTAGTCGCAGGCAAACAGCCGGCCCGTCCGGCAAAATCCGGTCTGCACCTCATCTGCCACCAGAAGAATTCCATACTGGTCGCAGATCTCCCGCAGGGCTTTCACAAACGAAAGGGGGGCCGGAATAAATCCGCCTTCTCCCTGCAGCGGCTCGATGACCATAGCGGCCACATATTCCGGCAGAGAAGCATTTTCAAAGACCTCCTTCACACTGTCCACACACCAGCGGATATAGGCCTCCTCCGTCATCTGCTCCGGTTTCCGGTAGAGATAAGGAAACTCCGCCCGGTATACCCCGTCGGGGAAGGGACCCATCCCCCGGGAATAGGCTTTTTTCGCGGTCATGGACATGGTCAGCATGGTGCGGCCGTGGAATGCTCCGGAAAATACGATGATGTTGGGGCGGCCTGTATAGCCTTTCGCGATTTTCACCGCGTTTTCATCCGCCTCGGCGCCGCTGTTGGCAAACATGACCTTCTTTTCCTCACCTTTTACCGGCGTGACGGCCGCCAGCTTTTCCGCCAGCTCAATATACCGCTCATGGGTCACAATATTTGCCATGCCGTGAAAATATTTTCCCGCCTGTTCGCGGACAGCCTCCACCAGTTCCGGATGGCAGTGTCCCACATTCAGAACGCCTACGCCGCCTACCCAGTCCAGGAAGCGGTTTCCGTCCACATCTTCAATCATGGCCCCTTCTGCCCGCTCCATAACACAGGGATAGACGCACCGGATCGCGTCCGGCATGATCTTTTTTCTGCGCTCCAGCACGGCGGCCGCCTTAGGCCCCGGCAGTGTCTCCGTTTTTATTTCCGGTAATGCTTCTCTTAACTCGCTCATAATCGTACACCTCGCTCCTGTCGCATAAAATGTCATACTCCGAATTTTCTTCTGACTGCCTCCGCAAGAAACTGGGCCGTTTTTTCCACACCCAGGAAACTGCTGTCTATCATAATGTCCTTGTGATTCTTGTCATCCGGCAGATAGCCCGCGTAATGCATATGGTAGGAATCTCTGGCTTCATCCACATCCACAATCATCTGACGTGCCTCCTGAATATCCATTTTCAGATTATCCACACTCTGCTGCACTCTTACCTCATAGGGTGCGTAGATATAAATATGCATGGCGTTCTTCATCTCTTCCAGGATGAAATCCGAGCAGCGTCCCACGATAATGCAGGTTTCCTTTTCTGCCAGAAACTGAATAATGTTCTGCTGCGCCTCAAAAATGGCGTCCTGGGTATCACTGGTCCCTTTTCCCAGCGGATACTTCATGCGGGTAAAGGGATTCAGGGGAACTTTTTTCGCCGACTCTTCCTCCTTATCCACCACCGATACCGGCAGCTTCAGCTTTTTCGCCGCCTCGTCCACCAGATCGCGGTCATAGTAGCCGATATCCAGAATCTCGCTCATCCGTTTGGCGATGGGTCTTCCCAGACTTCCAAACTGTCGGGTGATGGTCACCACATACTTGCTTCTCGTCATATCACATTCTCCTCTCTTCAGTCAGCCTGACCGGCTGATCAGTGCTCATACCAGCCCAGAATACCGGGGTTCAGGTTGATATTGATCTGCTTTACCTCCTGATATTCCTCCAGGCCGTGGACACTCAGCTCCCTTCCGATACCGGACATCTTATATCCGCCCCACGGAGCCTCGTTGAAGGTGGGATTGTAGCAGTTGATCCAGGTGATTCCGGCCCGGATCTCCCGGATCACCCGCAGCGCCCGGGCGCCGTCTGTGGTAAAGACTGCCCCCGCCAGGCCGTAAGGCGTATCGTTGGCCAGGTCGATGGCCTCCTGCTCGGTCCGGAAGGTCTGGATGGTCACCACCGGCCCGAAAATCTCTTCCTTCACGATGGTCATATCACTGGTACAATTATCGAAAATGGTGGGCCGCACATAATACCCGGAAGCACATTCTCCTTCCGTATACCGTTCACCGCCGCATACCAGCGTGGCGCCCTCGTCGATTCCCTTCTGAATATAAGAAAGCACCCGGTTCATATGTCCCTCCGTCACCAGCGGTCCCATATCCGGATTGTCCAGGGGATTTCCAATGGTCATCGCGTTGGCTCTCTCAGCCAGCCGTTTCACGAAGGCATCCTTTATGCTCTCCTCTATAATGATTCTGGAGCCTGCGGAGCAGACTTCGCCCTGGTTGAAGAAAATCCCCACCATGGCCCATTCCACGGCGCCCTCCAGATCCGCGTCCGCGAAAATCACGTTGGGGGATTTGCCGCCCAGCTCCAGGCCTACCTTCTTCACATTTCCTGCGGCGGCCCGCATGATGCTCTGCCCCATCTGGGTGCTGCCGGTGAAGGTTACCATATCCACATCCATGCTGGCTGCCATCTCATTTCCCACCACGGAGCCCGGACCCAGCACCAGGTTGACGCTGCCTTTCGGCATTTCCAGTTTCTCAAAAATTTCAAACAGTTTCACACAGGACAGCACACAGTTGGAGCTGGGTTTAAAGACCACGCTGTTGCCCGCGGCCAGGGCAGGCGCCAGTTTCCACACCGCCATCAGCAGCGGATAATTCCAGGGGGTAATCAGCGCGCACACCCCCACCGGCTCGTGGATGGTATAGGAATGCATGGCTCCAAAGCCGTCATTCACCTCATAGCTTCCGCCGCAGGGCGCTTTCAGAATTCCCGCGTAATAGCGGAAGCAGTGAATGGCGTCGTCCACATCACATTCTGCCTCCCGCAGAGGCTTTCCGTGATCCATGCTGTCCAGACGGGCGAATTCCTCTTTTTCCGCCTCGATGGCGTTGGCGATCTCCAGAAGCTTATCGCTGCGGCTCTGGGAATCCAGATCTCTCCATTCCCTGGTTTCGTAGAAGGATTTTCTGGCAGCAGCCACGGCCCGGTGCACATCCTCTTTGGTTCCCACCGTCATGTAAGCCAGCACCTGGCCGTTGGCGGGATTGATGGTGGGTTCCGATTTTCCTTCACTGCCTTCCATCCAGCAGCCGTCAATGAACATCTTTTTCAGATCCATAACCTTCACTCCTCTCAAAAATCTTTTTTCCTTCAAAATAGTTCACCAAAACCTGTGTTTGGGGAATCTTCTCTGCGTCAATCTCAAAGAGATTCCGATCCAGTACCAGCAGATTCGCCAGCTTTCCGGCTTCCAGCGTCCCCATCTCCTTCTCCGCCCGGTACGCTCTGGCAGCGTCCAGGGTGTAGCCGGTCAGCGCCTCCGGAAGCGTCAGCGTCTCCCAGGGATTGTGTCCTGTGGCCACCCCGTATTCGTCTTTTCTGGTGACCGCCGAATGGAGACTGGCAAAGGGATTGATACCCACCACGGGAAAGTCGGTTCCCAGGGCCAGCATACCGGCGCTCTCCCGCATGGACCGCTCCGGCCACTCATAGCGGCAGCGCGTTTCTCCGATCCGGAAAATCTTGTCATTTCTGGACAAGGTCAGATGATAGGGCTGCATGGAGGGCAGCACCCCGATCTGACCAAATCTGGGAATATCATCCGGATGGATATTTTCAATATGTTCAATGGTATTATAAAAATCCATCGGTCCGTTGACGGCCCGCGATCTTTCATAAGCATCCAGCGCCAGCCGGACGGATCCGTCGGCAATGCAGTGAAGTCTCACCTGAATCCCCGCCCCGTTGGCGGCAATGATCTCTTCTTCAATATTCCTGCGGGGCCACAGGGGAACGGAGAGTCCCAGACATCCGGGCCGGTCCGCATAAGGCTCCAGCATCATTCCGGTATAGGTTTCCGTAACCCCGTCCACAAACCCTTTCAGACCTCCGATGTGAAAATGGGGAGAATCAAAAAACTCTTTCATCCGGAAATACGGAGAAAAATCGGTATAACCGAACAGACGGGTGTACGCATAGATATGTGCGGAAAGTCCTTCCTGATTATCCAGTTTTTTCAACAGCCCGTAATCATGATACGTTTTCCCGGTATAATCATCGGCGTACATCTCGCTGGCCGCGCTGATTCCCCAGGCCGCCAGCTGGTTCTGAAATCCCCGATGAATTTTCATCATCTCTTCATCGGAAAATTCCATATATTTTTCCACCGCCGGCGCACAGGCGGAAGGTTCAAGAAGCAGGCCGCTCATCTGGCCGTCGCCGAACCGGACGATAATTCCATCGGAAAGCTTCCGGTCGGGATCGATGTTCGCCTCCTCAAGCGCCCGGGAATTCATCCACATACTATGGGCGTCCGCGCACTGCAGATACACCGGGCGGTCTGGGATGGCCTGATCCAGAAGCCGTCTGTCCGGAAGCACATCCTCTTTCCAGTTTCCCACAAACCAGCCGGTCCCACGGATCCTGGGATAATCCGGATGTTCTTCGGCAAAAGCCCGGATGATTTCCACACACTCCTCCTGAGATCTTCCCTGTCCCAGATCCGTACAGACGTATTCGCTGGAACTGACCGCCCCGGAAAACAGATGCGTATGCGCGTCGATAAACGAGGGCATCACCATACGGTCACCGTAATCATGAATTTCCCAGTTTCCATCGATTTTTTCACAGTCCCAGGGCAGCACCCCGAGAATCCGTTCTCCCTCCACGGCTATGGCTGCCGGAGCGGGCCGGTCCGTCCGGCCCGTATACACCGCCCGGCTCCGGACGATAAATCTTCTGCTGCTCATTTTCTCACCATCCTTCCCGAATCAGACAGGATTCGGTCCTGTCCGCTGCCGTTCGTTCTCCCGGCTTTACCGCGATTTCCGTTCTACATCACAATTCCGCAGATCACAAATCCCACAATCGACAGCACACTGGCAATCGCCACATAGGGAAGCTGGGAGATGGTATGCTCCATGTTATCAATTCCGGCGCTCTGGGAAGAAAGCAGGGTTGCATCCGCATAGAAGCAGGCATGGCTTCCGAAAGCTCCGCCGGATACCACAGCTGCCATGATCAGAACCGGATTTGCCCCGATGGCCGCGCCCAGCGGAAATACAATGGGGGAAACCACCGCGCTCATGCCCCAGAAAGAACCGGTAGCGAAACAGATGGCAGCAAGAACAACAAATACCACCGCCGGGAATGCGGCGCCTGTCATCAGCGGTTCCGCCACATCAATGATAAAATCTGTCATACCCATACCTTCCGTCACTCCCTGAAGGACAAAGGCAATCAGCAGAATCATCAGCGTCGGCAGCATATCCGCGAAACCGCGGATAACCAGGTTAAAGAACTCCTCCAGATTCATCAGCTTCTGAGGCACATACAGGATCAGGCACACAAACAGAGCCACTACCACCGCGGAAAGAAGATCGCCGGTGATTACGGTAAGGGCCACCAGGATTACCATAGGAATCACGAAATTCCAGATATTTCCGGATTCCTCATACCCCTTCCGGTCCTCATGATTGTATTTCCGGCTGGCGTCACTGTATACCTTGCCCGTTTCCTCCACCCGCTGGAACGCTTTCTTCATGGCGCCCAGCTTCGGCATAATGCCCAGAGAAAACAGCAGCGCAATCAGCAGGGTAAGAATCGGATAAAACGCAAAGGGCGCCGCATGAACATACGCGGACATTCCTGAAGAGAATCCCATCGCCTGTACGCTGGGCTGCTCCCAGAACAGGGAAGAATAAAACACCGCCCAGGTGGAAAAGGGAAGCAGCACACAGTCCGCGGCTCCGGTGGCGTCCAGCATGTATGCCAGACTCTCTCTGGGAAGCTTCCGTTTGTCGCTGACATTTTTCATACAGACGCCGATGGTCAGCACGTTCAGATAATCGTCCACAAAGATCAGGATTCCCATGATAAAGGTGGTCAGCAGCGTTCTCCTCTGATTGGTACAGAATTTGGACACCAGCGCGGAAAATCCGAAGGTTCCCTTCGACTCCTGAAGCAGGGCGATGAGACTTCCGAACAGCCCGCAGACCAGGAAAATCCACACGTTGTCCGTCAGCGAGGTCTGCAGAAGCGAACACCATTCCGTCAGGAAATCGCCTCCGTACATGACGATGGCCGCCACAATGGATCCGCCGATCAAAAATTCCATGCAGCGCCTGGTGACAATGGCGCCCACGATAACCACTAAAATAATAAGAATTGCTATAAGTCCAGTATTCATATTGTTTCCTCCCGTATGAAAAAGAGGCATACCTGTCTGTCGGTATGCCTCTTTGCATTACGAAATTCCTTATTTCGGAATATCCGCCGCAGCGGAATCCTTTTTACAGCTGAAATGCCTTCTTTGTGTCAGCCAGCGCCTCGTCCATCCGGCTGATCACATCCTTGATATCCTGCTCGGAAATCACCGCCGTGGGCTCGAACCGGATCGTCTTGGCGTTCACCAGCGTACCTGCCGTCATAACTCTTCTGGCAAATAATCCTTTGGCACATTCGTAGCCCAGTTCACAGGTGTGGAATTCCACCGCCAGCATCAGGCCTACGCCCCGCACCTCCTGGATCACCTCCGGATATTTCTCTGCCAGCTGTTCCAGTCCTGCTTTCAGCAGCTTTCCTTTTTCGCGGCAGACGCCGGGGATATCGTTTTCCAGCATATATTTGATGGTGGCAATGGCTGCCGAACAGCAGACCGGATTGCCGCCGAAGGTGGGAGAGCCCAGGAGCCAGGGATTATCAATCAGATCCTGCACCCACATCTTCGGTTTGCAGATAATTCCGGTAATCGGCATGATGCCGCCGCCGAAAGCCTTTCCGAATGTCATGATATCCGGAACCACGCCCTCTGCCTCGCAGCGCCACATGGTACCTGTCCGTCCCATACCGGTCTGGATTTCATCAAAGATAAGCGCAACGCCCGTTTCGTCACAGATCTTCCGAACTTCCGTCAGGTATCCTTCCGGCGGAACGATCACGCCGGCTTCTCCCTGGATGGGTTCCAGAATCACCGCGGCGACCTTTTCCCCCACTGCCTGGAGATTCCGAATGGCCTTGCGGATATCCTCCGCATTGCCGTACTCCACATGCTGTACCTGCTGTACCATGGGAATGTACGGGATCCGGTAGGTACCCTTTCCTCCCATGGAAACGGCTCCCATGGATTTCCCGTGGAAAGCTCCCACCGTGGAAATAAACCATCTGCCTCCGGTAGCGATTCTGGCCAGCTTCAGTGACATCTCCACCGCCTCGGCCCCGCCGTTGGTGAAGAAGCAGTACTGCAGATCGCCCGGTGTGATATCTGCCACCGCCTTTGCCAGATAGCCGCGCAGAGGATCAAGAAGCTCCTGGGAATGCAGCGCCTGATGATCCAGCTGTGCCTTCACCACATCCAGAATGGCCGGATTTCTGTGACCGCAGGTATAGATACCAAATCCGCCCAGACAGTCGATGAATTTCTCACCATTTAATCCGTAGCAGTAAGCGCCTTCATCCTGCCACTCAAGAACGGCCCCGTTCTCCGAATCAGAAGAAACAGATTTCCGGTATTTCAGCCAGCCCGGGCTGACATAATTGTCAAAATGATCCAGCGTCTCGCTGACCATTTTCTTTTTCTCTTCCTCCGGGATCTGATCACTGTCCGTCTCAATCAGTGAAATCACCCGTTCCAGATCCTTGATTACCTGTTGTTTCTCTGCCATACAGTCTCCCTTCCTTTCCAGCCAGACAATTTCACGGCAAAAGAATACCTGTACATGTTATGAAAACACCTGTTTCCCTGCCATGAAAAAAGGTGTATCCGCTGCGATTCCACAGCAGATACACCTTCGTATCTATGTCAGTTTTTGTTTTGATGGATTTATCATACTCCTTTCTGCCCTTTTCCACAATGGTATCTTTTCAGAACTTTCTACTTAAAATCTATCATATATACTTGTTTTTAAGTATTTCATGTGCTATGATAGCTTATATTTCCTTTACCTTTGAGGAAGGGAGGAACCAGCCATGGATAAAAACATGTTCTTTATTTTCAATGATATCGTTTACCATCTCTATGCCTGCCGCAGCCTGGAAGATCTGAAAAATGATTTTCTTGTCCCGCTGAAGATGCTGGTGCCCTACAGCTTTGCCAGTATTCTGCTGACAGATCCCTCTGCCGGCGCGGATGAGATCCGGTTCGGACGGGCAGTGTGCATTCCGGATTCTTTTGAGGAAGCGGAAAATATTTATATGGATCGTCTGGACGAAGACCCGCTGCTCTGGATTCTGCACACTAAGGAATCCACGCTGGTCCGGGAAAGCGAACTGCTCCCGGAGGAGGAACGCCTAAGTTCTCCCCTGTACCGGAGCTGCTATCAGAAATATCACATTTTTGATTCCGTTCAGTACAGTATCGTTTACCGGCAGAAAATGCTGGGGATCCTTACTCTATACCATACCCGGATCGACGGAACCTTTACCAATGAGGATATGTTCCGGCTGCGCTCACTGGGGATCCATCTGAACGCGGCTCTGCACAATCTTCTGGAGGGCCGTCCTCCGGAAGCTGTCACAGAGCAAAAACGTCTGGAGCATTTTCGCCTGAGCTGCGGACTGACCCCCAGGGAAACACAGATCCTGCAGCTTCTGCTGACCTTCTCTTCCAATGAGGAGATCACGGACGCTCTCGGAATTTCCACCCACACGCTGCAGAAACATATGCAGAATATTTTTCGGAAAACGGGTGTTTCCTCCCGCTGGGAGCTTTTAAAAAAGGGACAGACTTTCTGATCTGTCCCTTTCTCCGTATTTCTTTACCATCTTTATTTTTTCAGTTCCGTCCAGATGGAATCATAGATTGCCAGTGTGTCCGGATCCAGATTCTGTACATATTCCCCGGATGCGATCACATCCTGCGGCACATTCTTAGCCGGGTTGGAGGAGTAATCCTCTCCCAGCAGATCCATGGCCGCCGTGTTGGGCTGCAGATACGGAAATTCTTCCGATACCTTCTGCGCGGTCTCAGCCCTCAGCATATAGTCAATAAACTGATACGCGGCGTCCACATTTTTCGCGTCTTTGGTAATGCACCAGTTGTCCATAAAGATATAAGGGCCTTCCTTGGGAAATACAATTTCTATAGCGGGATTTTCTTCCATGGCCAGCGCGATTTCCGCGCTCCAGCAGACACCGGCGGAACAGTCCCCGGCAATCAGCGCGGATTTGGGACTGTCGCTGTCATACAGCTTGATATTATTTTTCAGCTTCAGGGTCTGTTCTTTTATCTGCTCCAGCTTATCCGGATCCGTCTCATTCATACTCAGTCCGATACTGCGGGCCGCCATACCGATCACCGCCCGGTAGTCGTCCAGCACCACCAGGCTGTTCCGGAACTCATCAGTGAACAGATCCGCATAGGAGGTCACTTCCGTCTGAATCATATCGGTATTCACAGCGATCGCGGCCACACCTCCCATGTAGGGAACCGCGTATTTTCCTTCGGGATCATAGGAGGGGTTCCGGTAGGCCTCGCCGATATTGTCCAGATTCTCCAGCCGGTCCGTATCCAGCTTCAGCAGCATATCCTGGGAGGCCATCTGTTCCACCATATAATCGCTGGGCTGCACAATATCATAGGCCCCGGCAGTCTCCGATTTCACCTTTGCCAGCATATCCTCATTGGAAGAGTAGGTGGAGATATTCACCTGAATCCCTGTCTCTTCTTCAAAGGCCTCCACCACCGAGTCCGGAACATATTCCGTCCAGATAAACACGTTCAGTTCCCCTGCGTCGCCGCTTCCTCCACTGCTTCCGCAGCCGGTCATGGAAAGCATTGCCGACAAAATCACCAAGCCTGCGCACATTCTCTTTTTCATAGTTTTCTCCTCCTCAGTTTCTTTTCTTCTGGAACAACCCGCTCTGGGTCACCGCCACCAGCGCGATGGTGCCGATCAGTATCAGCACGGACAAGGCGTTCACATCGGGCGATACGCCGCTTTTGATACTCTCCATTACCTTCAATGGGAAGGTGCTTACCTGCCCGTTGGTAAAATAACTGATGATCACGTCATCAATGGAGAGGGTAAATGCCAGCAGAGCGCCCCCGCCGATTCCCGGCGCCAGCACCGGAAGGGTAATGCGCAGAAACGTCTGCACTCTTCCGGCTCCCAGATCCATCGAGGCTTCCTCCACCGAATAATCATAGCCTGCCAGCCTGGCCCGCACGTTGAAGATCACAAATGGAATACAGAACGTGGTATGGGCCAGAATCAGAGTGAAAAGTCCTCTGGGAATTCCGGTTCTGGAAAACAAGGTCAAAAGCGCAATTCCCAGCACAATTTCCGGAATCACCACCGGAATATAAAGCAGCGCGTCTACCGTCTTTTTCCCCCGGAATTTGTACCGGTACATTCCCACCGCTCCCAGCGTGCCGATCACGGTGGAAAGCAGCGTGCTGGTCAGGGCAATCAGCATGGTATTTCCGAAGGCAGACAGAAGCGTATGATTGTCAAAAAGCCGGACGTACCAGTCCAGGGTAAATCCCTTCCAGGACAGGTAAGGCTTTGTGGTGGAAGCATTGAAAGAATTGACTGCCACCACTGCGATCGGAAGAAACAGGAACAGGTAAATCAGCGTACAGTATGCCACCCCCAGCCCTTTCTTCCCTTTCTTTTTTCCCTCTCTCTTCATCCGTCACACCCCCAGACTTTCCATGCTCCCCCCGCATTTTTGATAAAGCTTTACCAGCAGGAGGGTTATCAGAATCAGAATAATGGACAGCGCGGCCCCCAGCGGCCAGTTGTTTCCGCTCTGGAACTGCCGTTCGATCAGATTTCCGATCACATCCGCGTTTCCGCCTCCCAGGATATCCGACACATAAAAGAAGCCCAGACACGGAATAAATACCATGATGGATCCGGAAAAAATTCCGCTGGCCGTCAGCGGCAGCACCACCCGGAAAAAGGTCACCGGTCCCTTCGCTCCCAGATCCGAGGAAGCCTCCATCAGACTCTGATCCAGTTTTTCGATGGCGGTATACAGCGGAAGCACCATGAAGGGCAACAGGCAATAAACCATGCCCAGCACCGTCGTGCCCTGGCGAAACAGAAAGTCTATTGGAGTATCCACCAGATGCAGCGTCTGCAGAAGGCTGTTCAGCCATCCGTTGGTCCCCAGAAACGTTCTCCACCCGTATATCCGGATCAGGGAATTGGTCCAGAAAGGAATGATCACCAGCATATAAAGCAGCGCCTTTCTCTTTGGAAATGTCCTGGCGATCAGAAACGCGAAGGGATATCCCAGAAAAATGCAGATCACTGTGGTCAGCGCGGCAATCAGAAAGGACTGCGCGTAAATCTGAATATAACTGGCATCCAACAGCCTCCGGTAGTTCTCCAGTGTAAACTGAAATTGAACGTTGTAGTTCTGATCAATACTGCAGAAGCTTATCACCGCCACAAACAGCAGCGGAAGCGCCACAAAAAACAGAAGCCACAGGGTCACCGGCCCCACCATGGGGAGGGCGGCGGCCAGATTTCTTTTTTCTGCCTTCATTCCATCACCTCCTAAGCCATCTTTACATTTTCCACGGCATCAAAAAATACATCGTCCAGTGAATGGAGCAGTCTCTCGTCTCCCGGATCCCAGTAAAGATAAACCCTCCCCTCCCCGGGCAGTTCCTCCCTGGAAAGCCGCTCGATACGGATCTCGTCTCCATTGGGGAGGACGACAATGGTTTTCAGCACAGAACCCGCGTAAATCTGTTCCCGGATTTCGCCGGAAATGGTAAACCCTTCCACCGGAACGGCGGAAAATTTCATGCGCTCCGGTCTGACAGAGACAGCCACCATCTCCCGTTCCCGGAATTCCCTGCCCCATGCACGAACCGTTCCCGCTTCCACTGTGACCGTTACCTCATCCCCCATCTTACGGCTGACATATCCCTCCAGCAGATTGGTCTCTCCGATAAAGGTCGCCACGAAACGGGTTGCCGGATTTTCATAGATCTCCAGAGGGGTCCCCACCTGCTCCAGAACACCGTCCCGCATAATCGCGATCCGGTCGCTCATGGTCAGCGCCTCCTCCTGATCGTGGGTGACATAGATGAAAGTGATATTCAGCTTTCTCTGCAGCCGTTTCAGTTCCAGCTGCATCTGCTTGCGAAGCTTCAGATCCAGCGCTCCCAGAGGCTCATCCAGCAGCAGCACCCGCGGCCGGTTAATCAGCGCCCGGGCGATGGCCACCCGCTGCCTCTGCCCGCCGGAAAGCTGAGAGGGATAGCGTTTTTCAAAGCCTCCCAGCTGCACCAGCTCCAGCATATGCGTCACCCGTTCCCGGATCTCCTGCTTCTTCACCTTGCGGATGGTGAGTCCGTAAGCCACATTGTCAAATACCGTCATGTGGGGAAACAGCGCATAACTCTGGAATACGGTATTGACATTGCGCTCATAGGGTTCCCGGTTCGCCATATTCTCTCCTTCCACATATACGGCTCCCCCGGTAGGCATTTCAAAACCGGCGATCATCCGCAAGGTCGTGGTCTTTCCACAACCGGAAGAACCCAGCAGCGTCAGAAATTCTCCTTCGTAAACCTCCAGATTCAGATCTTTTACCACATGGTTCTGACCGTCATATACTTTGTTCAGATTTTCCAGCTTCACCGTAACTTTTCTTTCTCCCAAATCACTCCACCTCGGTTTCCGTTATAATGCTTTCTTTCCCCGCTCGCCGGTACGGATGCGGATCACATCCTCCACGCTGCGGATAAAGATTTTTCCGTCTCCCACATGGCCCTCTGCCAGTTCCTCCCGGATTCTGGCAATGACGGGCTCCACCATGCTGTCCCGCATCACCGCCTCCACCCGGATCTTTGGCAGAAGATTGATGGTGGTTTTGAAGCCTTTGATCTGGTTCTGATAGGGTCCCGATTCCTCATCGTATCCTTTCTGGGTTCCGCAGCCCATCACACTGGAAATGGTCATACCGCCGCATCCCATCTCCTCCATGATGTTTTTCACCGTCTCCAGTTTCTCCGGACGAATAATAATCATCAATTCCTTCATACACAATCTCCTCCCTTTCTTTCCGTAAAAGCAAAAAGAGCAAAGGATTCTGGCGCCTTTGCTCTTAATGGTGTTATCATATACCGTTTTTGCCTGTCTTTACAATTACCCATCCGTGTGATTCCTCTGCTTAAAAAGTGTAAGATGACTCCTCTTCCATGCCCTGTATCTTCTTAAAAAGCTGTACCCGGCTGCGCACGCCCAGCTTCCGGTAAATATTTAAAATGTGTTTCTTCACCGTATTTTCCGTAATCACCAGCGTTTCACCGATCTGCCGGTTTCCCTGCCCCTCCATGATACAGTCAAGAATTTCCCGCTCTCTTCTGGTCAGTCCGCAGTTTGCCGCCAGTCCCTCTCCCATCCGGCTCTCCTCCTGTCTTCCCTGTGTTTTTTTCCTTTCATCCAGCCGGTATGCCAGATGCTCTTTCACCATATCCAGCAGGAAAATATCACGGTATTGGAAATCCTCCTGCTGGAAGGAACGGAAAAAGAACACGGTACCCAGAAATTTTTCATTGCGGACAAGTACCATGCGCAGACCATATCCCCGCAGATTTCCCGGCTCCGCGAAATCTGTTTCCCGATATACCATACTCTGTCCGTCATACAGTTCTTCCTGCGGCTGACTGGCCCGAAGCTCCTCCAGGCAGATGGTCTCCCCGCAGATCACCTGTTCTTCTTCCCTTCCGTCCGCCAAACAGAAAACAGCCCCGTCAAAGGGGATCTGCGTGCGTATCCGTTCCAGAAAAATCCGCTGCATTTCCCGAAGATCTTCCGTGGTATAGATCCGGTAAATCGTTCCGTTCAACATCATCCAGTCCTTATTCTTTATCATCCGCGCATTCCTCCTTCCTGATTTCTGCGCTGAAAAAGGCATATTTCTTCTGCAAACACCGGTTTATAAAACAAGAAAGACGCTCTGTCAGAAACAGAACGTCTTTGTTTGGATGGAATTATACATCATTTTTCTGAAAATGGCAAGGTGTCAGATTCTGTGAATAAAAAGGCCGCTTCGCAGTTTTGGCTCAAACCAGGTGGATTTCGGGGGCATCAGACGGCCCTGATCCGCCACGGCAAACAGTTCCTCAATGGATGTGGGATATAAGGCGAAGGCAACCCCTCCCCGGCTTCGCACCATCTGCTCCAGACTGCCAAGGCCGCGGATACCGCCCACAAACCGGATCCTGGAATCCGTTTTCGGATCCCGGATTCCCAGGATGGGAGCCAGAACCCTGTCCTGCAGCACCGATACATCCAGCGCTTTCACCGGATCCTCCAAATCCCGGGCGTGCTTCTCCCGAAGACGATACCATTGTCCCCCGAGGCACATGGAAAACTCTCCCTTCTTTTCCGGCCGAATTTCGCCAAAAGCGGGAGTAACCAGAAAATCCCGGTTCAGGGCCTCCAGAAATTCTTCCGCGGTTTTCCCATTCAAATCCGCCACCCAGCGGTTATAGTCCAGAATTTGCAGCTGATTCGCGGGAAAAATCACCGAGAGAATCCACTGCGCCTCCCCGGACTCCCGCGAATCTGTCCTGGAACCGTTCATCTGACCGGCGCCAAGCTTCTGCGCAACCCGGACGGCGGAAGCCGCCCGGTGATGTCCGTCCGCGATATACAGGGAAGGGATTTGGGAAAATATCCCGCGGATATGTCCGATCACCGGATCCTCCGCAATTCGCCATACCCGATGCCGCACACCGTCCCGGGCGGTAAAATCATACAGTGGCTCCCCTTGTTTTTCTCTCTCCTGAATTCCGGCAAGTTCCCCTTTCTCATCCCTGCAGGTCAGAAAAATGGGGCCGGTCTGCGCCCGGCAGGCCTCCACATGGCGCACCCGGTCCTCTTCCTTCTCTCTGCGGGTATTTTCATGGCGGCGGATCACTCCCGTCTCATAGTCCCGCACCGCCGTGCAGCCGCAGATGCCGGTCTGCGTTCTGCCGTTCATGGTCAGTTCATACAGATAAAGGCATGGTTTCTCCTCCTGAATGAACGCTCCTTCCTCCATCATCTGCCGCAGCGTATCGGCCGCCCGCCGGTAAACCTGCGGATCATAAGTATCCACCTCATCCGGCAGCTGCACCTCCGCCCGGTCTATTTTCAGAAAAGACCAGGGATTTTCTTTCACAATGGCTGCCGCCTCGCTGCGGCTGTACACATCGTAAGGCAGCGCCGCAATCCGGGATGCAAGATCTCTCTGCGGGCGCACCGCACGAAAGGGTCTGAGCTCAGCCATGGCTGTGTCCTCCTTTTCCGTGATGGCCCGCACCCTCCGGGCGGGCAGCCTGCCTGCCGGCGGCCGCCGCGAGAAGTCTCTTTACCGCCTGACAGGCAGGCATAATTTTCTTTCTGTTCCGGTACAAACTTTTTGCCAGGCCATACCGCCGTCTCCATTCGGCAGTTTTCTCCACAAATCTCATACGCATGATTTCTCTATTTGATAATTCGCGCCTTCAACACGCCGTCGATCGCCTCCAGACGCTCCACCAGCTCCTGAGTGGCAGGGGATTCCAGATCAATGAGGGTATAGGCATAATCTCCCTTACTTTTGTTTGTCATATCGGAAATATTGATGCCGGCGCTTCCCATGACGCTGGCAAACTGGCTGATCATATTCACCACATTCCGGTGATTGATGGCCACCCGGCTTGCCGCGGTGCAGACGCCCATGTCACAGTTGGGATAATTGACAGAATTATGGATATTTCCGTTCTCCAGAAAATCCCGCAGCTCGCGTACCGCCATCATGGCACAGTTGTCCTCGGATTCCTCCGTGGAAGCTCCCAGATGCGGGGTCACCAGAGTGTTTTTGGCTCCCGCCACCACCGGATTGGCAAAATCCGTCACATATTTCTTCACCTTTCCGTTCTCCAGTGCCTCCACCAGCGCCGTCTCGTCCACCAGCAAATCCCTGGAGAAATTCAGGAGTACCACGCCGTCCTTCATCTTTCCGATGTTTTCCCGGCTGATCATTCCCTTCGTGCTGTCCAGAAGCGGCACATGCAGGGTAATATAATCGCAGTCGCGGAAAATCTCGTCCACATTGCTGATATGGCGGATCTCCCGGGAAAGCTTCCAGGCTGAGTCGATGGAAATATACGGATCATAGCCGTAAACCTCCATCCCCAGATAAATGGCTGTGTTGGCCACCAGCGCGCCGATGGCGCCCAGGCCGATCACTCCCAGCTTCTTTCCTTTGATCTCACAGCCGGCGAACTGCTTTTTCTGCTTCTCTGCCAGCTTTCCGATATTTTCATCCACTTTCTGCTGCTCCAGCCATTCGATACCTCCCACGATATCACGGGAAGCCAGCAGCATGCCGGCGATAACCATTTCTTTCACGCCGTTGGCGTTGGCTCCCGGTGTGTTGAACACTACTATGCCGTTTTCCGCGCAGCGGTCCAGGGGAATATTGTTCACGCCCGCGCCGGCTCTGGCTACCGCCTTCAGTTTTCCCGGCAGTTCCATCTCATGCATGGACGCGCTTCGAACCAGAACCGCGTCCGCGTCCTCTATCGTTTCCGTTTTTACATAATCCTCCGGCAACTGCTCCAGTCCCATGGAGGAAATGGGATTCAGGCAAGTATACTGATACATATCACAGATTCTCCTTTTCAAATTTACTCATAAAGTCCACCAGCGCCTCTACGCCCTCGATGGGCATGGCATTGTAGATGCTGGCCCTCATGCCGCCAACAGTCCGATGCCCTTTAAGATTTTCCAGTCCGGCAGCCTTCGCTTCCTTTACAAATTTAGCGTCCAGCTCCGCATTTCCGGTGATAAAAGGCACGTTCATCAGCGAGCGGGAAGCCTTCTCCACCGTTCCCTTAAAGAGGCGGCTTTCGTCCAGATAGTCGTAGAGAATCTTTGCCTTCTTTTCGTTGTGCGCTTTCATGGCTGCCAGTCCGCCCTGTTTTTTCAGCCATTTGAACACTTTGCCGCAGATGTAGATACACCAGCAGTTGGGAGTGTTATACATGGAACCGGCGTCCGCATGGGTCTTGTACTTCATCATGGTGGGGGTTCCCGCAAGCACGTCGTCTGTAATCAGATCCTCCCGGACGATGGCGATCACCATACCTGCCGGTCCGATATTTTTCTGCACGCCGCCATAGAGAAGCGCGTAGCGGCTCACATCCACCGGCTCCGACAGAAAGCAGGAAGAAACGTCCGCCACCAGATCTTTGCCCTTGGTGTTGGGAAGTTCCTTAAATTTGGTTCCGTAGATGGTGTTGTTCTCACAGATATATACATAATCCGCGTCTTCGCTGATGGGAAGATCCGAACAGTCCGGAATGTAGGAAAATGTTCTGTCCTCCGAGGAGGCGATTTTGTTTGCTTTTCCGTACTTCTGCGCCTCCTGCCATGCCTTCTTCGCCCACTGGCCGGTGACAATATAATCCGCCACCCGGTTTTTCATCAGATTCATGGGAATCATGGCAAACTGCAGGGACGCTCCGCCCTGTAAAAACAGTACCTTGTAATTATCCGGAATGTTCATCAGTTCCCGCAGATCCTTCTCCGCTTCCTGAATAATCTCGCCAAACATGGCGGAACGATGGCTCATCTCCATCACGGACATTCCGCAACCCCTGTAATCCAGCATCTCCTCCTGTGCTTCCCTCAGCACCTCCTCCGGCAAAACGGCCGGACCTGCCGAAAAATTGTATACTCTGCTCACGTTACCTCTCCTCCATTTCCCTGCATATTGCATAAACTGCCCGAAAGTTCCGCAGGGCGGTTCGGGCAGTTCCCACAGTTTTACACTGTTAATATACGAATCACTATACGCTTATGACAAAAATTTGTCAATATTTATTTCTTCTCCAGATCCTTCTCGTCAAACACATCCTCCAGCGGAGCGCCTGCAGGAACCATGGGGAATACCTTGTCATCACAGTCAATCTGGCATTCGATCACCACCGTTGTCTGCAGAGCAATGGCTTTTTCGATGGCCGGACCCACCTCTTCCTTTTTCGTCACACGGATGCCCACGGCTCCCAGGCCCTCCGCAACCTTCACGAAATCCACCTGGTCATTCAGCACCGTATTGGAATAACGGTGTCCGTAGAACAGCGTCTGCCACTGGCGAACCATTCCCAGTACATGATTATTGATGACAATCTCGATAACCGGCAGATGGTTTCTCGCCGCAGTGGCAATCTCGTTCATATTCATCCGGAAACAGCCGTCTCCTCCGATATTCACCACCGTCTTGTCGGGGCGTCCCAGCTTTGCTCCGATGGCTGCTCCCAGGCCATAGCCCATGGTTCCCAGTCCTCCGGAGGTAATCAGCGTTCTCGGCTCTTTATATTTGTAATACTGGGCGGCCCACATCTGGTGCTGCCCCACATCCGTCACCACGATGGCGTCCCCGTTGGTCACCCGGTACAGTTCCTCAATCACATAGGGACCGGTGAGGCCGTCGGGATTATAGCGGAGCGGATACTGTGCCTTCATCTCTTCGATTTCCGCCACCCACTCGTCATGATTCTTGGGATGAATCTTCTTATTCAGCCGTTTCAGGACCTCATTGACATCTCCGATGATGCTGCAGTCGGTCCGCACGTTTTTGTTGATCTCCGCCGCGTCCACATCGATATGGATGATTTTTGCGTTTTTGGCAAAAGCCTTGGCATTTCCGGTCACCCGGTCGGAGAATCTTGCTCCGATGGCAATCAGCAGATCACACTTGGTCACCCCCAGGTTGGAGGTTTTGGTGCCGTGCATTCCCAGCATGCCGGTGTACAGCTCATCCGTTCCGGAAAACGCGCCTTTGCCCATCAGGGAATCCGTCACCGGCGCATTGAGGGTGTGCGCAAACGTTCTCAGTTCCTCGGAAGCGCCGGAAATCACCGCGCCGCCTCCCACAAAAATAAACGGCTTTTTCGCCTCGTCGATCAACTGCACCGCCTGTTCAATATCCTCGTCCCGGATCTCCGATACGCTGGGTCCCACATAAACCGGCTCCTGATACTTATACTCCGCCGTATCGGCGGTCACATCCTTGGTAATATCCACCAGCACAGGACCCGGACGGTCGCTTTTGGCAATCATAAAGGCCCGGCGGATGGTGTCCGCCAGCTTGTTTACATCCTTTACAATCATGCTGTGCTTTGTGATCGGCATCACGATACCCGCGATATCCACCTCCTGGAAACTGTCCTTTCCCAGCAGGCTGGTTCCCACGTTGGCGGTGATGGCCACCACGGGAATGGAATCCATGTATGCCGTGGCGATACCCGTCACCAGGTTGGTGGCTCCCGGTCCGGACGTTGCCATACAGACGCCCACCTTTCCGGTGGCCCGGGCATAGCCGTCAGCCGCGTGAGCCGCGCCCTGCTCATGGGATGTCAGAACGTGGTGAATCTCGTCCTGATGCTTATACAATTCATCATAAATATTCAGAATGGTTCCGCCCGGATAACCGAATACGGTATCCACACCCTGTTCTTTCAGACACTCTATTACAATCTCGGATCCTGTAAGCTTCATCCTCTTTCCTCCTCTTACCGTTTTTTACTGTCTGGGCACTTCCAGAACGGCGCCCCTGTTGCCGCTGGTAACCATGGCCGCGTAGCGGGCCAGATATCCGGTGGTTACCCGGGGCTCCCTGGGCTGCCATGCTGCCCGGCGTTTCTCCATTTCCTCATCGGAAACCTTCAGCGACAGGCTGTGTTCCGGGATATTGATGCTGATGATATCCCCCTCCTGCACCAGAGCGATGGGACCGCCCACCGCGGCTTCCGGAGAAATATGACCGATGGAGGCGCCTCTGGAAGCGCCGGAGAAACGCCCGTCGGTAATCAGAGCTACAGAGGATCCCAGGCCCATGCCGGCAATGGCGGAGGTGGGATTCAGCATTTCTCTCATGCCGGGGCCGCCCTTGGGTCCCTCATAACGGATCACCACCACATCTCCGGCAACGATCTTTCCGCCCTTGATGGCTGCAATGGCGTCTTCTTCACAGTCGAAAACTCTGGCCGGACCTTCGTGAACCATCATCTCGTCGCAGACCGCGCTCTTTTTCACCACGCCGCCGTCGGGCGCCAGGTTTCCGGTCAGCACTGCCAGGCCGCCGGTCTCGCTGTAGGGATGATCGATGGGCCGGATCACTTCCGGATTCCGGTTGACACTGTTTTTAATGTTCTCTCCCATGGTTTTTCCGGTGACCGTCATGCAGTCCAGGTTCAGCAGATCCTTTTTGGACAGCTCCTTCATCACCGCGTAAACACCGCCGGCCTCGTTGAGATCCTCCATGTAGGTGGGACCCGCCGGAGCCAGATGGCAGAGGTTGGGCGTTTTCTCACTGATGCCGTTGGCAAATGTGATATCAAAGTCAAAGCCGATCTCATGGGCGATGGCCGGCAGATGCAGCATACTGTTGGTGGAACATCCCAGAGCCATATCCACCGTCAAAGCGTTCAGGATGGCGTCTTTTGTCATGATGTTGATTCTCTCGGAATATACGGCAGGGATGGTGCCGTTTCCGGGAAGGCCCATACCCAGCACTTCTGTCAGACAGTTCATGCTGTTGGCAGTGTACATGCCGGAGCAGGAACCGCAGGTGGGGCAGACCTTATTTTCGAACTCTTCCACATCCTCAGCAGTCATGGTTCCGGCGGCGTAGGAGCCCACAGCCTCGAACATGGAGGAGAGACTTCTTTTCTGTCCCTTCACATGGCCGGCAAGCATGGGACCGCCGCTGACAAATACGGTGGGAACATTGATTCTGGCTGCCGCCATCAGAAGTCCCGGCACATTCTTGTCGCAGTTGGGCACCATCACCAGCGCGTCAAACTGATGGGCCATGGCCATGGCCTCGGTGGAATCCGCAATCAGATCTCTGGTCACCAGAGAATACTTCATTCCGATATGTCCCATGGCAATTCCGTCACAGACCGCGATGGCCGGGAACACGATGGGCGTTCCGCCCGCCATGGCTACCCCCTGCTTCACGGCATTTACTATTTTATCCAGGTTCATATGTCCCGGTACGATCTCATTATAAGAGCTGACAATTCCCACCAGAGGACGTTCCATCTCTTCCTTTGTCATTCCCAGCGCGTTGAAAAGGGAACGGTGGGGTGCCTGCTGCATACCCGTCTTCACTGCATCACTTCTCATCTTCCATCTTCCTTTCCTTATTTTGGGCCGAATGGCCATAAAGGTATCCCCGCAGGGGGTTTCCTTGATATTGGCCGGATGGCCATAGAGGTATCCCCGCAGGGCCCCCTTTTATTGAATTCTCTCCGCGATCAGATCTCCCATCTGCTCGGTTCCCACCTGGGTGCAGCCCCCGGACATAATATCCACGGTGCGGTATCCGTCTTTCAGCACCCGGCGTACCGCCTCTTCCACTGCATCCGCCTCCTTGTCCAGATCCAGGGAATACCGCAGCAGCATGGCCGCGGACAGAATGGTAGCGATGGGATTGGCGATACCTTTCCCGGCGATATCCGGCGCAGAGCCGTGGCTGGGCTCATACAGACCGAACTTTGTCTCATTGAGGCTCGCGGAGGAAAGCATGCCGATGGAGCCGGTCACCATACTGGCTTCATCCGAAAGGATATCTCCAAACATGTTTTCCGTCAGAATCACGTCGAACTGTCCCGGGTTGTGCACCAGCTGCATGGCACAGTTGTCCACCAGCATATGCTCCAGGGTCACCTGAGGATAGTCCTTCGCCACATCCTCCACCACTTTTCTCCAGAGCCGGGAGGAATCCAGCACGTTGGCCTTGTCCACGCTGGTGACTTTCTTTCTTCTCTTCATGGCGATGTCAAAAGCCTTGATCGCGATTCTCCGGATCTCCTGCTCGTTGTAGGTCAGGGTGTCCACAGCGGTCATCACCCCGTCCTTCTCAGCCGTCTCCCGCTTTCCGAAGTACAGACCGCCGGTCAGCTCCCGGACGATAATCATGTCAAAACCGTCGCCGATCCGCTCCTCTTTCAGAGGGCAGGCGGCCTTCAATTCTTCATACAGATAAGCGGGCCGCAGGTTCGCGAACAGATTCAGCGCCTTCCGGATCCCCAGAAGACCTGCCTCCGGCCGTTTGGAAGGCTCCAGCTGATACCAGGGGGATGTCTTTGCGTCTCCGCCGATGGAGCCCATCAGCACCGCATCAGAAGCCTTCGCGTCCGCGATGGTCTCGTCGGTCAGCGGCACCCCGTGCCGGTCAATGGAGGCTCCTCCAAGCAGCAGCTCCTTATATGTAAAGGAATGCCCGTAAACCTGACATACCTTATCCAGAATCTTCTTTGCCTCGCGGACAATCTCCGGGCCGATGCCATCGCCCGGAATCAGCGCAATCTTGTAATCCATACCACTTACGTCCTTTCTGAAATGTATTTCGGCCGGACGGACACTGAAAATCTCTCAGAGCCTTCCTGTCGGCCGAACAGCCATAAAGAGATCCCCACAGGGGGAATTTGGGTCTTTATCTCTTTAATATATCGCAGTATACTCTATACTATAATCCATTTTCCCCTTGTTTTCAAGAGTGAAAAACCCGGAGGTCCAGCCTCCGCAGACAGCCAAATCCCGAATTTCATCCGTCCCTGCGCGATTCGATCCTTATTGAAATATTCCACACTGTCTGGCGCAGCCGGTGGGTGTGGCGGCGCAACCGCCCAGGGCAGTCTCCCTCAGTTCAAAAGGAATCCGTTTTCCCACCCGGTACATGGCCTCTGCCATCTCGTCAAAGGGAATCAGCTGGGTAACACCGCTTAAGGCCATCTCCGCACAGGTGAGGGCATTGGCCACCCCGATGGCGTTTCTGCTCTGACAGGGGGATTCCACCAGACCGGCGATGGGATCGCACACCAGCCCCATAAGATTTGCAAGAGCGGTGGAAGCGGCGTCCAGGCACTGGGCCGGCGTTCCTCCCATCAGTTCCACCGCCGCGGAGGCCGCCATGGCCGCAGCGGATCCCACCTCTGCCTGACAGCCGGCTTCGGCTCCGGCCACGGATGCGTTCCGCATCAGCAGATACCCCACCGCGCCGGCATTGTAAAGGCCGGAAAGCATTTCTTCATCCGTCAGCTGATAAACCTCCTGCAGTGCCAGCAAAAGTCCGGGCACCACTCCGGATGATCCGGCGGTGGGCGCCGCCACGATCACTCCCATGGAAGCATTCAGTTCCAGAACAGCCATGGAATGGACGATGGCCCGGGAAAGCACCTCCCCGCAGATGGCCTTTCCTTCCCTGCGGTGTCTGCGGATTTTTTCGGCCTCCCCGCCGATGAGTCCTCCAATGGAACGGACCGGTTTTTCCAGAGATTCATGCACGGAATTTTTCATGATATCCAGGGCCTTCTTCATCCTGGCATCCACCTGATCTCCTGTCATTTCCTTCAGAAATTCTTCTCTTTTTTTCATCACTGCCGAAATGGGAAGCTGTTCCTTCCCGCACAGAGCCAGCAGTTCTTTTCCGTTCTTAAAGTCCATTTGACACCTCCTGTACCTGTATCAGCATCAGATCCTCCACATTGGGATTCACCCGGATCCACCGCACCGCATCTTCCGGAATCGGCTCGTCGGACTCCACAATCGTGTAGGCCCGGGCGCCTTTTTCCTCCCGGAACAGGCGCATAAACGCAATGTTGGCGTTGGCTTCGCTGAGGCAGCGGGTGATATGGGCCACCACTCCCGGTTTATCCTTTTGAATGACCACCAACGTGCTGTACTCGCCGGTAAATTCCACATCCACACCGTTAAGACGAACGATCCGGATCTTTCCGCCGCCCAGAGATTCCCCCCGCACAGTCATCCGGCTGCCGTCGGCGCTCTCCATCTCAATATCCACCGTGTTGGGATGCACCTCCGTCTCCGTGGTATTTTTCACAAATTCATACTGAAGCCCCCGTTCATCGGCAATGGCAAAGGAATCACGGATCCGCAGATCATCTGTGGCAAATCCCATGATGCCGCCCAGAAGCGCCCGGTCCGTCCCGTGCCCCCGATAGGTTTTGGCAAAGGAGCCATACAAAGTAAATGTCACCCGGCTGACCTCCTTCGCAAACAGTTTTCTGGCCAGACCGGATACACTGGCCGCTCCCGCGGTGTGGGAGCTGGAAGGTCCCACCATATTGGGCCCGATTACATCGAATACACTGATCAATGACATGAACGTATTCCCTCCTGCATGAAATTCAACAGGCCGGATTTCCTGTAAACCGCCTGCTGTCGTGAATGAAAAAACGCGCCGGATGGGGAAAACGGGTATTACTCGATACCCTGGCCCCCAATCCGGCACGCTTCCTTTTAAATTACGCGTTAGCCTCGGACGCTTTTTCCACCTCGGCAATCGCAGATTTTCTCATGGGAATTCTGCAGTTTTTGTTGTTGCCGAACTCCACAATCACATCTTCATCGGTGATATCAATCACAACGCCGTAGAAACCGCTGGTGGTCACAACCGCGTCTCCCACCGCCATATCTGCCAGCATCGCTGTCACACGCTTCTGCTCTTTCTTCTGCGGACGGATCATCAGAAACCACATCAGACCGAAAAGCAGTACGATCCAGACGATCATACCGATCATTCCCGCTGCTCCGCCGCTGCTTGCTGTTGCCACAACTGCCATGTTATCTTCCTCCTGCAATTCAATTCGTTCCCGCTGGAACCTCCGTGCTGCTGTCCGCAGCAACACACTAGTACAATGATACACAAAAACCTGACACACATCAAGTTCTTTTTGCCTTTTTTATAAATTCTTTATGGACCTGTTTTCCTGCCGTCAGCCCATTTTCCGGGCACCGTCATTTTCCAGAAAGCCTTCCAGCTTCTTTTTCTTGAATTCCCGGTAACGGCCTTCCTCAATAGCCTGGCGGATCTCCTCCATCAGATGATTGTAAAAATACAGATTGTGAAGGACGCAGAGTCGCATTCCCAGCATCTCCTTCGCTTTCAGCAGATGACGGATATACGCCCTGCTGTAATGACGGCAGGCGGGACAGCCGCAGCCCTCCTCAATGGGCCGTTCATCCAGTTCGTACTTCGCGTTGAACAGATTTCTCTTCCCCTGACTGGTATACACATGACCGTGGCGTCCGTTTCTGGAAGGATACACACAGTCGAAGAAATCCACTCCCCGGTCCACAGCCTCCAGAATATTGGCGGGTGTTCCCACGCCCATCAGATACACCGGTTTTTCTCTGGGAAGTTCCGGAACTGTCACATCCAGAATCCGGTACATCTCCTCATGGGATTCTCCCACTGCCAGACCGCCCACCGCATAGCCGTCCAGATCCAGCCGGCGGATCTGACGGGCGTGTTCGATACGGATATCCTCGTAGATGGCCCCCTGATTGATGCCGAAAAGCATCTGATGGGGATTGACGGTATCCGCAAGGCTATTGAGCCGGTTCATCTCGTCCCTGCACCGCGCCAGCCAGCGGGTGGTACGGGCCACTGAATTTTCCACATAGCTGCGGTCAGCCACACTGGATGGACATTCATCAAAGGCCATGGCGATGGTGGAGCCCAGATTGGACTGAATCTGCATGCTCTCCTCCGGTCCCATGAAAATCTTTCTTCCGTCGATGTGAGAGTTGAAGTACACACCTTCCTCTTTGATTTTCCGCAGACCGGCCAGAGAAAACACCTGAAATCCACCGGAATCCGTAAGAATGGGACGTTCCCAGTTCATAAAACGGTGCAGTCCTCCCAGTTTCCGGATCACCTGATCGCCGGGACGTACATGGAGATGATAGGTGTTGGACAGCTCCACCTGGGTGCCGATTTCATAAAGGTCCATGGTGGACACCGCTCCTTTAATGGCGGCAGCGGTACCCACGTTCATAAATACCGGAGTCTGGATGGTTCCGTGAACCGTAGTCAGCTGCGCTCTTTTGGCCCGCCCGTCCTCTGCCAGAATTTTATACATAAACACTACTCCTCTTTCATGACATTTGCAACCGTCTCGCCTTCCGGCGTCTCCGACACAGCAGAAGGCAAACTTGTCACAGACATTCTTATCCAGTATACTCTTCCCCGGAAGATTTTTCAAGATTTTTAGCAATTTTTAATCATTGCCATCTGTCTGAAAGTGTCGTATAATCGTTATCTGGAAATGGATCTTTCATTTCCTATGTTTATTAAGGCCGAAATGGGAACTGTGCGGACAGAAGCTTCCGCTTTATTCCGGCCGTTGCTCTGCCTTTCCGTTAAAGGAGAACCGGCAGAGCCTGTACTTTGTAAATTTTATACCTATCACATAACCACAGAGAAAAGGAGGTGGCAGTTATTACTGCTGCAGAAAACAAAACGACTACATATACCCTGGGAATTGACATTGGTTCCACCACGGTAAAAATCGCCATACTGGATGAGGCTCACAAGCTGCTGTTTTCCGACTATGAGCGTCATTTTGCCAATATCCAGGAGACACTGGCCGCGCTTCTTGGGAAGGCGCGTCAGAGTCTTGGGGAGCTTACGGTTCATCCGGTGATCACCGGATCCGGCGGTCTGGCTCTTGCCAACAGTCTTGAAGTTCCCTTCGTTCAGGAAGTGATCGCTGTTTCCACGGCTCTTCAGGAGATTGCGCCGCAAACGGATGTGGCCATCGAGCTGGGCGGCGAGGACGCCAAGATCATCTATTTTGAAGGGGGCAACATTGAGCAGCGGATGAACGGTATCTGCGCCGGCGGCACCGGCTCCTTCATCGACCAGATGGCATCCCTTCTCCAGACAGACGCCACCGGGCTTAACGAGTACGCGAAAAACTACCGGGCGCTTTACCCCATCGCCGCCCGCTGCGGTGTGTTTGCCAAATCTGATATCCAGCCGCTCATCAACGACGGCGCCACCAAGGAAGACCTCTCCGCCTCTATTTTTCAGGCGGTGGTCAATCAGACCATCAGCGGTCTGGCCTGCGGAAAGCCTATCCGTGGACATATCGCGTTTCTGGGAGGACCGCTCCATTTCCTTTCAGAGCTGAAACAGGCGTTTATCCGTACCCTGAAGCTGGATGACGAACACACCATTGTACCTGAAAATTCCCATCTTTTCGCGGCCATGGGTTCTGCCATGAACGCCAAAGAAGAGGTGACGGTATCTCTCGCCGAGATGCAGGAACGCCTGTCCGGCACAGTCAAACTGGACTTTGAGGTGGCCCGTATGGAACCGCTGTTTGCCTCCCAGGAGGAGTACGACGCCTTCAACGAGCGTCAGAGCCAGTACAACGTGGCCACCGCGGATCTTTCCACCTATGAGGGAAACTGCTATCTGGGTATCGACGCCGGCTCCACCACCACCAAGGCAGCTCTGGTGGGCGAGGACGGCTCTCTGCTGTACTCTTTTTACAGCAACAACAACGGAAGCCCGCTGGCCACCACCATCCGGGCCATTCAGGATATCTATCAGAAGATGCCCGACACCGCGCGCATCGCCTATTCCTGCTCCACCGGTTACGGGGAGGCGCTGATCAAGGCGGCCCTGCTGCTGGACGAGGGAGAGGTGGAAACCGTCTCCCACTACTATGCGGCGGCATTTTTCGACCCCAACGTGGACTGTATCCTGGACATCGGCGGACAGGACATGAAATGCATCAAGATCAAAAACCACACGGTGGACAGCGTACAGCTCAACGAAGCCTGTTCCTCCGGCTGCGGCTCCTTCATCGAAACTTTCGCCAAATCCCTGAACTACAGCGTCCAGGATTTCGCAAAGGCGGCTCTGTTTGCCCAGCACCCCATCGATCTGGGAACCCGCTGTACGGTATTCATGAACTCCAAGGTGAAGCAGGCCCAGAAGGAAGGCGCTTCCGTGGCGGATATCTCCGCCGGACTGGCCTATTCTGTCATTAAAAATGCCCTTTACAAAGTGATCAAGGTGTCCGACGCTTCCGAGCTGGGACGCCAGATCGTGGTGCAGGGCGGAACCTTCTACAATGACGCGGTGCTGCGAAGCTTTGAGAAGATCGCCGGCTGCGAAGCCATCCGACCGGATATCGCCGGCATCATGGGCGCCTTCGGAGCGGCCCTGATCGCCAGAGAACGGTATGAGGACGGAAAAGAGTCCACCATGCTTCCCATCGAGAAGATCAACAGCCTGAAGTACACCACCAGCATGGCCAACTGCAAAGGCTGTACCAACAACTGCCGGCTGACCATCAACCATTTCTCCGGCGGCCGCCAGTATATCAGCGGAAACCGCTGCGAGCGGGGTATCGGAAAGCAGAAAAACCGGGAAAACATTCCCAACCTGTTCGATTACAAATATAAAAAGCTGTTCGGCTATGAGTCTCTGCCGGCTGACAAAGCCGTCCGGGGGCAGGTGGGAATTCCCCGGGTGCTGAATATGTTTGAGAATTATCCTTTCTGGCATACCTTCTTTACGAAGCTGAAATACCAGGTGATTCTCTCCCCCACCTCCACCAGAAAGCTGTATGAGCTGGGCATCGAATCCATTCCCAGTGAATCGGAGTGTTATCCGGCCAAGCTTGCCCACGGCCATGTGACCTGGCTGATCCGCCAGGGTGTGAAGTTTATCTTCTACCCCTGTATTCCCTATGAGCGGACGGAGTTTCCCGATGCGGTAAACCATTACAACTGCCCCATCGTCACCTCCTACGCGGAGAATATCAAAAACAACGTGGATGAGCTGTACGGTTCCTCCATTGTATTTAAAAATCCGTTCCTTCCCTTCACCAACGAGGAGGTGCTGACCGCCCGGCTGGTGGAAGAGTTCCCCGACATTCCCAAAGAGGAAGTGGAGGCGGCCGCCCATGCAGGCTGGAAGGAACTGGAACATATGCGGAACGATATTCGCCGGAAAGGCGAGGAGACTCTGGCATACATGGAGAAAACCGGACGCCGGGGCATCGTGCTGGCAGGCCGTCCCTACCATATCGACCCGGAGATCCACCATGGCATCCCGGATATGATCAACTCCTATGGGCTGGCAGTGCTGACAGAGGATTCCGTCTCGCACCTGGCTCCCCTGGAGCGGCCGCTGCGGGTCAACGACCAGTGGATGTATCACACCCGCCTGTACGCCGCCGCCAATTTTGTAAAGGAACGGGATGATCTGGATCTGATTCAGCTGAACTCCTTCGGCTGCGGACTGGACGCCGTCACCACCGACCAGGTACAGGAGATCCTGGCCGACAGCGGAAAGATCTATACCTGCCTGAAGATTGATGAGGTAAACAACCTGGGCGCCGCCCGTATCCGGGTACGGTCCCTGCTGGCTGCCATCCGCACCAGAGAAAAACAGCAGGAAAAACGGAAGATCCGCCCCTCTTCCATCAAGAAGGTTCCCTTCACGGAGGAGATGCGGAAAACCTACACCATCCTGTGCCCGCAGATGTCGCCCATTCATTTCAAC
>ERZ1643246.350-NODE-350-length-60966-cov-35.474102_pt1 | contig 60966 bp, 57 predicted proteins | sample MGYA00579265_ERZ1643246 | MGnify/ENA primary metagenome ERZ1643246 (study PRJEB29033, sample SAMEA4952261) | chicken gut metagenome | biome: Broiler Chicken; feature: Gastrointestinal Tract; material: Caecum | place: Ireland | collected 2018 | study: Broiler... | reverse complement strand
AGGAGGATTAAGAAATGGCAAGAATCAAAGGCGGAATGAACGCTAAGAAGAAACATAACAGAACACTGAAACTGGCAAAAGGATACAGAGGAGCACGTTCCAAGCAGTACAGAGTTGCAAAACAGTCTGTAATGAGAGCTCTTACATCTGCTTATGCAGGAAGAAAGCAGCGCAAACGTCAGATGAGACAGCTGTGGATCGCACGTATCAACGCAGCGGCAAGAATGAACGGACTTTCCTACAGCAAGTTCATGCACGGCCTGAAGCTGGCTGACGTGGATATGAACAGAAAAATGCTTGCTGAGCTGGCAGTAAATGACAAAGAAGGATTCGCGACACTCGCAGCACTTGCGAAAGAGAAGATCGCGTAAGACATAGAGAGGAGATCCGGTCCCGGGAGGGATCGGATTTTTTCTGTTGTACCATAATGCAGAAATATGCAGAAGTGTCATGCAGATTGAACAAAAATAGTTGACTTTTCTGTCTCTGCGTGATAAAGTTTGACTAAACCGTTGAAGAAGAGCAAGTAGCTTTATCAATCTGCTTTACAGAGAGCTGCGGGCGGTGGGATCGCAGCATGCCGACATAAGGTGAATGGGCTTCTGAGGGCGAGCTGAACAGAGGAGTAGGCAAGCCGGAGAGTAAACTCCGTTAATAAAAGGAGCATATGTCTGTATGCAATGAGTGGATGTGATTTCACATCAAGCCGGGTGGCACCGCAGGAGTCTGAATAGCAGCTCTTGTCCCTGCAATCGTTTATGTTGTGTGGGACAGGAGCTTTTTGTATGTCCGGAGAGAGCCTGAAAGGCAGTGCAGCGGGATCCGCCATGAGGATGCACCTCTGACGGCTTGAAAAATCCGCGGGCAGAGAAACTCCGGTCCCGGAAGAAGAAAGGAGTAAGAAATGAGCGAAAAGAAAATCCCTTACAAAATCTATCTTGAGGAGAGCGAGATGCCGAAGGAATGGTACAATGTGCGGGCGGATATGAAGAATAAGCCGGCGCCGCTCCTGAATCCGGCGACACTGCAGCCCATGACAGCGGAGGAGCTCGGAGCGGTATTCTGCGAGGAACTGGTAAAGCAGGAACTGGACAATGACAACAGATATATTGAGATCCCGGAGAAGATCAGAGACTTTTACAAGATGTATCGTCCTGCGCCGCTGGTAAGGGCATACTGCCTGGAAGAGAAGCTCCAGACTCCGGCAAAGATCTACTATAAGTTCGAAGGAAACAATACAAGCGGAAGCCATAAGCTGAATTCTGCTATCGCACAGGCGTATTATGCGAAGGAACAGGGGCTGAAAGGAGTGACCACGGAGACCGGGGCAGGACAGTGGGGAACCGCGCTGTCCATGGCATGTGCATATCTGGATCTTGACTGCAGAGTATTCATGGTAAAGTGCTCTTATGAGCAGAAACCGTTCCGGCGCGAGGTGATGAGGACGTATGGGGCGAGCGTTACGCCGTCTCCGTCCGAGACAACGGAAGTGGGGAGAAAGATACTTGCAGAGCACCCCGGAACGACAGGAAGCCTTGGGTGTGCGATCTCTGAGGCGGTAGAGGTGGCGACTCACACAGAAGGATACCGCTATGTGCTTGGCAGCGTGCTCAATCAGGTCCTGCTCCATCAGTCCATCATCGGCGTGGAGACGAAGATCGCCATGGATAAGTACGGGATCAAACCGGATATCATTATCGGATGTGCAGGAGGCGGATCAAATCTGGGAGGTCTGATCTCTCCGTTCATGGGCGAGAAGCTCCGCGGTGAGGCGGATTATCAGTTTATCGCTGTAGAGCCGGCGTCCTGCCCGAGCCTTACACGGGGTGTTTTCGCATATGATTACTGCGATACGGGAATGGTCTGCCCACTGGCGAAGATGTACACTCTCGGAAGCGGATTCATTCCGTCGGCAAACCATGCGGGCGGACTCAGATATCACGGCATGAGTTCTGTCCTGTCCCAGCTCTACCACGACGGATATATGGAGGCGCGCGCTGTGGAGCAGACTTCCGTATTTGAGGCGGCGGAGCAGTTCGCGAGGGTGGAAGGCATCCTTCCGGCTCCGGAGAGCAGCCATGCGATCAAGGCTGCCATTGATGAGGCGCTGAAGTGCAAAGAGACAGGAGAGGAGAAGACGATTCTGTTCGGCCTGACCGGCACGGGATATTTCGATATGGTCGCGTATGAGAAATTTAATAACGGAGAGATGACGGATTATATCCCGACAGATGAAGATCTGAAAGCTGGATTTGACGGCATTCCGAGGTTCCCTGGGAATATGGAGTAAAAATCCGAATCACCGGAAGTGCTAAAAGACATATTACAGGATTGTGAGCGGCGGCCAAGGCCGCGGGCAGCCCCGGACTTTGACCCGCCGCTGTTGCAAAAAAACCGGATTTTCTACGGAGAAAGATCCGGATTTGAGGATGGAAAATTTTCATAATTGTAGATATAAATAAAAAAATCAAAAAAATTTAAAAAAACTGTTGACTTTTTCTCCGGTTAATAGTAATATATCAAATGTGCTCAGCACGACACAAAAAAGTGCGGAACACAAACAACTGAAAAATGCGGAAGTGTCGGAACTGGCAGACGAGCAAGACTAAGGATCTTGTGACATTCGTGTCGTGTGGGTTCAAGTCCCATCTTCCGCATTGATGAAAAGCCTTGAGTATTCAAGGCTTTTTCTTTTTGCCGGCATCTCTTCCGGCCAGCTCATCCAGACTGATATCAAAAATGTCTGCCACACGTATCAGAGTATAGATATCGGGAATACTGACTTCCCGTTCATATGCAGACACGGTCTGCCGCCGGATGTTGAGCTGTGCAGCAAGATCTTTCTGACTCATTCCGTGCTTCTTGCGGAGCTTTCTTATATTATTCCCGACTATGTTTGACATCATACTGATCACCATATATATTTTATCATTGTTCTGTCACCGAATGAGCTCATACCCTGAAATTGAGTAGGATGAAATCCTGAATACGGATAGCACGCGGAGCAGGATTCGATAAAATAGGGTATAGAATATTAAAGGGTGTGAATGGATTGGATAACCGTGTGCGTGAGCTCCGCAAAGAAAGAGGGCTGAAGCAGGAAGAACTTGCGGCGAAGATCAATGTTTCGCAGCAGACGATCAGCAGGATAGAGAAAGGAGAGAATTCTCTTCCCGCGGATATACTTGTTCACCTTGCAAAATTTTTCCATGTGTCAGCCGATTACATATTAAAGCTGTCTGATGTAAGGCTGATCTCTGAATACAGGATAGAGGTCGAAAAGGTGATAGAGAGAAATGTGGAGTTCTGCCGTATTTACGAACGGCTGGGCAAGAAGAACCAGGAACTTGTATACAGGCTGATGGAGCAGCTTGAAACGGGGCAGGGAGCAAAGAAAAGCGAATAAAGAAAATTTTAAAAAAAGAGAAATCTTAGCAGGATTTCTCTTTTTTGCATTGGATATATGATATAATTACAATAATTTAAGAAAACCGGCAAATACTATCAGAACAAAGAAGCGGAGGAAAGGATATGTTAGAAAAAGTTGATCTGACGAAAAAGATGTCAAAAGATGAGTATAAAGCAAAGATGCCGCAGCTGGAAGTGCGCCTGGGACAGCTCCAGCGTCAGTGCAAGGAACTTAAGATCCCTGTGATCATCGTTTTTGAAGGATTCGGGGCATCCGGGAAAGGCGTTCAGATCGGCCGCCTGATCCAGAGTATGGATCCGAGAGGGTTCAGGGTGTATCCGATCAAAAATGAGACGGAGGAAGAACGGATGCATCCTTTCCTCTGGCGCTTTTGGACGAAGACGCCGGAACGCGGACGAATCGCCATCTTCGACGGAAGCTGGTACCGCCGTGTCCTGATCGACCGTTTTGAGAAGAGAACGAAGGCGAAGGATCTTCCCGACGCTTTCCATTCCATCAATTCTTTTGAAGAGCAGCTTTCCGCTGATGGGAATGTGATCATCAAGCTGTTCCTGGATATCGACAAAAAGGAGCAGAAGAAACGGTTTGACAAGCTGGGGAAGAATAAGGAGACGGCCTGGAGGGTGACCCAGGGGGACCTTGAGCGCAATGCCAGATATGATGAGTATGCGTCAATGATGGAAGACATGCTGTTTTCGACGGATAAGGACTATGCGCCGTGGACGATCATTGAATCTACAGACCGGAGATTTGCCACAGTGAAGATCTATACTACCGTGATCAAGGCGATGGCGGATCAGATTGAAAAGGTACAGAGAGAAAACGCGGAGAAGACGTCCGCGGAAAAGGAAGAGAGGAAAGAAGGCGGCATAGATGCTGCAGAGATCGCGCGTGAGGCGGACAGAGACCTGAGGGAACTTCAGGTATCTATCCTGTCGAAAGCGGATCTGTCGCTGAAATATACAAGAGAGGAGTATAAAGAAAAGCTCGATAAGCTTCAGAAGAAGATCGAGAAGCTCCACGGTGAGCTCTACCGGAGAAGGATTCCCATCGTGCTTGGATTTGAGGGATGGGATGCCGGCGGCAAGGGCGGAGCAATCAAACGCCTTACGGAAAAGATGGATGCCCGGGGGTATGCGGTTAACCCGACTGCATCGCCCAATGATATTGAAAAGGCACACCACTATCTCTGGAGGTTCTGGCGGGCAATGCCCAAGGACGGGCATGTGGCGATCTTTGACAGGACCTGGTACGGACGCGTGATGGTGGAAAGGATCGAGGGCTTCTGTACAAAAGAAGAATGGCAGAGAGCCTACAAGGAGATCAACGATATGGAGAAGGATCTGTACGACGCAGGCGCTATCGTGATCAAATTCTGGATGCATATAGACAAAGACGAACAGGAGCGGAGATTCCGTGAGAGACAGCAGAATCCGGAAAAGCAGTGGAAGATCACGGAGGAAGACTGGCGCAACAGAGAGAAATGGGATCAGTATGAGGACGCGGTCAATGAAATGCTGCTTAGGACGTCCACGGATTACGCGCCCTGGGTCGTTGTGGAAGGAAACGACAAATATTATGCCAGGGTGAAGGTGCTCAGCACAGTGGTAAAGGCCATTGAGGACCGGATCAAAGAAAAATAAGCCTGGAGGACAGGGAGAGAGGTGGCTCAAAATATGTCGATGACGATCAGAGAACAGCTGGAAGCACGTGAGATCGATTATTTAAGTCCCTATGCGACTTTGAGTAAAAATTCGAGAGGACGCGAGCGGGAGGAGGCGCAGTGCGATATCCGCCCGGTATTTCAGAGAGACCGGGACCGGATCCTGCACTGCAAGGCTTTCCGAAGGCTGAAGCAGAAGACTCAGGTGTTTCTGCTCCCGAAAGGAGATCACTACAGGACCCGGCTGACGCATACGCTGGAGGTCTCGCAGATCGCGCGGACGATAGCAAAGGCGCTGCGTCTGAACGAGGATCTGGTCGAGGCGATCGCCCTGGGACACGATCTGGGGCATACACCGTTCGGACATGCGGGGGAAAAGGCGCTGAACCATGTGTATCATTTCTCACATCACAGGCAGAGCCTGCGGGTCGTAGAGTGCATTGAGAAGCAGGGACGGGGACTGAATCTTACCTGGGAGGTGAGGGACGGCATTCTGAACCACAAGACGTCAGGGTGCCCGCATACTCTGGAAGGCAAGGTCGTCCGTCTCTCCGATAAGATCGCATATATTCATCATGATATGGATGATGCGATCCGGGGAGGCATCCTGACAGAGGATGACATTCCGGATGAATTCCGCGGCGTGCTCGGCTGTTCCTGCAAGGAAAGACTGAATACGATGGTGCACAACGTGATCACCAGCAGCATGGACCGTCCGGAGATCACAATGTCGGAGCCGGTTGAGGAGGCAATGACAGGTCTGCGGAAATTCATGTTTAAAAACGTCTATCTGAATCCAAAGGCAAAAGGCGAGGAAGACAAGGCGGTACATATGATCGAACAGCTCTATGAGTACTATGTGCGGCATACAGATCTGCTGCCGGACCAGTACCTGGAAGCGATGACTAACCCGGATAACAGCAGGGAACAGATCGTCTGCGATTATATTGCCGGGATGACGGATTCGTACGCCGTAAAAAAATTCCAGGAATTTTTTGTACCGGAATCCTGGAAAATTTAAAGGAAAGAAAAAGGTTTTGTCGAATATATATTATAGGGTATTCTATTGCTGGAAGCGAATGTGCTTTGGTGCTGAGAATGTGCCGGAGCACATTCTTATTTATGGAGGTTGGCATGTACTATTCTGAAGAACTGATAGAGGAGATAAGGACAAGAAATGACATAGTAGATGTGATTTCCGGCTATGTCCGGCTGCAGAAGAAAGGAAGCTCTTATTTCGGGCTGTGTCCGTTCCACAATGAGAAATCCCCGTCGTTTTCTGTGAGCAGGCAGAAGCAGATGTATTACTGCTTCGGCTGCGGGGCCGGCGGGAATGTGTTCACATTTCTTATGGAATACGAGAACTTTACTTTTGTGGAGGCGGTAAAGTTTCTTGCAGACCGGGCGGGAATAGAGCTCCCGAAGGAGGAATACTCAAGAGAAGCAAGGAAGAAGGCGGACTTGAAGTCTTCGATCCTTGAGATCAACAAGGCGGCTGCAAAATATTTTTATGTCCAGCTCAAGTCAGAGAGTGGAAAAGCAGCCTATACATACCTTAAGAACAGAGAGCTGTCGGATGAGACGATAACCGCGTTCGGTCTCGGATATTCCAGCAAATACAGTGATGACCTGTACAAATATCTCAGAAAAAAAGGGTACAGTGAGGAGCTGATCCGCCAGGCAGGCCTGATCAATACAGATGAGCGGCAGGGCGTTTACGACAAGTTCTGGAACCGGGTGATGTTCCCCATCATGGACGTGAACAGCAGAGTCATCGGTTTCGGAGGAAGAGTGATGGGGGATGCCAAACCCAAGTATCTGAATTCCCCGGAGACGGTCGTCTTTGACAAGAGCCGCAACCTGTATGGCCTGAACAGGGCGAGAACATCGAGAAAGCCGTACTTCCTTCTGTGTGAGGGGTATATGGATGTGATCGCGCTCCATCAGGCAGGATTTACAAATGCAGTGGCTTCTCTCGGGACAGCCCTCACTCCGGGACACGCCTCCCTGATCAAGCGCTATGTTCAGGAAGTCTATCTTACATATGACAGCGATGAGGCGGGGACGAAGGCTGCGCTCAGGGCAGTGCCGATCCTGCGGGATGCAGGAATATCCGCAAAAGTCGTGCGGATGGATCCATATAAGGACCCGGACGAATTCATCAAGAATCTTGGCGCAGAGGAATATGAACGTCGGATCGAAGCCGCACGAAACGGCTTTATGTTTACCCTTGAGGTGCTGGAACGGGACTATGACATGCAGTCCCCGGAGGGGAAGACCGCATTTTTCAGAGAGGCGGCGCGCCGTCTGCTGAGCTTTGAGGATGAGCTTGAAAGGAACAATTACATAGAAGCGGTGGCATCAGCTTATAAGATCCGCAGAGAGAGCCTTGAGAAGCTTGTGGCAAAGACAGCAGTGAGTGCCGGGATGGCAAAACCGGTCGAGCGCCCCAGACGCGCAGAGGGAAAACAGAAAACAAAGGAAGACGGTATTCTGACTTCCCAGAAAGCTCTGCTCACCTGGATGATCGAGGACGATTCTCTGTATGACAAGATCAGCAGATTCATCTCGCCGCATGATTTTACGGAAAGTATGTACCGGACCGTGGCGGAACTCCTCTACGAACAGCGGAAGAATGGCGAGCTGAATCCCGCGGCGATACTGGATCATTTTACAGAGGAAGAAGAGCACAGAGAGGCAGCGGCCTTGTTCCATACCCGGATCAAGGAGCTTAAGACGAAAGAAGAACAGGAGCAGGCGCTGAAAGAGACGATACTCCGGGTCAAGGCCAACAGTATCGATGATCAGACCATGCATCTCGATCCGACAGATATGGCGGGACTGCAGCATCTGATGGAAGAGAAGCGGAAGCTGGAGGACTTAAGGAAACTGCATATTTCTATTGATTAAGGATAAAATAAAACAAGATAGCCTGCGCACGCGCGCCGGCAGGGAAGGATGGACACATGGAAGAGAACGCACAGAAATTTCTGGAAAAAATGAAGGAGCTTCTTGCTCTGGGAAAAAAGAAAAAGAGCATACTTGACATTCAGGAGATCAATGACTTTTTCAGCGATATGGAACTGAATGCAGAGCAGATGGAGAAGGTATTTGACTATCTGGAAGCGAATAATATTGACGTTCTGCGTATCAGCGGTGATCCTGATGATGATGTGGATATGGATGTCATCATATCAGAAGAAGATGACGTGGATGTTGAAAATATCGATCTTTCAGTTCCGGAGGGAGTCAGCATAGAGGATCCGGTCCGGATGTATCTGAAAGAGATCGGCAAGGTGCCCCTCCTGAGTGCTGAGCGCGAGATCGAGCTGGCAAAAAGAATGGAAGAAGGGGACGAGGACGCGAAAAAGGAGCTCGCTGAGGCAAATCTCCGTCTGGTTGTCAGCATTGCCAAGAGATATGTGGGAAGAGGAATGCTTTTCCTTGATCTGATCCAGGAAGGAAACCTGGGACTGATCAAAGCAGTGGAAAAGTTTGATTACCATAAGGGATATAAGTTCAGTACTTATGCGACATGGTGGATCCGCCAGGCAATCACAAGAGCGATCGCGGATCAGGCAAGGACGATCCGTATTCCGGTTCACATGGTTGAAACGATCAACAAGCTGATCCGGGTTTCCAGACAGCTTCTGCAGGAGCTCGGAAGAGAACCGCTGCCGGAAGAGATCGCCAAGGAGCTGGACATGCCTGTGGAGCGTGTGCGTGAGATCCTGAAGATCTCACAGGAGCCGGTTTCCCTTGAGACTCCGATCGGAGAGGAGGAGGACAGCCACCTGGGAGATTTTATCCAGGACGATAATGTACCGGTCCCGGCGGAGGCTGCCGCGCAGACTCTTCTGAAGGAGCAGCTTGACGAGGTTCTTGATACACTGACCGAGAGAGAGCAGAAGGTGCTCCGCCTCAGGTTTGGAATGAATGACGGACGTGCCCGCACACTGGAAGAGGTCGGACGGGAGTTTGATGTCACGAGAGAGCGTATCCGACAGATCGAGGCAAAAGCACTCCGGAAGCTCCGTCATCCGAGCAGAAGCCGTAAACTCAGAGACTATCTTGACTAGTGGGGAAGGATGACCGTAGAGGATTATGGAATTATCAAAAAGACTGCAGGCGGTCGCAGATCTTGTGACCGCCGGCTGCAGGGTCGCGGATGTGGGGACTGATCACGCCTATATACCTATTGCCCTGGTACAGGAAGGCAGAATTCCCGGAGCTGTCGCAATGGATGTCAATACAGGACCGCTGGAGAGAGCCCGCCTCCATGTTGCGGAAAACCGGCTGGAAGAAAAGATCGAGCTGAGACTGTCGGACGGACTTGCGGCACTGAGTCCCGGGGAAGCTGACTCTGTCGTTATCGCAGGCATGGGAGGGGGACTGGTCATCCGCATCCTCACAGAAGGAGCGCAGACAGTGCGGGGCGTAAAGGAATGTATCCTTCAGCCCCAGTCTGAGATTGAAAAAGTAAGGGCCTTTCTTTTAGAGGAAGGCTTTTTGTTTCTACAGGAAAACATGGTGCTGGAGGACGGAAAATACTATCCGATGATGAAAGTGCAGCCGCCGAAGAGTGAGGCCGTACATTCGGACGCCTCCGGGAACGGTGTCTGCGCATGGAATGAAACAGAACTGAGATATGGAAAGCTGCTCCTGGAGAGCAGGAATGAAGTGCTGCACTCGTTTCTTCAGAGAGAGATCCGCATGAAGGAGCAGATCCTCCGGAATCTCCGGGGAAAAGATTCTGACCGGATCGCAGGCAGGAGAAACGAGCTGGAGCAAGAATTAAAATACGCTGAGAAAGGGATGGAATACTATGCTTTGTAAAGAGATCATGCAGGTAATCGAGGCTTCCTATCCGAGAAATGCGGCACTGGATTTTGACAATGTAGGGCTGCTGGCGGGGCGTGCCGAGAAAGAGGTGAACCGGGTCTATCTGGCGCTGGACGCCACGGATGCCGTGATCGACAGGGCGGTTGAGGCAGGCGCAGATATGCTCATCACGCACCATCCGCTTATTTTTTCACCGATCAAGAAAGTGACGGACGAAGACTTTATCGGTCAGAGGGTCGTCAAGCTTATCAGAAATGACCTGAGTTATTATGCAATGCACACGAATTATGATGTCCTCGGGATGGCTCAGCTTTCGGAGAAGATCCTTGAGATCAAAGATGCGGAAGTCCTGGATGAGACGATGGAGGATGACGAGGGCAGGAAACAGGGGATCGGCAGGATCGGAAACCTTGAGAAACCGATGACTTTGGAGGAATGCTGTGTGTTCGTCAAGCATAAACTGAAGCTGGGAAGCCTGAAGGTGTTCGGCGATATGGGAAAGACAGTCCGAAGGATCGCTGTCTCGCCGGGATCCGGCAAATCTGCCATCTCTGTGGCGCTCAGAAAAGGGGCTGACGTTCTTGTTACCGGAGACATCGGACATCATGACGGGATCGATGCCGTAGAACAGGGACTGGCAGTCATTGATGCAGGACACTATGGTACAGAATATATTTTTATTGCAGATATGAAGCAGTTCTTTGAAAGAAAGCTGCCGGGGATCGAGACAGTGACGGAGCCGATCGTACATCCGTTTCAGGTCATGTAGCAGCAGATAGGAGGAAGTGAATGGCGGACCGTAAATGCAGGGTCACAATAGACGGAGAGGTTCGGGAATATGCCAGAGGAACAGCGTATCAGGAGATCGCCGGGGAGTTCCAGCCAAAATATGAACATCAGATCGTACTTGTCTTTGTCGACCGTTTTCATCTCCAGGAATTGAGAAAGACGGTGGAGCGGGACTGTGAGCTTAAATTTGTCACGACTGCGGATCCGGTAGGGTATCAGACATACAGGAGAAGCATGTGCTTTCTCCTGGTAAAGGCCGTCCATGACGTCGCCGGACATGACAAGGTAGACCGCGTCAGGATCCATTTTTCTGTGGGAAAAGGATTCTACTGTACCGTTGACGGGGAGGTGGCGCTGGACCAGATATTCCTTGACAAAGTGGAAGAGCGCATGAGAGAGCTCTGCGCGCAGAAGATCCCTGTCAACAAGCGGTCTGTCCATACCGAGGAAGCTGTCGCTCTGTTTCACAGGCATGGAATGTACGATAAAGAGCGTCTGTTCGAGTACAGGCGCGTTTCCAAAGTGAATATCTACAGCATGAATGAGTTCGAAGACTATTACTACGGATATATGGTGCCGGATGCGGGATGCCTGAAATATTTCTCGCTGTATCTGTATGATGACGGCTTTGTGCTGCAGATGCCGTCCCGTGAAAATCCGGAAGTGGTCCCGGAGTTCAGCCCCAGCCCGAAACTCTTCCAGGTGCTCAAGGAATCTGTCCTCTGGGGAGACCTTCAGGAGATTGATACTGTAGGGGCGCTGAATGATATGGTTACAAGGTATGATATGCGGGAGGTTGTTTTGGTACAGGAGGCATATCAGGAGAGGCGCATCGGCGAGATCGCCGGACAGATCGCCGAGCGGAAGAATGTAAAATTTGTCCTGATCGCCGGACCGTCTTCTTCCGGGAAGACAACGTTTTCGCACCGGCTTTCCATTCAGCTCAGGGTCAACGGCTTGAAGCCCCATCCTATTGCAGTGGATAATTATTTTGTGGACCGGGAGCATACCCCCAGGGATAAGGATGGTAACTACAATTTTGAATGCCTGGAAGCCATTGATATAGAAAAATTTAATGAGGATATGGAGGCACTCCTGAATGGAGAAGAAGTCTATCTGCCGATCTTTGATTTCAAGAGCGGAAAGCGAAGGTATTCAAGAGTGCCGAAAAAACTAGGGGAGAATGATATCCTTGTGATCGAAGGAATCCACTGCCTGAATCCCAGGCTTACGGAGATGCTGGATGATGCCAGCAAATTCCGGATCTACATCAGCGCTCTGACGCAGATCAATATCGATGAGCATAACCGCATCCCCTCCACTGACGGAAGGCTGATTCGCCGGATCGTAAGGGATGCACGGACCAGAGGGGCCTCGGCGATGAAGACCATCGGGATGTGGCCGTCTGTGAGACGGGGAGAGGAAGAAAATATTTTCCCGTTCCAGGAGCAGGCCGACGTAATGTTCAACTCTTCCCTGCTCTATGAGCTTGCCGTGCTGAAACAGTATGTAGAGCCGCTTTTATTCGCGGTGGATAAGGAGTCGGAACAGTATCAGGAGGCGAAGAGGCTGCTGAAATTCTTCGATTATTTTGTGGGGATCGGGAGCGAATATGTGCCGACCAATTCACTTCTCAGAGAATTTATCGGAGGAGGATGTTTCCATGTATAATGGCGGATGATGCAGGGCATGGGAACTGTGAGCACAGAAATACATTGTAAAAAGGGAGCCGGCTTCAGCAGATTTTCTGCTGAAGCCGGCTCCTGCTGCAGCTGCCGGATTGGAATTACTTGTTGTTATAAAAATCTTTGATCCTGTCCAGGCGGGCAGACATATTCTGCAGGAGCAGGTCAGCGATCGTGACAGCGGTCATGGATTCAACAACCACTACAGCGCGGGGGACAATGACCGGGTCATGTCTTCCGCGGACCGTCATTTCGATCTCTTCGCCCGATTCGTTGACAGTGTGCTGAGGACGGGCAATGGAAGCGGTCGGCTTAACTGCCGCGCGGAGGATCAGGCAGGAACCGTCGCTCATGCCTCCGAGGGTCCCTCCGGAATGATTGGTCCGTTTGCGGACATTTCCATCCTGCATATAGAACGGGTCATTATTTTTGCTGCCGGTGGAAGAAGAGGCACGGAAGCCGTCGCCGATCTCCACGCCCTTTACCGCGCCGATGGACATGACAGCCTGCGCCAGGAGAGCGTCCAGCTTGTCAAAGACAGGTTCGCCGAGACCTGCAGGCAGACCGTCGGCTGTGCATTCTATGATCCCCCCGCAGGAATCACATTCTGCCATCAGCGATGAAACATATTCGCCGGCCTCCCGGGCGACTGCATTGTTCGGCATATAGAAGCTGTTTTCCTGTATTTCGGAGAAGTGGTACTCTTCTTCGGGAACACAATAGGGTCCCAATGCTTTCGTATAAGCCCGCAGTGTGATGCCGAGCTCCCGGAGAAAAAGCGACGCTACGGCGCCGGCTGCGACCCTGCCGATGGTTTCCCGGCCGGAAGAGCGGCCGCCGCCTCTGTAATCTCGGAATCCGTATTTCTCCTTAAAAGTGTAGTCTGCGTGTCCGGGACGATAGGAGAATGCAATCTCTCCGTAATCCCGGGAACGCTGATCCTGATTTTGGACGATCATGGAAATGGGCGTACCTGTTGTCTTCCCCTCGAATACTCCCGAAAGGATCTCAACAGAGTCCGTTTCCTGCCGTTTTGTCGTATACTTGCTCTGCCCGGGCCTGCGCCTGTCGAGAAATGCCTGAACGTCATTCTCTGTAAGGGGAATCCCGGCAGGGCATCCGTCGATCACTGCACCTACGGCAGGACCGTGGGACTCCCCCCATGTAGTGACACGGAATATTTTGCCAAATGATGAACCACTCATGATTTGCTCCTTTCTGTAACAGTTTGTCTCAAGATATTATATAGGAAGAAACTTCACTGTGCAAGGCAAAGTATATGGATTTGGACTACAGCGCCAAAACACAAGATTAAGAAAGAATTCACTGTACATTTGAAAAGTTTCGTAATATAATGGGGCATGGATAGTGAATTATAGAGAGGGAGTTATATCAGATGAGTAAAAAGGAACAGAAAGAATCTAATGCATTGACTCCGGAAGAAGCTGCCGCAGACGCTCAGGAAGCGGCGGAAGAAAAAGAGGATATCCTGTCCGGGGAAGATGAGGAGAGGGAGACGGACTGGGATGATATAGAGCCGGAGGAAGATGGGGACGATATAGAAGAATTAGAATTTTTCTATGATCCTACAGAGGAGAAAGAAGAAAAGAAAAAGGCTGCCCGGGCAAAAAGAAGGCAGAAGAGACTGCAGAAGAGAGCGGAAAAGGCGGAGAAAGCAGAAGAAAAAAAGGAAAAGCCGCCGATGGGAAAGAAACCGTGGATCATAGCGGGAAGCATTGTGGGCGGTCTTCTGGTGATCTATCTTGGCGTTTCGGCGTTTTTTATCAGCCATTTCTATATCAATACTGAGATAAACGGGAAAGATTTTTCCGGAAGATCCGCATCAGCGGTGGAAGAGTATCTGAAGGAGCAGGTACAGGATTATGAACTGACAGTCATCGAACAGAATAATGAACAGGATACGATCAGCGGAAGTGAGATTTCATTAACTTATAAAGAGAGTTCTGAGATCGAAGATGCCCTGAAGGGGCAGAATCCGCTCTTATGGCCGGCGGGATTTTTCTCCCGGAATTCTGAAAAAGTGACGATCAATGTTGACTATGATGAAGCGGCTCTTCAGGAAAAGATCCAGAATATCAAGGCCGTCACGCAGGAACAGACGCAGCCCGTGTCAGCCTATCCGAAATTTGACGGCAATTCCTTTGTCGTAGAACCGGAGGTGTACGGCACGGCGGTGGATATTGATATGCTGACGGAGAAGATAAAGCAGTATATCAGTGAATTTGAGAGTGAGCTGAACATGATGGATGAGGGATGCTATGTCCTTCCGAAGTATACTTCGGATTCTCCTGAGGTCCAGGCGGCCTGCGATACGATGAATCAGTACTGCAAGGCGAGCATAACATATACAATGGATACGGATGTAGTTGTCGATAAGGCGCTGATCTCCACATGGCTTACATATGACGACAACATGCAGGTGTCTCTGAATGAGGAGAGCGTCCGTGAATGGATGCGTCAGTTCGGAGCTACCTATGACACTGTCGGGAAAACAAGGACGATCACAACACCGACCGGCAAGACAACTGAAGTCTCAGGAGGTACATATGGATGGTCAGTTGACGAGGACGGTGAGACGACGGCGCTGATCAACAGCATCAAAAACGGAGAAGTGATTTCCAAGGAACCTGCATATGCCCAGACAGCGGCAACGCACGAGGCGCAGGACTGGGGAACAACTTATGTTGAAGTCGATCTTACTACACAGCATATGTGGTATATCGTGGACGGTTCGGTCGCAATGGAAGCTGACGTGGTGACAGGTCTTCCGACACCTGAGCGCGAGACTCCGGCTGGTGTCTACTCCATCCTGGAGATGAAGAGAGATAAGACACTTGTTGGAGAGACAAATCCCGCTACCGGAAAACCGATCTACGAGACCCCGGTCGATTACTGGATGCGTGTGACATGGACCGGAGTCGGATTCCATGACGCGAGCTGGCAGTCTTCCTTCGGAGGCAGCCGCTATATGACAAACGGATCTCACGGCTGCATCAATATGAGACCGGATCAGGCGGCGGCACTCTACAGTATGCTCAGTGTGGGAACACCGGTCGTCATGCATTATTGATCAATGTGTGAATGGAAGCAGAAAATAAAACAGAGGAAATCAGATAATATGTATGAGTTATTAAAGAAAGACGGCCTTGCAAAAAGAGGCCGTCTCCGTACTGTTCACGGAACGATCGAGACGCCGGTCTTCATGAACGTGGGAACAGCGGCTGCGATCAAAGGAGCTGTTTCGACAGACGATCTGCGGCAGATCAAAACGCAGGTCGAACTTTCAAATACCTATCACCTCCATGTCAGACCCGGCGACGAAGTAGTGAAAAAACTTGGAGGGCTTCACAAATTCATGAACTGGGACAGGCCGATACTGACGGATTCGGGAGGATTCCAGGTGTTTTCCCTCGCGTCGCTCAGGAAGATCAGGGAGGAAGGCGTCCGTTTTAATTCCCATATTGATGGCAGGAAGATCTTTATGGGGCCGGAGGAGAGCATGCAGATCCAGTCTAATCTCGCTTCCACGATCGCGATGGCTTTTGATGAATGTCCGTCAAGTGTTGCTGATAAGAAGTATATTGCAGATTCCGTGGCACGTACGACGCGCTGGCTGAAGCGCTGCAAGGCAGAGATGGAACGGCTCAATTCCCTGCCGGATACGATAAATCCGCATCAGCTTCTGTTTGCGATCAATCAGGGAGGCGTGTACGAGGATATCAGGATCGAACATGCGCAGCAGATCTCAGAGCTGGACCTGGACGGCTACGCGATCGGCGGACTTGCCGTAGGAGAGAGCCATGAGGAGATGTACCGTATCCTGGATGCGGTAGTCAGATATCTTCCTGAAAAGAAACCGACCTACCTGATGGGGGTGGGAACCCCCGCCAATATCCTGGAGGCAGTGGACCGGGGCGTTGACTTTTTCGACTGTGTTTACCCGTCGCGAAACGGAAGACACGGACATGTTTATACGAACCACGGGAAGATGAATCTTTTCAATGCAAAATACGAGCTCGATGACAGACCGATTGAAGAAGGCTGCGGCTGCCCTGCCTGCAGGAGTTACAGCCGGGCATATATACGCCATCTGCTGAAAGCAAAGGAGATGCTGGGAATGAGACTCTGCGTGCTCCATAATCTGTATTTCTACAATACGATGATGGAAGAGATCAGAGATGCGATCGATGCAGGGGAATATAAGGCTTACAAGAAGCGTAAACTGGAAGGAATGCAGACACAGTAACTGAATTGTTGCGGCAAATGTGAAAATTTGTAAAAAGGCTTGAAGAATCCAGCTTTTTTGTGTATAGTAATCTTATTGTGTAACACAAGGAGTTAGGAGGAAATATGATATGGAGCTGATTGGTATAATCTTGATTTATGCTGTCGTGATCGGCGGTATGTGGTTCCTGCTGATGCGCCCGCAGAAGAAGGAGCAGAAGAGAGTACAGGCGATGCTGTCAACGATGGAAGTCGGCGATACAGCGCTTACGACAAGCGGATTTTATGGTGTGATCATAGACATTACAGACGATGACGTGATCGTTGAGTTCGGCAACAACAAGAACTGCCGTATTCCGATGCAGAAGTCCGCGATCGCACAGATCGAGAAACCGAATGCTGAATAACCGTGTTGTTTTCATGAAACCGGAAGGCTGAATGCCCTCCGGTTTTCTCTATATAATATAAGTATATAATGCGGGAATTTTAGAGCGCCCTCTATTTTTCTTCCTAAATACTTGAAAGATAAAGTGAAATGCGGTATGATTAAAACTAGTATTTTTTACATTTGGAAGGATGTGCAGATATGGAAATGAAAATCGGAGTTATCAAAGGGGATGGCATCGGTCCGGAGATCGTGGATGAAGCGCTGAAAGTGCTCGACAAGACAGCCGGGATATATGGCCATGCCTTTTCTTATACCCAGCTTCTCATGGGAGGGGCATCGATCGATGTGAACGGTGTTCCACTTACAGAGGAGACGCTGGAGCTGGCGAAAGGCTGTGATGCAGTGCTGATGGGCTCGATCGGAGGAGATGCGAAGACCTCTCCCTGGTATCAGCTTGAACCGTCAAAACGTCCGGAGGCGGGACTTCTTGCCCTGCGCAAGGGACTGAACCTTTTTGCCAATCTGAGACCTGCAGTTCTCTACAAAGAACTGAAAGGAGCCTGCCCTCTGAAGGAAGAGATCGCGGACAGAGGATTTGACATGATGATCATGCGTGAACTGACCGGAGGGCTGTATTTCGGCAGGAGGAGCACTGAGTCAGTGGAAGGCGTCCTCGTGGCTAAAGATGAACTGACCTACAGCGAGACTGAGATCCGCAGGATCGCAAAAAGGGCTTTTGACATCGCGATGAAGCGCAGAAAAAAGGTTACCAGCGTCGACAAGGCAAATGTCCTTGACTCTTCACGACTCTGGAGAAAAGTGACAGAGGAGGTCGCGGAAGATTATCCGGAAGTTACACTGGAGCATATGCTTGTTGATAACTGCGCGATGCAGCTTGTGAAGGATCCGTCCCAGTTTGATGTGATCCTGACAGAGAACATGTTCGGGGATATCCTTTCGGATGAGGCGAGCATGGTGACCGGTTCGATCGGAATGCTGGCATCAGCCAGTCTGAACGAGACAAAATTCGGCCTCTACGAGCCAAGCGGAGGATCGGCGCCGGATATTGCCGGAAAGGGAATCGCCAATCCCATTGCCACGATCCTTTCAGCGGCGATGATGCTGAGGTATTCATTTGATCTCGACAAGGAGGCAGAGGTGATAGAAAATGCAGTCTCAAAGGTACTGCAGGACGGATACCGTACGATCGATATCATGTCTGAGGGAATGAAGCAGATCGGAACGGCAGAAATGGGAGACCGGATCTGTTCGTATATCGGCTGATTCGGCAGTACATATCAACTACAGAGATAAGAACATACAGAAGGAGAGGAGACAGAAATGAGAAGTGATACAGTAAAAAAAGGAGTTCAGCAGGCACCGCACCGTTCCCTTTTTAATGCACTGGGAATGACACAGGAGGAGCTTGACAGACCGCTGATCGGTGTTGTCAGTTCATATAATGAGATTGTTCCAGGACATATGAACCTGGATAAGATCACGGAAGCGGTAAAGATGGGAGTTGCAATGGCAGGAGGAACCCCAATCGTCGTGCCGGCCATCGCCGTATGTGATGGAATCGCTATGGGACATATAGGAATGAAGTATTCGCTCGTTACGAGAGACCTGATCGCGGACTCCACAGAGGCGCTGGCGATGGCACATCAGTTTGACGGTCTTGTCATGATCCCCAACTGCGACAAGAATGTACCAGGACTTCTGATGGCTGCAGCACGTGTGAATATTCCGACTATATTTGTCAGCGGCGGCCCGATGCTGGCCGGGCATGTGAAGGGCGGAAAGACAAGTCTCTCCAGTATGTTTGAGGCTGTGGGCGCCCACGCGGCAGGTAAGATCACGGATGAAGACCTCTGTGAGTTCGAGAACAAGGCGTGTCCTACCTGCGGTTCCTGCTCGGGAATGTATACAGCGAACAGCATGAACTGTCTGACAGAGGCTCTTGGCATGGGACTCAGGGGAAATGGAACGATCCCTGCTGTATATTCTGCAAGAATCCAGCTCGCGAAGCATGCCGGCATGCAGGTGATGGAACTTGTGAGAAAGAATATCCGTCCCAGAGATATCATGACAGAGGATGCGATCCTGAACGCACTTACAGTGGATATGGCGCTTGGATGTTCGACGAACAGCATGCTCCATCTTCCGGCGATCGCACATGAGATCGGAATGGACTTTGAGATAGATTTTGCAAATACGATCAGCGAGAAGACTCCGAACCTCTGCCATCTTGCACCGGCAGGACATACATATATTGAAGACCTCAATGAGGCGGGCGGCGTCTACGCTGTCATGAATGAGCTGAATAAGAAAGGTCTTCTCCACACAGACTGCATGACAGTCACAGGTAAGACGATCGGTGAGAATATCGCCGGATGTGAGAATAAGAATCCGGAAGTCATCCGTCCGATCGACAATCCGTATTCAGAGACGGGCGGACTTGCCGTCCTGAAAGGAAATCTTGCTCCGGACGGCAGTGTTGTAAAACGTTCTGCAGTGTGTGACGAGATGCTCGTTCACGAAGGACCGGCGCGCATCTTTGAGAGCGATGAAGAGGCGACAGAGGCGATCAAGAGCGGAAAGATAAATCCTGGAGATGTGATCGTGATCCGCTATGAAGGACCGAAGGGCGGTCCGGGAATGAGAGAGATGCTGAACCCGACTTCAGCCATTGCCGGGTACGGTCTCGGATCAACGGTAGCCCTGATCACAGACGGAAGATTTTCAGGCGCATCCAGGGGTGCATCTATCGGACATGTATCTCCGGAGGCTGCTGTCGGTGGACCGATCGCGCTTGTAGAGGAAGGCGACATTATCAAGATCAATATTCCGGAACTTAAGCTTGAACTGGATATATCTGATGAAGAGATGGCGGCGAGAAGAGCAAAATGGCAGCCGAGAGAACCAAAGGTAAAGACGGGATATCTTGCAAGATATGCTTCCATGGTTACGTCAGGAAACCGTGGAGCGATCCTTGAAGTACCGAAGAATTAATGAATGACCAGGAGGAAGTGCACCATGCAGTTAAGTGGAGCAGAGATAGTGATAGAATGTTTGAAGGAGCAGGGAGTGGATACTGTCTTCGGGTATCCGGGCGGAGCGATCTTGAATGTTTATGATGCTTTATATAAGCATCGCAGCGAGATCCGCCATATCCTCACTTCACATGAGCAGGGCGCATCCCATGCTGCGGACGGATATGCCCGGGCTACCGGAAAAGTAGGCGTATGTCTTGCGACAAGCGGACCCGGCGCAACGAATCTTGTTACCGGGATTGCAACGGCATACATGGATTCCATCCCGATCGTGGCGATCACCTGTAATGTGGGAGTACCGCTTCTCGGAAAAGACAGTTTCCAGGAGATCGATATCACAGGGATCACGATGCCCATTACAAAACATAATTTTATCGTCAAGGATGTTACAAAGCTTGCCGATACGATCCGGAAGGCATTCCGTATTGCAAAAAGCGGAAGGCCTGGACCGGTGCTCATTGATATACCGAAGGACATCACTTCGAATGTAACGGAGTACGAAAAAGAAGAACTCGGGAAATATAATCCGACGGAATGTCATATTAATGAAGAAGAGATCTCGCGTGCGGTTTCCCTGATCGAAGCGTCAGAGCGTCCGTTTGTCTTTGTCGGCGGCGGCGCCGTTCTCTCTGGGGCGAGCGAAGAACTGTTCAAGTTCGTGGATAAGCTGGATGCTCCTGTCACAGATTCTCTGATGGGCAAGGGCGCATTCCCGGGGACAGATCCGCGCTATACCGGGATGCTCGGAATGCACGGCACCAAGGCATCGAATTTCGGGGTCAGCGAGTGTGATCTTCTGATCGTGCTCGGCGCCCGTTTCAGTGACCGTGTGACGGGAAATACAGAGAAATTTGCAAGGAACGCACGGATCCTTCAGATCGACATCGATCCTGCAGAGATGAACAAAAATGTGATCATCACAGCAGGCGTGGAGGGTGATATCAAAACGGCGCTCCGGATGATCAATGAGAGACTGGGACAGCAGAACCACTCGGAGTGGCTGAAAAAGATTGAGGAATACAAGGAAAAATATCCTTTAAAATATCATCATGACATATTGACCGGACCGTTTATCGTGGAGGAGATCTACCGTCAGACCAATGGCGATGCGATCATCAGTACTGAGGTGGGACAGAACCAGATGTGGGCGGCCCAGTACTATAAGTTTACAAAGCCGAGAACGCTGCTTACATCCGGCGGACTGGGCACCATGGGATATGGTCTTGGAGCTGCAATGGGCGCAAAGGTCGGCTGTCCGGAGAAGACTGTGGTCAACATTGCGGGAGACGGCTGCTTCCGTATGAATATGAACGAGATCGCCACGGCAGTACGGCATAAGATCCCGATCATTGAGGTCGTCATCAACAATCATGTTCTCGGCATGGTCCGTCAGTGGCAGGATCTGTTTTATGACGAGAGATATTCCGCAACTGTCCTCAGAGACGCAGTGGATTTTGCAAAGCTTGCAGAGGCAATGGGCGCAGTGGGAATGTATGTGGAGAGCCAGGAGGAGTTCAAAAAAGCTTTTGCGGATGCGCTTGCCATGGACCGTCCTGTTGTGATCGACTGTCAGATCGGAAGCGATGATAAGGTATGGCCAATGGTCGCTCCGGGATCTGCCATCAGTGATGCATTCGATGAAGAAGATATGTCGAAATAATTCGCTGCTCAGACGATGCAGGAACAGGGATTATAAAAGTAAATTTAAATCATGAGGAGGTAACAGAAATGAGCAGAGTGTACAATTTTTCAGCCGGTCCGGCTGTGCTCCCGGAAGAAGTGCTCCGGGAAGCAGCCGATGAGATGCTGGATTACAGAGGAACAGGGATGTCCGTGATGGAAATGAGCCATCGCTCAAAGGCGTTTGAGGAGATCATTACCACCGCGGAACAGGATTTGAGGGACCTGATGGGAATACCGGACAATTATAAGGTTTTATTCCTCCAGGGTGGCGCATCCCAGCAGTTTGCCATGATCCCGATGAATCTTATGAAAAACAGAGTCGCCGATTATATCATCACAGGGCAGTGGGCCAAAAAGGCGGCGAAAGAGGCTGAAAAATACGGAAAGGTGAACAGGATCGCTTCTTCGGAAGACAAAACCTTCTCCTATATACCGGACTGCTCGGATCTTCCGGTTTCCGAGGATGCAGATTATGTCTACATCTGCGAAAATAATACGATTTACGGTACAAAGTTCAAAAAGCTTCCGAACACAAAGGGAAAGACCCTGGTTGCAGATGTGTCCTCCTGTTTTCTGTCTGAGCCTGTTGACGTGACAAAATACGGGGTTATCTACGGCGGTGTCCAGAAGAATATCGGACCGGCGGGAGTCGTTATCGTTATCATCAGGGAAGATCTGATCACAGAGGATGTACTTCCGGGAACACCGACCATGCTTACATATAAGACACATGCTGATGCAAAATCGCTGTACAATACACCTCCGGCATATGGAATCTATATCTGCGGCAAGGTATTCAAGTGGATCAAGAATATGGGCGGTCTGGAAGCAATGAAAGAGAGAAATGAAAAGAAGGCAAAAGTCCTCTATGATTTCCTCGATCAGAGCAGACTCTTCAAAGGAACTGTCGTCAAGGAAGACCGTTCTCTGATGAACGTGCCGTTCGTTACCGGCGATGTAGAGCTGGACGCAAAATTCGTAAAAGAGGCGAAGGAGGCCGGCCTTGAGAACCTGAAAGGACACAGGACCGTCGGCGGAATGCGCGCAAGTATTTACAATGCGATGCCGTATGAGGGCGTTGTTGCACTGGTTGATTTTATGAAGAAATTTGAAGAGGAGAATCTGTAAGATGTATAAATATCATTGCCTGAATCCAATCTCCCATGTAGGTCTGGACCGATTGGATGAAAATTATGTGAAGACGGAAGATGCCGGGGAAGCTGATGTCATCCTTGTGCGCAGCGCAAAGATGCATGATATGGAATTCGGACCGAATCTGAAGGCGATCGCCCGCGCAGGAGCGGGAGTGAACAACATTCCTCTTGACAGGTGTGCAGAGGAAGGCATCGTTGTCTTCAATACACCGGGAGCAAATGCAAACGGTGTGAAAGAACTTGTTATAGCAGGCATGCTTCTGGCAGCCCGGGATATCATCGGGGGTATCAACTGGGTGCAGGAGCATGAAGAGGACGGGGATATCGCTAAGATAACAGAGAAGAAAAAGAAAGCGTTCGCCGGTACTGAACTCCAGGGCAAGAAACTGGGTGTGATCGGTCTGGGCGCGATCGGCGTCCTCGTTGCGAACGCGGCGACGAATCTCGGTATGGAGGTATACGGATACGATCCGTATCTTTCCGTGGAATCCGCATGGAAGCTGTCAAGAAGCATCCATCATGCGAACACGGTAGATGAACTCTATAAAGAATGCGATTACCTGACCATCCATGTGCCTGCCACGGAGGATACGAAAGGAATGATCGATAAGAATGCGATCAGCCTGATGAAAGATCATGTCGTTATCCTGAATTTTGCAAGAGACACGCTTGTAAACAGCGAGGATATCGTGGATGCGCTCGTCTCGGGAACTGTGAAATGCTATGTGACGGATTTCCCGACACCGGAGATTGCCGGCGTAAAGGGCGCAATTGTGATACCGCACCTGGGAGCTTCTACAGAGGAATCCGAGGATAACTGTGCAGAGATGGCTGTTGACGAGATCCGGGATTTCCTTGAAAACGGAAATATCAAGCATTCCGTAAATTATCCGGACTGCACGATGGGCGTAAAAGGAGAAGAAGACAGGATTACTGTGTTCCACCACAATATCCCGAATATGCTGGGACAGTTTACATCTCTGCTTGCACAGGAGGATATGAATATCTCGCTGATGACAAACAAGAGCAGAAAAGAATATGCTTATACAGTCATGGATGTGGACAAAAAAGTAGACGATTCAGTGGCTGAGAAGCTGAAAGCGATCGACGGTGTTCTGAAAGTCCGTGTTATCCGATAGGATATGAAGCGCGCTGCGTTTGAGAGAAAAGAATATTGATGTTTTACCGCAGGGAGGCGGGGCCGTATGGTTCCGCCTCCCTTTTGTCTGGTTTTTATCAGGAATATATTGACAAAAAGTGCATATATGTATACAATCATACAAGAATACATACTCATGAGGAGGAGACAGAGAAATGGAAGACAGAAAAGTTTTTTTGAATAAACATACAAATCTTCTGGAGCTGGAAGAACACATGTATCCGCTGGTCGATGTAAAGACGCCGAATGTGTTCCGCAATCTGTTCCGGTATGACGAGATACCGAAGATCGCATTCAACGACAGGATCGTTCCCCACAATATGCCGGATGAGATCTGGATCACAGATACCACGTTCCGGGATGGACAGCAGTCCAGAGCACCTTATACCACGGAGCAGATCGTGAAGATCTATGATTATCTCCACCGTCTGGGGGGACCCAACGGCAAGATCAGGCAGAGCGAGTTTTTCCTGTACAGCAAGAAAGACCGGGATGCGGTATACCGCTGCCTGGAAAAGGGATATGAGTTCCCGGAGGTGACCAGCTGGATCAGAGCAAGCAGAAAGGATTTCGAGCTGGTCAAGGAGATCGGCCTGAAAGAGACAGGAATCCTTGTGAGCTGCTCGGATTACCATATTTTCTACAAACTGAAAATGACGAGAAAGCAGGCGCTGGAGCATTATCTGTCAGTGATACGTGAATGCCTTGAAGTCGGAATCCGCCCGCGGTGCCATCTGGAAGATATCACCCGTTCAGATATTTATGGCTTTGTGATCCCGTTCTGTCTGGAACTGATGAAACTGATGGAGGAATATAAGATACCGATCAAGGTCAGAGTATGCGATACGATGGGATATGGAGTGAACTATCCCGGAGCAGTCATCCCGAGATCGATCCCCGGCATTATCTATGGAATCATGACCCATGCGGGAGTGCCGAGCGAACTGATCGAGTTCCACGGACATAATGACTTCTATAAAGCGGTCAATAACTCAACGACAGCATGGCTCTACGGCGCTAGCGGAGTGAACTGTTCTCTGTTCGGGATCGGAGAGCGGACCGGAAATACGCCTCTGGAGGCAATGGTATTTGAATATGCACAGCTTCGCGGAACACTCGATGGAATGGATACCCGTGTGATCTCAGAGATTGCAGACTATTATGAGAAGGAGATCGGTTACCACATACCGCCGTCCACGCCTTTTGTGGGAAGGAATTTCAATGTGACCCGCGCAGGCATCCATGCAGACGGTATGATGAAGAATGAAGAGATCTATAACATATTTGACACTGAAAAATTCCTTGGGCGTCCTCCGCTTGTTGCAGTTTCCAATACATCAGGCACAGCGGGCATCGCCTACTGGATCAATGCCTGGTATAAGCTTCCGGAGGAACGCCGCGTGGATAAAAGCTCCCCTCTTGTCATTAAAATGAAGGAGTGGGTGGACAAAGAATATGAAGATGGAAGAGTTACAGTCTTGACAGATAATGAATTAGTTGCCAAAATAGACAGTGTATGCGAAGAACTGCATATTACATTGTAACCAGGAGGGCTTCATATGGAAGAATATCAGGAACATTCTCTCGGAGGGCGCGTATTTCAGAAACTCCGCGATGACATCCTCAGCGGGAAATATAAAGAACACGATGAACTCAGAGAGACAACGCTGGGAAAAGAGCTCGGAGTGAGCCGCACTCCGGTAAGGGAGGCGCTGAGGCAGCTGGAACTGGAAGGTCTTGTCACGATCATTCCGAATAAGGGCGCCTATGTGACCGGCATTTCTCAGAAAGATATCCGGGATATCTATGTGATCCGCTCCATGCTGGAGGGATTGTGCGCGCGGTGGGCTGCGCAGCACATCACTGAAGAACAGCTTGATGAGCTGGAAGAGACGATACTTCTCTCGGAATTCCAGATGAAAAAAGGGAGTGCTTTCAACACGGACCAGGTCACTTTACTGGATGGAAAGTTTCACTCCATACTTTATGAAGCGTCAGGCAGCCGGATCCTCGGCCATCTTCTGAGCGATTTCCACAACTATGTACGCGCGGCAAGAAAGTCGTCCATAGTTTCAGAAGAGAGGGCGAGAAAATCGATCCGGGAGCACAAGCAGATTCTCCGTGCAATCAAAGACGGAGATGAAGATCTTGCAGAACAGCTTGCGAATGAGCATATCCTGCATGTCATGCAGAACCTGAAGAAACAGGGATTTGAAGAGATGTAGGAAGGCGTCCCGCAGGACAGATACCGCAGCGCAGCGCTGCAAACAGCAAAGAAAGAGAAGGAGACAGCAGAATGGAAAAAATCAAAATGACAACCCCTCTCGTTGAGATGGACGGGGACGAGATGACGAGAATCTTATGGAAAATGATCAAGGAAGAGCTTCTTGAGCCATACATAGATCTGAACACAGAGTACTATGACCTCGGCCTTGAACACAGAAATGAGACAAATGATCAGGTGACCGTGGATTCCGCTCTTGCGACAAAAAAATACAAAGTGGCTGTAAAATGCGCGACGATCACTCCGAATGCAGCGAGAATGGATGAATATAACCTGAAGGAAATGTGGAAGAGCCCGAACGGCACGATCCGTGCGATCCTTGACGGTACAGTATTCCGCGCTCCCATCGTTGTGAAAGGAATCGAGCCGTGCGTAAAGAACTGGAAAAAACCGATCACGATCGCAAGACATGCCTATGGAGATGTCTACAAGGGAAGTGAGATGAAGATTCCGGGCGCGGGCAAAGTTGAACTTGTCTATACGGCAGAAGACGGAACTCAGACAAAGGAACTTGTGCATGAGTTTGACGGACCTGGCATCGTACAGGGAATGCACAACTTGAACAAGTCTATCGAGAGCTTCGCGAGAAGCTGTTTCTCTTACGCGCTTGACACGAAACAGGATCTGTGGTTCGCGACAAAGGACACGATCTCCAAAAAATATGATCACACATTCAAGGATATCTTCCAGGAGATCTACGATGCAGAATTTGATGAGAAGTTCAAGGCTGCAGGAATTGAGTACTTCTACACTCTGATCGATGACGCTGTAGCGCGTGTGATGAAATCAGCAGGCGGATATATCTGGGCATGCAAGAACTATGACGGAGACGTTATGAGCGACATGGTATCCTCCGCATTTGGTTCACTGGCGATGATGACATCCGTACTGGTCTCTCCGGAGGGATACTACGAGTATGAGGCGGCTCACGGAACTGTGCAGCGTCATTACTATAAGCACCTTAAGGGAGAAGAGACATCGACCAACTCTGTGGCTACGATCTTTGCATGGACTGGTGCGCTCCGCAAGAGAGGTGAGCTTGACGGAAACAAGGAACTTATGGAGTTTGCTGACAGGCTCGAGAAGGCGACGATCGATACGATTGAGTCCGGCGAGATGACAAAGGACCTGGCTCTGATCACAACGATCGAGAATCCGACCGTGCTGAACACAGAAGGATTTATCAAAGCGATCGCAAAGAGACTGTAATACAGAAGAACCGGCTGAAGTTTAGAAGAGAACGGCACCCGGAAACAGGAAAAGCTGTCGGAAATGATTTCCCGGCAGCTTTTCCTGTTTCTTTATCTTTTTCTATCTGTTCTATGATCCCGGTCTGTGAGGTCAGTTGAATGACCGATACTGCTTATTCTGCAAGGGATTCCCAGAGCTCATAGAGCTCTTCCAGCCGGGCTTCGTTTTCAGCGCGTTCGGTGGAGAGTTCCTGGCACTTGACGGAACTGGAGTAAACCTCTTCCAGAGTCATCTGATGATCGATCTCTGTGTTCCGGTCTTCCAGCCTGCTGATTTCCTCCTCGGTCTTTCTGAGATCATTTTTGCGCTTCCTTTCCCGGGCCTGTTGCTCTTTCTGTTCCTGCCAGCTCAGTTTGGCTTCTGAGGCAGTGGAAGCAGAAGAGGAGGAAGCGTTATTCTGAGTGGAGGAAGCATATGCTCTGGTGAGCTCTTCCTTTTTCTCAAGATAGTAATCATAATTCCCGATATAGTTTACGAATGTACGGTTCACAAGCTCCAGGATGCGGGAAGCGGTCTGATTGATAAAATAGCGGTCGTGAGATACATAGAGTACGGTGCCGCTGTAATTGTTCAGCGCTTCTTCCAGGATCTCCTTGGACGTAATGTCCAGGTGATTAGTCGGCTCATCCAGGATCAGGAAATTTGCCTCTGAGAGCATGAGCTTGGCGAGAGATACCCGTCCCTTCTCGCCGCCGCTTAAGGTTCGGATCTCCTTGAAGACGTCGTCCCCGGTAAACTGGAACGCGGCAAGGGTGCTGCGTATCTGGGTGTTGTTAAGAGAAGGATAGTCATCGGATATTTCATCGAAGATGGTCTTCTCATCGTGGAGCACATGATGCTCCTGGTCGTAGTATCCGATCTTGACCTTGGCGCCCAGAGTGAAGGAGCCTTTGTCGGCGGCGGCCACCTGATTCAGTATCTTGAGCAGCGTCGTCTTTCCTGTTCCGTTATCTCCGATCACCGCCACATGTTCTCCACGCTTGATCTCAAAGCTGACATCCTCAAACAGAGTCTGGTTACCGAAGCGCTTTGACAGATGCTCTACGGTAAGGACATCGTTTCCGCTGATAAAGGAAGGTTCCAGGGTGAAATGGATCTCCCTGGCTGCCTCTGCCGGCTTTTCCACCGGTGTGATCTTATCGAGCATTTTTTCGCGGCTCTCAGCACGCCGGATAGATTTTTCACGGTTGAAGGAGCGGAGCTTTTCAATGACTGCCTGCTGGTGCCGGATCTCTCTCTGCTGGTTCAGATATTCCTTGAGCCGGGCGTCCCTGAGCTGCTGTTTCTTTTCGGCATAGGCCTTATAATTTCCAAGATACATCCGGATTTCTCCGCGCTCGATCTCGATCACTTTGGTCACCACCCGGTTCAGAAAATACCTGTCGTGGGAGACGATGAAGACGGCTCCCGGGTAATTCATAAGAAAGGTTTCCAGCCAGGCAATGGAATTCAGATCCAGATGGTTGGTCGGCTCATCGAGAAGCAGGATGTCAGGCCGTGTGAGCAGAAGCTTGCCGAGGGAAACTCGTGTCTTCTGGCCCCCGGAAAGCGTATCTGTCCGCTTGCCGAACTCTTCCTCTGTGAATCCCAGGCCTTTGAGCACACCAACGATCTCACTCTCACAGGCGTATCCGTTCCGGGCCTCAAAATCAGACTGAAGCCGGTTGTATGTCTCAAGCCGGTCTTTCAGTGCGTCACCGGAAAGTGATTTCAGTTCCTGCTCGATCGAGCGGAGCTGCTCCTCCATCGCAAAGATATCCGCTCTGGCACCTTTTACTTCCTCATAGATAGTGCTTCCGGACAGCAGGCTCTGATGCTGGGCAAGGTATCCGATGGTCCTGCCTTTCGCGAGAATGATATCGCCTCCGTCCAGAGGCTCCTCACCCATGATCATCTTTAGTATGGTTGATTTCCCGGCTCCGTTTACACCGACCAGCGCTGCTTTTTCCCGGTCTTCTATGTGGAACGAACCGTCATGGACGATGACCTGCTCTCCGAATGATTTTTCTATATTATGACATGCGAGTATCATGGTACTCCTCCTCGAATGATCTTTTGAATACTGCCATCTCCGGCCATACCGTGAGAGGGCTGATATTTAATCCCAAAATATCATTATAGCGGAAAAAGTGAAAAATACAAGATGAAGAAAAATTTGACATAAGAAAAACTCTTTTATATAATAAGTCTAGATTAAAATTGGAGGGAACAAATTTGGAACACAGAGGAATATCCCGGGCTGTTATATCAAGACTTCCACGGTATTACAGATATCTGGGAGATCTGCTTGAAGAAGGAGTGGAGCGGATCTCATCCAGCGACTTGAGTAAGACGATGCACGTTACTGCGTCGCAGATCCGTCAGGATCTGAATAATTTCGGCGGTTTTGGACAGCAGGGTTACGGCTACAATGTAAAATATCTTTATACAGAGATCGGGAAGATCCTCGGGCTGGATAAGAACCATAATTTCATTATTGTAGGAGCGGGAAATCTTGGACAGGCGCTTGCAAATTACGCGGCTTTTGAGCGCAGCGGATTTATCTTAAAGAGTCTTTTTGATGTGAATCCCAGACTGGAAGGAGTGACCATCCGCGGGATCCCTGTCAGAATGATGGATGAACTGGAAGGATTTCTTCAGAACAATGACATTGAGATCGCAGCGCTTACGATTCCTAAGTCCAAGGCGGTCGAGGTCGCTGATCTTCTGACTGCCAACGGTATCAAGGCGATCTGGAATTTTACACATACTGATCTGACGCTGCCGAAGGATGTGATCGTGGAGAGCGTTCATCTTTCGGACAGTCTTATGACCCTTTCCTATAATATCAGCCGGAAAAATGAAAAGAAAAAATAGATTTGTGATCATATGACAGGACCCCGCAGCATGCTGCGGGGTATTTGAGGTCAGGAAGGCAAGGTGAGAGAAGTGAAATATCTGCCGACAGGAAAACAGATGAAGGATGCAGATCTTTATACGATCGAGCAGATCGGGATCCCATCCCTGGTGCTTATGGAACGGGCTGCACTTCAGATCGTTGAGACGATGGAGCAGGAGCACACTGATCTGAGAAAATCGCTTATTGTATGCGGAAGCGGGAATAACGGAGGCGACGGATTTGCCGTGGCAAGGCTGCTCATGGAAAAAGGGCATGATGTTTCCGTTTTTTTTGCGGGAAGTGAGAACTCGCTCAGCGATGAATGCAGGCTGCAGAAACAGATTGTGGAAAAACTGGGGATCAGGGTGTTCACAGAGTTTCCGGAAGAAGAATATAGTGTTATAATAGACGCTGTGTTCGGAGTGGGCCTGAGCAGGGAGATCACCGGCCGTTATCAGGATGTGATCTGCTGGATGAATGAACAGGACTGCGGGAAAGTTGCGGTTGATATCCCATCCGGTATCAGCTCTGAGACCGGGGAGGTGCTCGGTACCGCATTCCGCGCACAGCTCACAGTATCTATGGGATGTATGAAGCTGGGATGTGCTTTTTCTCCCGGACGTGAGTATGCGGGGAAGGTCAGGGCAGTCCCGATCGGAATTGACACGTCAATATTTGACGGGAGGAGAGAAGTCTGCTTTACTTATGAAAAGGGTGAACTGGGAGAGCTTCTTCCTCCGAGAAAAGACAATTCCCATAAAGGAACCTATGGCAGAGTCCTTATGATCACCGGATGCAGCGGTATGGCAGGAGCAGCTTTTCTGTCTGCCCGCGCAGCGTATGCCGTGGGAGCAGGACTGGTGCAGATCTATACGGCGGAGGAGAACCGCACTGTACTTCAGGAGCTTCTCCCCGAGGCGGTCATATCCTGTTACAGCCGGTATGACGAAGAACAGCTGGATAGGCTTCTCGAGTGGGCAGATATTGTATGCATCGGCTGCGGACTCGGTCAGAGTGCTGTCTCAGAGCAGATCCTGACTCATACGGTCCAGGGGCTGAGGAAACCCTGCGTGGTCGACGCGGACGGACTGAATCTTCTGAGCAGGCATATGGAACTTCTGGAGCAGACAGAAGGGAACATCATTGTGACACCCCACATGAAAGAGATGTCCAGGCTCACCGGGAACACGGTGGCCGAGATCGCGGACAGACGGATGCAGATCCTTGATACGTTTACGGAGAAATATCCGGCAGTCTGTGTCCTGAAAGACAGCAGGACAGTGGCAGCCTGCCGGGGATATCATAAGTTTGTCAATCTTGCCGGAAACAGCGCAATGGCGAAGGCGGGTTCCGGCGATGTGCTGGCCGGTGTGATAACCGGGCTGCTCGCCCAGGGAATGGAGATATTCGACGGTGTAGCGCTGGGAGTCTGGATCCACGCCTGCGGCGGGGATGAGGCAAGAGAGACAGAAGGATCCTACAGTGTACTTGCCCGGGATCTGATCGACGGAATACAAAAGTGTATAAAAAATGCAGAGGAGTGCAGGAAAAAATGAAACAATACAGCAGAGTGTACGCAGAGATTGATCTTGACGCGATCGCATATAATATGGAACAGATGAAGAAAAGGATCGGCGGAGACGCCAGACTGATCGCGGTCATTAAGACGGACGGATACGGCCATGGCGCGGTTCCGATCGCAGAGATGTTCGAAACTGTTCCCTATGTATGGGGATATGCAGTGGCGTGTACGGGGGAGGCAGAGATCCTGAGAGCCCGCGGGATCAGAAAACCGATCCTTGTCCTTGGATGCGTGTTCCCGGATGAGTATGAAACGATGGTGAAGAATGATATACGGGCGGCCGTCTATACGGAGGAGATGGCGCGCGGAATGTCCGAGGCGGCGGTAAAATTAAACAAGACGGCATATTTTCATATAAAAATCGATACAGGCATGGGACGGATCGGTTTTCCGGTCTGCGATGAATCCGCAGATACTGTAAAACGCATCAGCACTCTCCCGAACGTATGCCTGGAAGCGATGTTCACACATTTTGCAAAGGCAGACGAGACGGATAAGAGCTACACTCTGATGCAGCATGTAAAATTTATGCAGATGAAAGAAAAAATCGAGGAACGGAAGATCCCGATCCGATATTTCGACTGTGATAACAGCGCGGGAATCATAGATTTTCCTGATATGAAGCATGACCTTGCAAGGGCCGGGATCGCAATGTACGGGATGTATCCGTCAGACGAAGTGAATAAAGAGGCCGTTGATCTCAGGCCGGCCCTCCGCCTGGTCAGCCATGTCACATTTGTCAAGGACGTGGAGCCGGGCACATCGATCAGCTATGGAGGCACCTTTACGGCTGAGAAAAAAATGCGGGTTGCCACGATCCCGGTAGGCTATGGAGATGGATATCCGCGTTCCCTCTCCAATAAAGGGGAGGTGCTGATCCATGGAAAGCGTGCGAAGATCCTGGGCAGAGTCTGCATGGATCAGTTCATGGCTGATGTGACCGATATCCCCGAAACGCGATTTATGGACGAGGCCGTGCTGGTCGGGAGTAGCGGAAATGACCGGATCACGGTGGAAGAGCTTGCGGAGCTGAGCGGAAGGTTCAACTATGAATTTGTCTGCTGCCTTGGAAAGAGAATCCCGAGACAGTATCTGTCAGGCGGAAGGATCGTTGAACAGGCGGACTGTTTTTCGTAGGCAGCAGGAGCAGAATATGTCCCCGATTTTGAGAGACCGGCTGAATACATCCGACAAAACTGGAAATACTGAAGTATGCTTTTCCACTGCAGGGGAGAGCACAGGTATAAAAACAGAGGCAGACCGGCAGCCATGTGGTTCGGACCGGAACGCCTGAAAATCGGAGTGTGAAAAAATTGGTAATCAGACGCGGAGACATTTATTATGCGGATCTAAGCCCGGTCGTCGGTTCTGAGCAGGGCGGGATCCGCCCGGTCCTTGTGATCCAGAACAATGTAGGGAACCGCCACAGCCCTACGATCATCTGTGCGGCTATTACATCAAAGATGAATAAGGCAAAGCTGCCTACGCATATCGAAATCAGTGCAGAAAACTATAAGATCGTAAAGAATTCGGTCATTCTTCTGGAACAGATCAGGACGATCGACAAACGGCGGCTGAAAGAGTATGTATGCCATATCGATCCTGCCATGATGAGAAAAGTAGATGAAGCGATCTGCATCAGCCTGGAGCTTCCTACATAAGACGGCGGCGCAGCTGTGGCGGTCCGATAACCTGCGGACAGAGGCGCCGCAGCCTTTCAGCGGCAGATCTGCTTCTTTACAGATTGTAAAAAGAATGCTAAAATTGTATGGCATAATGTGCGTTTTTATATAGAATCTTGTAATGATAGAAAGAAAAAGGAGAGTCAAAAGATATGTCAGGACATTCTAAATTTGCAAATATTAAACACAAAAAGGAAAAAAATGACGCCGCAAAGGGCAAGATCTTTACAAAGATCGGGCGTGAACTGGCAGTTGCCGTAAAGGAAGGCGGCGGAGCAGATCCGGCAAACAACAGCAGGCTGAGAGACGTCATCGCCAAGGCAAAGTCAAATAATATGCCCAACGATACGATCGAACGAAATATCAAGAAAGCAGCCGGCGAAGGTTCCGCTGACAACTATGAGCACATTACATACGAAGGCTACGGCCCGAACGGAACAGCCATCATCGTCAAGACGCTGACGGACAACAAAAACAGGACAGCCTCCAATGTGAGAAACGCCTTCACAAAAGGAAGCGGAAACGTTGGAACGCCAGGATGTGTGTCCTTCATGTTTGATGAGAAAGGACAGATCTTTGTTGCAAAAGAGGACTGCTCCATGGATGCTGACGAGCTGATGATGCTCGCTCTGGATGCCGGCGCAGAGGACTTCAACGAGGACGAGGAGAGTTATGAGATACTGACGGATCCGGAATCTTTCAGCGATGTGCGCCTGAAACTGGAAGAGGCAGGGATCACAATGGCGTCTGCGGAAGTAACGATGATCCCGCAGACCTATGTTGAGCTGACCAATGAAGAGGATATCAAAAACATCCAGAAAACACTGGATCTTCTGGAAGAGGATGACGATGTTCAGGATGTATATCACAACTGGAGCGAATAAGACGGATCCCTTTGCAGGTAGTGGAAGAAAGGTGTGAACTGCAGCATGGATATCAACGAACTCAGGGAAGAACTGATAGTTCTGTACAATGACACCATGACATACAAGTTCGATAAAGAAACTTATGTATCCGAGATCAAAAAGCTGAAGAAAAAGTACAGCGGACTGTTGAATGATATCGCAGAAATCTGCACGGCATCAGAACCGGTCCCTCAGGAGATCATATCCTGTATTCCGGAGTATGTTTCCTCAGAACTCCGGGCAATCGGTTCAAAAAGGAAAAAGGAGCTGGCGGCGCTGGATCACAAACTGAATATGGTCTCCTTTTTCATGCCGCTGATCGGTGAGGCGCCTGCGGATAATGCGAAAGAAGTTACAAAACAGATGGCAGATGAGTGGAACAGGAAGATGCCGGGAAACAAGATCGGCCATTCTACATATGAGAGCATAAATAATGGATTCAGAAGAGGAATTTCCTGCTACATTTCCACAGCCGTTTACCGAAGCCTCGATAAACCGGATGACTGCTATGAACTGACCACTCTGCGAAATTACAGAGACAGTTATCTTATGAGCAGCGAAGAGGGAAGAGAGATCGTAAAGGAATATTATAATATTGCCCCGACGATCGTAAAGAGGATCGACAAGAAGACGGATGCTGACGATATCTACAGAGGCATCTGGGAACAGTATCTCAGTCCGTGCATTCATCTGATCGAGGAAAACAAGAATGAGGAGTGCAGAGTGCTGTACAGCACAATGGTCAGAAAGCTGGAAAAAGAATACTTATATTCATAATTGACAGGAGGAAGAGCAGATGAGCAATTACAAAATTGAAACAAAATGTATCCAGTCCGGATATGAGCCGGGAAACGGAGAGCCGAGGGTATTGCCGATCTATCAGAGCACAACCTTCCGCTATACAAGCAGTGAGCAGATGGGACGTCTGTTTGATCTGGAAGAGTCCGGCTATTTTTACACCAGACTTCAGAACCCCACGAACGATGCAGTGGCTGCAAAGATCTGCGATCTGGAGGGCGGCGTTGCAGCAATGCTGACTTCTTCAGGGCAGGCGGCCAATTTCTATGCGATCATGAATATAGCACAGGAAGGGGACCACATTGTCTGCGCTTCCGCACTTTACGGCGGTACATATAATCTTTTCGCGCACACGATCAAGAAGATGGGCGTGGACGCAACCTTTGTTGATCCGGACTGTACGCCGGAAGAGCTGGATGCTGCATTTCAGGACAATACCAAAGCTGTATTCGGCGAATCAATCGCCAATCCGGCTCTGGTCGTACTGGATTTTGAAAAATTTGCCGATGCAGCCCACAAACACGGGGTTCCGCTGATCGTGGACAATACATTTGCAACTCCGATCAACTGCCGCCCGTTCGAGTGGGGTGCTGACATCGTCACACATTCAACGACAAAATATATGGACGGACATGCAGTCTGTGTCGGCGGAGCGATCGTGGACAGCGGCAATTTTGACTGGGAAGCATACGGAGATAAGTTTCCTGGGCTGACGACGCCTGATGAGACTTATCACGGTATCGTTTATACAAAGAAGTTCGGAAAAGGGGCTTATATCACAAAGGCAACAGCTCAGCTGATGCGTGACCTGGGCTCGATCCAGTCTCCGCAGAATGCATTCCTTCTCAATATCGGTCTTGAGACACTTCATCTCAGAGTGCCGCGTCACTGTGAGAATGCACTGAAAGTAGCTGAGTACCTGCAGTCTCATGAGAAGGTTGCATGGGTGAGCTATCCGTCTCTTCCGGGCGACAAATATTATGAACGGGCACAGAAATATATGCCGAACGGTACATGCGGCGTTCTCACTTTCGGCTTAAAGGGCGGAAGAGAAGCCGCAGTTGAGATGATGGATAAGCTGAAGATGGTAGCGATCGTGACCCATGTGGCAGATGCAAGAAGCTGCGTTCTTCATCCTGCAAGTCACACCCACCGTCAGATGAATGAGCAGGAACTTCTTGAGGCTGGAGTTCAGCCGGATCTGATCCGTTTCAGTGTGGGAATTGAAAATGCGGATGACATTATAGCAGATGTGGAGCAGGCACTGCGATAGGCGAAGATGGTATGGATGTATACAATCACATCCATGCCATTTTTCCATGTAAAACGGCATTCAGTTCATTCCGTCCGCATAAAAAAGCGTCCTCTGTCAAATAATAAGAAGCAGTTCAGCAGGATTGCAGGGAGGATGTATATAATGAGCGAAGAGAGAAAGAACGCCGAAGACGCACAGGAAAAGAGAAATCGTGAGAATGAAGAAATCAGAGAAATGGGGACGCTTGACCTGGGAGAGAAGGGCGGCCGTCACGGGATCCAGCTTCTTACGATCATCGGGGAGATCGAGGGACATGAGGCTGTCTCCGGAAATACAAAGGCCACCAAGTACGAACATCTTCTCCCACGGCTGGCGGAGATGGAAGAAGATCCCGGCACGGAGGGGATTCTTATCCTCTTGAATACACTGGGCGGAGATGTGGAAGCGGGCCTTGCGATCGCGGAGATGATCGCATCTCTGAGCAAACCGACAGTCTCTCTCGTGCTGGGCGGCAGTCATTCGATCGGCGGACCGCTTGCTGTCTCTGCGGATTATTCCTTTATCGTTCCGACCGGGACAATGATCGTTCATCCGGTCCGGTCTACAGGAATGTTCATCGGTGTGATCCAGAGCTACCGGAATATGGAGCGGACGCAGGACAGGATCGCACGGTTTATTTCGGATCATTCCAGGATCTCTCAGGAGAGACTTGTAGAGCTTATGCTGGATTCCACACAGCTGGTCAAAGACGTGGGAACCATGCTCGAGGGGGAGGACGCCGTGCGGGAAGGACTGATCGATGAGGTCGGGGGCATCAGCCAGGCTTTTGCCAAACTTCATGAAATGATCGAGGAACGTCGGAGCAGCACCGCCGTCCAAAGTAACAATAGAGAAAATTAATAATGACACAATTTTTAATTGATGATATACTAGAACTAGTATGTGTAATTATTAAGGGGGAATTCTATGGCTGCAAAGTCAACTAAAAGAAAAAAAACTACAAAAAACACATCGAGAAAAAAGCAGCAGAATACAGAGATACAGAGCGAGATCGCAATCCTTGCAGCACTCGCGGTATGTATTCTGCTGGTATTAAGCTGCTTTGGAGCAGGGGGGATCGTTGGGGAGGCAGTCTCATCCGTGCTCTTCGGCCTGTTTGGCTTCATGGCGTATCTGCTGCCATTTCTTCTGTTCTGCGGAACTGCATTTTTCATCTCCAACAAGGGAAATGCGCACGCATACATAAAGGAAGCAGCGGGTGTCGTCCTGTTTTTAGTGATCACTGCGATCCTTGAACTGATCATCAACCAGTATGAGCCGGGAACATCGATCCTGTCTTATTACCGTGAGGCAAGCCTGCACAAAAATGCGGGAGGACTGACCGGAGGATGTATCGTCAGTCTGTTCTGCCCGCTGATCGGTGAGATCGGGACCTATGTTGTTCTCTTCGTCCTGGTGATCATCTGTGTTATCCTGATCACAGAGAAATCTCTGCTGGCTCCTCTTGGAAAGAAGAGCAGAAAAGCCTATGAACAGGCACGGCAGAAACGGCAGGAAACAGCTGTGATCAGAGCAAAGAGGCGGGAAGAGAAGAAAAAGGAAGAGCAGAAGACAAGAAAAGGAACCGAAGAGAATGATGCTCGGTCAGGAAACAGAAGGGCGGATAAGAAGTTTTCCGGTGTTTCCTTTGCCACGACACTGTCTCCGGAAGATTCCTCCGATACCAGAGGAAAACGAGGAAGACGGAAATCTCCTGAGGTAAAGGAACTGACTCCGAATATGACATTCGATGAGCCGCCTGCAGAGCCTTTAGCAAATGATTTTGTGATACACAGGGCAGTGGAGGATGATCCTGCGCAGCCAGATCCGTTTTCTGACACAATCGAACCAGAAGGGACGACCGTTCTGTCTGATGATACTGCCGAGATGCCGGAGACGGCGGCTCAGCCTGTGAAAGCATCCCGGAGAAGGAACAAACAGGATATTCATGAGCTGACTGTGGAGACGGAGAATGTGGCGGCTGCGGTCAAGGCCCAGGAAGAAGAAAAGCGCCCGGCGTATCACACGCCTCCGCTCAGCCTGCTGAAACGCGGGAAGAAGACAGGCGGCGATTCGGATTCTCATCTGAAGGCGACTGCGGCCAAGCTGGAACAGACGCTGCGGAATTTCGGAGTGGGAGTCCATGTGACGAACGCCAGCTGCGGGCCCTCTGTGACCCGCTATGAACTTCAGCCGGAACAGGGAGTAAAGGTCAGCCGGATCGTGGGACTTGCCGATGATATCAAGCTGAATCTTGCGGTCGCGGATCTCAGGATCGAGGCTCCGATTCCGGGAAAAGCGGCAGTCGGCATCGAAGTTCCGAACAGTGAGAATACGGCTGTGATGCTCCGGGATCTTCTGGAATCAAAAGAATTCCAGAACAGCCCGTCTCCCATTTCATTCGCTGTGGGCAAGGATATCGCAGGAAAGGTCATCGTCTCGGACATTGCCAAGATGCCCCATCTTCTCGTGGCAGGAGCTACGGGATCCGGAAAATCCGTGTGCATCAATACGCTGATCATGAGTATTATATATAAGGCGGATCCTGACGAGGTGAAGCTGATCCTTGTCGATCCGAAAGTTGTTGAGCTGAGTGTATATAACGGGATCCCGCATCTTATGATCCCCGTAGTCACAGACCCGAAGAAGGCGGCAGGTGCTCTGAACTGGGCTGTTGCAGAGATGGAAAAGCGGTATAAACTGTTTGCGGACTATAATGTAAGGGATCTGAAAGGATTCAATGAGAAAGTTGAAAAGGGAGAGACAGGCGAGGACGCGAAGAAGAAGCTGCCTCAGATTGTGATCATCATAGACGAGCTTGCGGATCTTATGATGGTTGCTCCGGGTGAGGTGGAAAGTTCGATCTGCCGGCTTGCACAGCTCGCGAGAGCGGCAGGCCTGCATCTGATCCTTGCAACACAGAGACCGTCTGTCAATGTGATCACCGGCCTGATCAAGGCAAATATGCCGTCAAGGATCGCATTTTCCGTTTCGTCCGGTGTGGATTCCAGGACGATCATTGATATGAATGGAGCTGAAAAACTGCTGGGGAAAGGGGATATGCTCTTTTATCCGGCAGGTTATCCGAAACCGGTGCGCGTGCAGGGCTCCTTCGTGTCAGATGCGGAGGTGCAGGCTGTCGTAGATTATCTGATCAACCACAATGCCGGTGCTTCCTACAGCAATGAGCTGGAAGAACATATGAATGCGAATCTTCCGTCCGGAGGGGAATCTCCGGCTGCAGAAGGAAATTCGGACAGAGATGTATACTTTACAGATGCGGGAAAGCTGATCATAGAGAAAGAGAAGGCATCCATCGGTATGCTGCAGAGAATGTTCAAGATCGGCTTCAACCGCGCGGCAAGGATCATGGATCAGCTTGCGGATGCAGGGGTGGTCGGACCGGAAGAGGGAACCAAACCCCGCAAGGTATTAATGACAAAAGAAGAGTTTGAACAGTACATAGAGGAACAGAATAATTAACAGTCAGAGGAGGAGAAAAAATGAAAACAGATATTCAGATCGCACAGGAAGCTGAAATGATGCACATCCGGGACGTTGCCGGAACCATTGGGATCTCAGAGGATGAGCTGGAATTTTACGGAAAGTATAAGGCAAAACTTTCCGATGAACTCTGGGAAAAGATCAAGGACAACGAGGACGGAAAGCTTGTGCTGGTCACCGCGATCAATCCTACGCCGGCGGGGGAAGGAAAGACTACGACAACCGTGGGGCTCGGAGAAGCGATGGCAAAGCTTAATAAAAAGGCGCTGATCGCACTCCGCGAGCCGTCTCTCGGCCCGTGCTTCGGGATCAAGGGAGGAGCGGCAGGCGGCGGTTATGCCCAGGTCGTCCCGATGGAGGACCTCAACCTGCACTTTACCGGAGATTTTCACGCGATCACATCAGCGAACAATCTTCTGGCTGCGATGCTTGACAATCATATTCAGCAGGGCAATGCCCTGGGCATTGATCCGCGCCAGGTCGTCTGGAAACGCTGCGTGGATATGAATGACCGTGTATTAAGGAACATTGTGGTGGGACTTGGAAGCAAGATGGATGGTATGGTCAGAGAAGATCATTTTGTGATCACCGTCGCATCTGAGATCATGGCGATCCTCTGTCTGGCAGATGACCTTGCAGACCTGAAACGCAGACTGGGCAGGATCATCGTAGCCTATACCTTCGCCGGCGACCCGGTGACAGCAGACGATCTTCATGCGACAGGTGCCATGACGGCGCTTCTGAAAGACGCTGTCAAACCGAATATCATCCAGACACTGGAGCATACGCCGGCTCTTGTCCATGGAGGACCGTTCGCCAATATTGCCCACGGATGCAACAGTGTACGTGCCACTAAGATGGCGCTGAAGCTGAGCGATATCACGATCACTGAGGCGGGATTCGGCGCGGATCTCGGCGCAGAGAAGTTCTTCGATATTAAATGCCGTATGGCAGGGCTGAAGCCGGATGCCGTGGTCCTGGTTGCAACTGTACGCGCCTTGAAGTATAATGGCGGCGTTGCAAAGGCAGATCTCGCAGAAGAGAATCTTGACGCTCTTGCAAAAGGAATCGTAAATCTTGAAAAACATATAGAGAACATTCAGAAATATGGAGTTCCGGTTATCGTTACACTGAATTCCTTTGTCACAGATACTGAGGCAGAAAATGAATATATCAGAAAATTCTGTGAGGAGCGGGGATGCGAATTCGCTCTCTCAGAAGTATGGGAGAAAGGCGGAGAAGGCGGAATCGCCCTGGCACAGAAGGTTCTGGATACGCTCGAGAATAAAGAGAGTCATTTCCATACACTCTATGGAGATGAGCTGTCCCTGAAAGAAAAGATCGAGACGATCTGTAAGGAAATCTATGGCGCAAGGGGCGTGATCTACGAGCCTGCCGCTGAGAGACAGCTCGCTAAGATCGAGGCTATGGGCTTCTCATCCTTCCCGGTATGTATGGCAAAGAATCAGTATTCGCTGTCTGATGATGCGAAAAAACTGGGAAGGCCGGAGAACTTTGATATCCATATCAGAGAGGTCTATGTCAGCGCAGGCGCCGGATTTGTCGTGGCGCTCACCGGAGCGGTAATGACGATGCCGGGGCTGCCGAAAGTTCCGGCGGCAAATGGAATCGACGTGACAGAGGACGGCAGAATCACAGGACTGTTTTAAAGGAGAAATCAATGGCGCAGTTAATTGACGGAAAACAGATCTCAAAGCAGATCAAAGACGAATTGAAAATAGAAGTACAGAAATTAAAAGAACAAGGCACGGGAATCTGTCTGGCTGTAGTACAGGTGGGGGAGGACCCCGCCTCTACAGTCTACGTGAACAATAAGAAGAAAGCATGTGCTTATATTGGTATTGAATCCAGGGCATATGAACTCCCGGAGACAACCTCTGAGGAGGAACTGGTCTCTCTGGTGGAAGAGCTGAATCAGGATGACAGCGTAAACGGGATTCTTGTCCAGCTTCCACTGCCTGAGCATATCAATGAAGACCGGATCATACGCACGATCTCGCCGGACAAAGATGTTGACGGGTTCCATCCGGTCAGTGTGGGACGTCTCTGGATCGGAGAGAAAGGATTTCTCTCCTGTACTCCGGCAGGGATCATTCAGCTCTTAAAACGCTCCGGCATTTCGATAGAAGGGAAGGAATGCGTCATAATCGGAAGAAGCAATATCGTCGGCAAACCGATGGCGGCCCTCCTTTTAAGAGAAAACGGGACAGTGACGATCGCGCATTCCAGAACAAGGAATCTTGCGGAAATCACAAGACGGGCTGATATCCTGATCGTTGCGATCGGGAAGGAGCGCTTTATCACCTCAGAATATGTAAAGGACGGCGCCGTGGTGATCGATGTGGGAATGCACCGTGATTCAGAAAATCATCTGTGCGGCGATGTCGACTTTAAAGATGTCGAGCCCAGAGTTTCTGCTATTACCCCGGTCCCGGGCGGCGTTGGCCCGATGACGATCGCTATGCTGATGAATAACTGTGTAGAAACAGCGCGCAGGTAGGAGGAAGCAGTATGAGATGTACACATTGCGGAGCAGACATTCCCGAAGATCAGATGTTCTGTCCTGAATGCGGTGCTGAAGTCCAGATCGTTCCGGATTATAATCCTCTGGACGACGTTCTTGCCAGGGAAGTGAAGGGGTCTGTCGAGGGCGCTACAAGACAGCTTGAGACAGACAGTCTCAGGCGGTACCGCAGGAGCAGTACGCCCCAGAATGTGAATTCCACGAGGGTGCTGAGCGAAGGAGAGCTGGGGCGCATACGGGGAGAAGCCGGCAGAGAGTACGGCCGCCCCGGAGAACGAGGCCGCCAGGGCGGGCAGCAAAGCGGCACGGGAAGAATGCGGCAGGAACAGGGCAGCGGCCGTGTTCAGAGAAATCCGGAAAGCGGCAGAGGCCGGCAGACGCCTGAGGACGTCCGGAGAAGCCAGGAGGAGCGGCGCCGGAGGCAGATGAAAAGGAAGCAGGCGGCGCGCAGGCGCAGGAGAAATCTGCTTATTTTTCTCTTTGCAATGCTCGTCCTCATTGCGCTGGGAGTCTATGTTATCTACCAGAACTCTTATACAGGGGTAGTGAGAAAGGGCTATCGGGCGCTTCAGTCTGACAGCTATACAGAAGCAGAGAATTATTTTAACAGAGCAATCACCAAGGATGAATCGCGTGCCGAGGCCTATACAGGCCTGTCAGAGGTTTATAAGGACCAGAATGATCTGGATGGGGCAGAATCTGTATTTCTGACGGCTCTTGAGACGCAGCCTTCCAATGTGGGGCTGTATCAGGCGGTCATCAGTTTTTATATGGATACAGAACAGCAGGCAAAGATTTCCGTCCTGCTTGAAAACTGTGAGGACAGCAATGTCCTGAAAGCAGTGGCGGATTATGTCTCGGAAGCTCCGGAATTCGCTCTTGATCCCGGCACCTACAATGAAGTACAGGAAGTTGCGTTAAGTTCTGAAACAGGCGGTACGATCTACTATACGACCGACGGAACTGATCCTACCACATCCAGCACAAAATATACGGAACCGATCCTTCTTCAGGACGAGGGAACCACTGAGATCCGTGCGATCGCGGTAAACAAGAACGACATACCAAGTGTCGTTTCTTCCGGCGAATATACGATTGAATTTCCTATCGCGAATGCCCCGGCAGTCACTCCTGCTACGGGCCAGTATGATGAACCGGTGCAGATCACGATCACGGTTCCGGATGGTTACACGGCATATTATACGATGGACGGCACCACGCCCACAGCAGAGTCGGAAAAGTATACGGGACCAGTCAATATGCCGCAGAATCAGCGCACGATCTTCAGCGCTGTCCTTATCAACAACCAGAATGGGAAGGCAACGGCTGTAACGACGCGGAACTATATTACCGGGTCTGAGTAAACAGAAGAATATTAAAAATTCAATAGTAACATATGCTAAAATGCAACTGTGATTTTTGTTTAATATTTATTAAAATTTTACAGAAATACAGTTGCATTCTTTTCGTTTCAGAGCTATAATATTTGTGTTAAAAAAATAACAATATTACATAAAGGAGATGCTTGAGATGAGCAGATTTTGTTTACCAAGAGACATTTATCACGGAAAGGGCTGCCTGGAAGAACTGAAGAACCTGAAGGGCAAAAAGGCCATGCTTGTCGTAGGCGGAGGTTCCATGAGACGCCAGGGATTCCTTGACAAGGCGGTGAATTACCTGAAGGAAGCAGGCATGGAAGTAGAACTGTTCGAAGGAGTTGAGCCGGATCCGTCAGTAGAGACGGTTATGAGAGGCGCGGAAGCGATGCGCGCTTTTGGTCCGGACTGGATCGTTGCCATGGGCGGAGGCTCACCGATCGATGCGGCGAAGGCAATGTGGGCATTCTATGAATATCCTGAGACTTCTTTCGAAGATCTCTGTACGCCTTTCAACTTCCCAGAGCTCAGAACAAAAGCAAAATTCGCAGCCATCCCTTCTACATCAGGAACTGCGACAGAGGTTACCGCATTCTCAGTTATCACAGACTATAAGACCGGAGTGAAATATCCGCTGGCTGATTTCAATATCACACCGGATGTTGCCATCGTAGATCCGGATCTTGTATCAGGACTTCCGGTAAAGCAGGTGGCATATACAGGAATGGATGCTCTGACACATGCGATCGAGGCATATGTATCTACACTCCACGGACCGTTTACTGATCCGCTCGCACTCCAGGCGATCGAGATGGTGCTGGATTATCTGCCGGCATCCTACAACTGCAACATGGAAGCAAGAGAGCAGATGCACTATGCACAGTGTCTTGCAGGAATGGCGTTTTCCAACGCACTGCTGGGAATCGTTCACTCCATGGCACACAAGACCGGTGCTGCATTCTCCACAGGACATATCCCGCACGGATGCGCGAACGCGATCTATCTTCCTTATGTAATCGCATATAATGCAAAAGATCCGGTAGCTGCAGGACGCTACGCTGAGATCGCACGCAGGATGGGACTTCCGGGAACTTCCGAGAAGGCGCTGATCAACAGCCTGAGAGAGAAGATCAATGAGTTCAATGTAAAATTGAACATCCCGAGGACGCTGAAAGAGTTCGGCATCAATGAGGACGAGTTCAAGGAGAAGGTTGCTCATATCGCGGAGCTGGCAGTCGGCGACGCGTGCACAGGCTCCAATCCGCGAGAGATCGATCCGGCGACAATGGAGAAGCTCCTCACATGCACTTACTACGGAACAGAGGTTGATTTCTAATTTCCGAATCCGCAGGAAAAGAACATATGACTGATCAGAAAAGCAGGGTTTCAAGCCCTGCTTTTCTTTTGGAATTCCATATTTTTTACGCTCCTTCCGTATATCAAAATATTGCAGTATAAACGAGAAGCGTGGTATAATTACTTGCTATTCCAAGATTTATGGCGTATTATATTGAAAGAGTGAATTTAGAAGGAGGAAGACCATGTATCAGATAATGAAAGCAGAAAAACTGGCCGACAAGATCTTTCTTATGGACGTACATGCACCCCGTGTTGCACAGCACTGTCAGCCGGGTCAGTTTGTTATTGTTAAAATGGATGAGAAGGGCGAACGTATTCCGCTTACGATCTGTGACTATGACAGAGAAGCAGGAACGATCACCATTGTCGTTCAGGAAGTGGGAGCATCCACGACAAAGATGGGAAGTCTGAAGGAAGGAGATTATTTCCGTGACTTTACCGGACCGCTTGGATGCCCTTCCGAATTTGTAAATGAGGATATTGAGGCTCTGAAAAAGAAAAAGATGCTGTTCGTGGCAGGCGGTGTCGGCGCAGCTCCAGTCTATCCGCAGGTAAAGTGGCTGCATGAGAGAGGAATCGAAGCAGATGTGATCGTAGGCGCAAAGACGAAGGATATGCTGATCCTTGAGGACGAGATGAAGTCGGTTGCAGGGAATTATTATCCGTGTACAGATGACGGTACATATGGCCATGCCGGAATGGTTACGACCATGGTTGAAGAACTGGTAAACGAAGGAAAGAAATACGATGTCTGCGTTGCCATCGGACCGATGATCATGATGAAGTTTGTCTGTCTTCTCACCAAGAAGCTTGAGATCCCGACAATCGTCAGCATGAACCCGATCATGGTAGACGGAACCGGAATGTGCGGTGCATGCCGTCTTCAGGTCGGCGATGAGATCAAATTTGCCTGTGTGGACGGACCGGAATTTGACGGACACCTTGTAGATTTCGATCAGGCGATGAAGAGGAGCAGTATGTATAAGACACAGGAGGGACGCGCGCTTCTGAAACTGCAGGAGGGCGACACTCATCACGGCGGATGCGGACATTGTGGAGGTGACGAATAATGGCAGATATGTTAAAGAAAGTTCCTGTAAGAGAGCAGGATCCGAAAGTACGTGCAACGAACTTTGACGAGGTTTGTCTTGGATATAATCTGGAAGAAGCAATGGACGAGGCGACGAGATGCCTGAACTGCAAGAATGCAAAATGTATCCAGGGATGTCCGGTATCCATCGATATTCCAGCTTTCATCCATGAAGTCAAGGAAGGTAATATTGAGGAAGCATACAAGGTGATCGGAAAGTCCAGCGCCCTTCCGGCGATCTGCGGACGTGTCTGCCCTCAGGAGTCCCAGTGTGAGGGAAAATGCATCCGAGGAATCAAAGGCGAGCCGGTGTCTATCGGAAAGCTGGAGAGATTTGTTGCCGACTATGCTCTTGAAAATGATATTAAACCGGTTGGTGCTGAGACAAAGAACGGACATAAGGTGGCCGTGATCGGTTCAGGACCGTCCGGTCTGACCTGCGCAGGCGATCTTGCAAAGATGGGATACGATGTGACAGTATTCGAGGCACTGCATGAGCTTGGCGGTGTGCTCGTATACGGAATTCCTGAGTTCCGTCTCCCGAAGCAGAGGGTTGTTGCGAAAGAGATCGAGAAGGTGAAAGAACTCGGCGTAAAGTTCGAGACAAACGTTGTGATCGGCAAATCCACGACGATCGACCAGCTCATGGAGGATGAAGGGTTTGAGGCCGTATTCATCGGATCTGGAGCCGGACTTCCGATGTTCATGGGAATCCCGGGAGAGAATGCCAATGAGGTGTTCTCGGCGAACGAGTATCTGACAAGAAGTAATCTGATGAAAGCCTACGATGATTCCTACGATACTCCGATCGCAGCGGGAAAGAAAGTCGCTGTTGTGGGCGGAGGAAATGTGGCGATGGACGCTGCAAGAACAGCACTCCGTCTCGGAGCCGACGTACATATCGTGTACAGGAGAAGTGAGGCAGAACTCCCGGCCAGAGTGGAAGAGGTGCATCACGCCAAGGAAGAGGGCGTTGTCTTTAACCTTCTGACAAATCCGAAGAAGATCAATGTTGATGAGAACGGAAATATCACAAGCATGACCGTGGTTAAAATGGAACTGGGCGAGCCGGATGCGTCCGGCAGAAGACGTCCGACCGAGATCCCGGGATCAGAGTATGATATTGAGGTGGACACGGTGATCATGTCCCTCGGAACTTCTCCGAACCCGCTGATCTCATCCACGACAAAAGGACTTGAGACGAACCGGAGAAAATGTATCGTCGCCGACGAGGAGAACGGCCAGACTTCCAAGGAAGGCGTATTTGCCGGCGGTGACGCTGTTACAGGCGCGGCTACTGTTATCCTTGCCATGGGTGCAGGTAAGGCAGGAGCGAAAGGAATCGATGAATATCTCAAGAGCAAAGAGAAATAATATATGACAGTTGAAGCAATCAGGGAGCGGCTTTTCAGTTTCGCGGAAGAGGACTACAAAGAGTTTAACCGGAAACTGCTCCCCGGAGTAGAACATGTGATAGGCATACGCCTTCCAGCTATGAGAAAACTGGCAAGGGAAGCCGCAAAAGAAGATTTTCGCTCTTATCTGGACGAGGCACGGAATGCAGTCGGAACTGATTCTTTTCATGAGGAGATCATGATGCAGGGATTAGTGCTCGGATATGCAAAGATGGCGCGTGAAGAACGGGCAGTGTATTTGGACGAGTTCGTTCCGAAGATCGGGAACTGGGCAGTGTGCGACAGCTGTGTGACCGCATACAAATTCATGGAGAAAGAACCAGAATACTGGTTTAACTATCTCCTGAAATTCCGGGACAGCAGAGAAGAGTTTGAACTGCGTTTTATGATCGTGGCGATGATGTCCCACTTTGTGGATGAGGCTCACATTGACGAAATCCTCCGCTGCTGCAATGAGATCCGGCATGATGGATATTACACAAAGATGGGCGTGGCATGGACCGTTCAGGTCTGTTATGTTAAATTTCCGGAAAAGACAAGGCACTTTCTGGAGACAGACACCATGGATGACTTCACCCACAATAAAGCTATCCAGAAAATACGTGAATCCTACCGGGTGAGCCGGGAAGAAAAAGAAGAGCTGAACCTCCTGAAGCGGAGATAAATCCGGGACTGTACGAATAGTTCTATTTGCGGATATCCTCCGAAAACAGGGAAAGCTGAGAGAAGTATTCCTTCTGCGATAAAATGAGGACGGTTTCAGGTTCCGTTCCATAATCTGAGAAACTCTAAAGGAAGCGGTATCCCGCTAAATGCAAGGGCATTCCAGCGGAGCGTTCCGAATACAGTTTGCTCAGGTTGTTAAAGACCGCATAAAATGTGTTTCCAATGGAATTCATTTTATGCGGTCTTGTTACAACCTTTCAAACGGATGAGGTAGAGCGCAGCAGCCCTGCGTTAGGATCCCCTCCTGTTTGACGGACATCCTATTTAATCAGCGAACCCGAATTTACTCGTAAATTCCATTGATTGTGACGGTGAATACTGCATCCTTTCCTGCCATATCGGTGGAGTAGTAGTCATCCGGGAAGGTGACGTTTACTTCTACAGTCTCGCCGGGATGTGCGCCGATGAGCTGCTCTTCGAAGTCATCGATATAGCTTCCGGAACCGATCACGAGATCTGTTCCCATTCCCTCTGTGCTGCCTCCGTCGAACTCAACGCCGTCGACCGTGCCGACGTAATCGATATTGACCGTATCGCCGTCTTCAACAGTCAGAGATGTGTCGGTAGAGTAGCTGTTCTCTGTTCCGTTGTCCGTTGTGCTTCCGGTATCCGAGCTGCTCGATGCTGTCGTGTTGTCTGAACTGCCGGTGTTGTCAGAATTCTTATTAGAATAGACGACAAGGATGATCACGACAAGGATCGGGATCCCGATCGCCAGGACTTTGCTCAGCTTTCTTCGGAATTCCTTCTTGCGGCGTTCCTCAGCGCGCCGCTGCTGAGCCATCTTTCTGTTTTCTTTTTTCATTGTGCCTATTGCCCCCGTTTCAGGATTATTGATTCGAATTTCGCGCATGTACGGTAAATTATGGACCTTCACAGACGCTTGACATACATGTACGATCTGACATCTATTATAAGTAAAAAATATGACTAATTTGTGATTATTTTTCAAAAAATACATGTTATACTATTGCTATCGCCCTTTTGGGACATGGAGCTTCTTCGGCAAACGGCAGAAGCTCCAAGAGTATTTTGGAAAAGAAGACTGGAGAAAGAAACAATGGCAGAGAACAGCAGATATATGGACGGAACATTGTTCTTACAAGACGTAACGGAAAAGATAAGGCAGAGGCTTGATGATATAAAGCAGTCTCTCGATGAAGGACAGAAAGAGATTGAGAGTATGCACGAATACTACTGGGAAAACTATACGGAGATGGACCAGTACGGATATGAGGATTATGACAATCAGCAGGCACTCCTCAGTCAGGTGAACGCCAATCAGGATAAGCTTGTGCTGAAACACCGATTTGAACGGATGGCTGATGCTCCGTTTTTCGGAAGAGTGGATTTCATTTTTGATGGGGAAGACGAGGCGGAGCCTTTCTATATCGGGATCGGCAACTTCGCGGAGAAAGCCGGTATGACACCGTTGATCTATGACTGGCGTGCGCCTGTGAGCGGGCTTTTCTATGACTACGACAAAGGTCCAGCATCATATGAGGCCCCTGCCGGTACGATCAGGGGAGAGATCAGTTCCAAATGGCAGTATAAGATCCGCGGCGGGAAAATGATCTACGCCTTTGAGAGTGATACGAAGATCGACGATGAGATCCTGAAACAGGAGCTTGGAAATAATGGCGATGTGAAGCTGAAGAATATTGTCAGAACAATTCAGAAAGAGCAGAATGCGATCATTCGAAATACAAAGGATAAGATCCTTGTGATCCAGGGCGCTGCGGGAAGCGGAAAGACTTCCATTGCGCTTCACCGGATCGCCTATCTTCTGTACCATGACAGGAAGAATCTGAAATCTTCGAATGTGCTCGTTCTTTCACCGAACAGCGTTTTTGGAGATTATATTTCGCACATCCTGCCGGAACTGGGAGAAGAGAACATCCGTGAGATGAGCTTTGATCTTTTCGCATACCGGGAATTGAAGGATACTGCTGCGGACTGCGAAGACCGTTATGATCATCTGGAACGGATCATGAAATTCCCGGATGACCAGGAAAAAGAGCGCTTCCGCATGAAGCAGTCGGAGTCTTTTGTCGGCCTGATCGAGGGCTTCCTGGCGACTCTGGAGGACCGGCTGGTGGATTTCCGTCCTATCAGTTTCAGGGGTTCCCAGCTTACAGAAGAAGAACTGATCCGCATGTTCTATTTTAAATTTCAGGAGACGCCGCTTCTTGCAAGAATGGATGCGGTGATGGACTACTTTGTCGATGCCTACGAGACACTGAAGGGCAGAGATATCTCGGATGAGGACAGAGAGATGCTCAGAGAGAAGTTTGACAGCATGTATGTGACGAAAGACATCTATACGATCTACAACTGGCTTCTGGAAGATTATGGATATGACATGCTTCCCGATGTCCCGTACGAGAGAAGGAAAGTTCAGTATGAAGATGTATTTCCGATGCTTTATCTGAAATATCGTCTTCTCGGGCACGGGGCGCAGAAGAATATCAAACATCTTGTGATCGATGAGATGCAGGACTACTCGTTCCTGCAGTATGTGCTCCTGAAACAGATCTTCCAGTGCAGGATGACGATCCTGGGGGATTACGCTCAGACGCTTGATACAAAACAGCATGATGTACTGAAGTTTCTGCCCAAGATCTTCGGAAAGGAGATACGGCAGGTCATACTCAGGAAGAGCTACAGGAATACTTATGAGATCGCCCGGTATGCAGGAGAGATCAGTGGGATCAGGGATCTCGAACTACTGGAGCGCCACGGAAAAGAAGTGGAGGAGAGAAGATTCTCCTCAGAAGATGAGATGCTGGAAGCGGTCAGAGAAAATCTCCGCCTGGGAAGCGAAGGCTATGAGACAGCCGCTGTAATCACAATGACGGAAGAGGAAGCCTATGACATTTACCGTCTGCTCACGAACCGGGGCATAGATGCGGCATATGTTGACAGAGACAGCTCTGCTTTTAAGAGAGGTCTGACCGTGACGACATTCTATCTGGCAAAGGGACTGGAATTTGATCAGGTGTTTACGATCAAAGGCACAGAAGGAAATCCTCTGGAGAAACAGGCACAATACATCAGTGCAACGCGGGCGCTTCAGGAACTGTATGTTTACCAGTGTGAGAATTGAAGATAAACCGGAATAATCTGCCTCCTTTGGGACATGTTATTAGTAAAAAAGGAGGCAGCTATGGAATCAATCTGGAGCAGGACATACAGTCTGAGAAAAAAGGATGCGCTGCACAGTGATGTAGCTGCAGATGTCGCTGTGATCGGAGGCGGCATGGCGGGAATCCTGACGGCATACCAGCTGGAACGGGCTGGTATACGCACTGTCGTTCTGGAGGCGGAGCGCATCGGGAGCGGGCAGACAAAGGGGACCACCGCCAAGATTACTTCTCAGCATGGAATGTTCTGTCGTTCATTTATCGAAAAGAAGGGAATAGATACCGCGGAAAAATATGTGTGGGCCAATCAGGAGGCAGTAGAAGAATTCAAAAAGACTGTACAGCGGGAAAAGATTGACTGTGATCTGGAAGAAACCGCTTCCTATGTCTATTCTGATAACGAGGAAGAGCTTATTCAGGAAAGTGAGGCTGCAGGGAAACTCGGCGTCTGCGCATCTCTGGAAAAGAAGGTAGAGATCCCCGTTCCATGTGCCGGAGCTGTGAGATTTGAACATCAGGCGCAGTTCCATCCGCTGAAATTCCTGGGCGCTCTTGCAGAAGGACTGACAGTCTATGAGAACAGCCCGGTAACAGAAGTAGAGGAGCAGCTTATCCGCACACCCTGTGGGAACGTCCGGGCTGACAGCATTATCTTTGCGTCGCACTATCCGTTTATTAATTTCCCGGGGATGTATTTTACCCGGATGCACCAGGAGAGATCCTATGTGCTGGCTCTGGAGGGAGCGGGAAATATAGAAGGCATGTATATCGGCAGCGGACCGGACGCGTTGTCCTTCAGACAATATGGAAAATATCTTCTGATCGGAGGAAGGGCTCACCGGACCGGAGAAAACAAAGAGGGCGGAAAGTACGAAGAACTGAGAAACAGGGCGCGCATCCTGTACCCTGGGAGCAGGGAAACCGCCTGCTGGTCGGCGCAGGACTGCATAACAGCGGATCAGATCCCGTTTATCGGACAGTATGCGCCGGGCCGTCCGCACTGGTTTGCCGCTTCAGGATTTCAGAAGTGGGGCATGACTTCCTCCATGGTCTCGGCAATGATTCTGAGTGATATCATCTGCGGAAGAGAGAACCCATATGCAGACATATTTTCCCCGGAGCGGTTTTCAACAGAAGAGCTTCCGCAGATCATGAAAGACGGGGGAAAGGCTGTGAAAGGCCTGATCAAAAGATTCTTTCATATCCCCGGTGAAACAGTGAATCTGATTGAACCGGGACATGTGGCTGTCGTGGAGACCGCACAGGGCAAAGCAGGCGTCTATAAGACGGAGGAGAACAAGGTGTTTCAGGTTGATATTGTATGTCCTCATCTCGGCTGCCAGCTTGTATGGAATCCGGATGAGAGAACCTGGGACTGCCCCTGTCACGGCTCGCGGTTTGATTATGAAGGAAATCTGCTGGAGGGACCGGCGCAGGAGGGAATCCATTATGAGTGAGTATTTCTACGGATGGTATTTCCGATGCCAGGGGAATGGGCGCTGTATCGCAGTGATACCGGCGGTACATCTTCCGGGCAGCAATTGACAAAGCGGCGTTCGAATACGAGACAAAAGAGGAAGAAAATGAAAATAACAGTAATCGCAGTAGGAAAGATAAAAGAGAAATATTTAAAAGACGCTCTCGCGGAATACAGTAAAAGGCTGAGCCGCTATTGTAAGCTGGAGATCATAGAGGTGGCGGATGAGAAGACGCCAGATCAGGCGAGCAAAGCGGCTGAAGACTTGATCCGGGCAAAAGAAGGCGAGCGTATCCTGAAACATATCCGGGATGATATGTATGTGATCACGCTGGAGATCGAAGGAAAGATGCTTACCTCCGAGGAGTTCGCAGATAAGATCGAGACTCTGGGCGTGCAGGGGAAGAGCAGCATTGCATTTGTGATAGGCGGTTCCATCGGACTGGGAAAAGAAGTGCTGAAGCGTTCAGACTTTGCACTCAGCTTTTCGAAGATGACATTTCCGCATCAGCTGATGCGGGTGGTGCTGCTGGAGCAGGTATATCGGGGGTATCGGATCATGAATGGGGAACCGTATCACAAGTAGGGGCGTTTTTCGCATTGGGGTGTGATATGGTGTGAAGTAATGAATCATGTAAAGTGTTTGGAAAGGGAGTGGACAGATGATGGTCCACTCTCTTTTTGCATATTCAAGAAAGAAAATGACAGAGAAATGCTGGGGTGTTATAATAGACTAAAGTAATTTGTCGACTTAAAATTTTATGCACATAAAAACTTATTTGAAAATATTGCTGTGGAAGAAAGAGATGCAACATGTAATTTTATTCGCAATTGAAACTAATTGAGGTCTAGAAAAATGAAAACATATTATCAAAATGGAATAGTTGAGGATGTTCACTATTTTATAGATAAAACTGATGAATTTCAGATTCAAGAATTAGATAACGAAACACAAAATAGGTTTACTTATCCAGAGGACTCCATTAATTATGCTTTAGATGGAGAGATATGCGTGTTATATGACACACTGAGAGATATGATATTTGATGATATAGATCAATACTATCAAGAGTTGAGTATCTTACCTATATGGGTTCAAGAGGCTGGGCAAAATTCTGACTGTGTTATAAGCGTAGATACATTTAATGAATGGATAAGTGAGAGTAACATTCCTAATTCGTGAAGGAGTAAAAAGTATATGATTTTATATCATGGAAGTAATGTAACAGTTCAAGAACCGCAGATCTTGGAAAATGGATTTTACAAAGATTTCGGCTACGGATTTTATTGTACCATTATAGAAAAACAGGCAAAACGCTGGGCTTTGACAAAACGTAGAAAGCATATTGTCAATTTTTATGAATATTTACCTGATAAAGACCTGAACATAAAAAAGTTTAGTGAGATGACAGAGGAGTGGCTGCAGTTTGTCGTAAACTGCCGGCTTGGTTTAAAACATGATTATGACATTGTTGAGGGACCAATGGCGGATGATACAATCTGGGATTATGTTGAGGATTATATGGCTGAACGAATTTCAAAAGCGGCTTTCTGGGAATTGGTTAAGTTTAAGTATCCGACACATCAGATTGTATTCTGCACAGAGAAAGCATTACAGACTATCAAATTTGAAGGGAGTTATTCGCTATGACAAATAAATTTTTCCCAGAAGAGCAAATAACCCAGAATGATCTTTATTTTCTGTGTTATATGATAGAACGCATAGCAAGGAAATTACATCAGAAAAACAAATATGTTGTTAATTCTATAGCTAAAGATGAGTGGGTGCGTCTGATCAGCCTGGCTAATGTACTTCACTGTGAGAATCCTCTGAAAATTGAAGATGAATGGATTGAAGAGTATAAGTTAGCAAGAGGAAATTTTGATATTACGGATGTCAATTCAGAACTGGTAGATGAGATTCCATCAGAAACACAGATGGGGAAGGTGTATACAAGGCTGATTCTGTCAACGTTACAGCCAGAGGAAGATTATATTGATGGAATGATCCGAGTATATAACGATGAAATATGTGATACGATTGATAATTACAATAGCAGTGCATATTATGAACCGTCTTATGTGATCACAAGAGCTTATAATAATGGGGGATTTTAAAGGGAACCGAAAACCGCACTTGGATACGTTATGGGGAGCCGTATCACAAGTAAGTGAGGTTTTTTCGCATTTAGTTGTAATATGGTATGAAGTAATGAATCATGTGGAGTATTTGAAAGGGAGTGGACGATGATGTTCCGCTCTCTTTTCGTATGGGTAAGAAAGACAATGACAGGGAAATAAACGAATGGTATAATGAAATAAAATAGGTCGACAGATTGGAATTTATGTTTATGTCATGCCTAGAATGGAGTGTTTTGAATGTTTAGATTGTCACCAATAAAATTATGGAGAAATATCTCAATAATAATGTTTCTGCTAGCAATAATTTTTTGTTTGTTCGGAACCTTTACCATTCATGGTGATTTGGTTGTACATTGGAATGAGGTAGGAGTTCCGAATAATTCTACCGGGAAATGGTTTTTATGGGCTATGCTGTTAATGGCATTTTTATCTATGTTTACGCATAGTAGCTTTTCAAAAAAGCGTCCTGGACAAAATTCGTTAAGTATGGAGATGTCCGGGGCTTTTTCAACTGCATTGCTATCTACTTGGTCTATAACCAATATAATATTGGTGACCTATTATTTCTATCCATTAACAGATATTGTTATTATGGGTTCAATAGCTATTGTTTTCTGTTATATTTTATTTCCTATAATTGCTTATATTCGGAACAGAAAAAACAACAAATCCTAATTTGTAAGGGAGATGACTTTGTGAAAAAATTAAGTGAAGATGCTGAAAAAATAATGGCGGAACGATTTGGAAAAGATACCATTATTGCATTGGCAACAGTAGAAAATGAGGTGCCTTTTGTACGTTATGTAAATGCTTATTATGAGAATGGTGCATTTTATATTATTACATATGCACTTTCAAATAAAATGAGGCATATGGAAAGCAACTCTACTGTTGCAATAGCTGGTGAATGGTTCACGGCACATGGAAAGAGTATCAATTTGGGATATTTCGGGAAAGAGGAAAATTATCGGATTGCCGAGAAACTAAAAAAGGTATTTTCTGAGTGGATCGACAATGGACATAATAATTTTGATGATGAGAATACTATAATTTTATGTGTAGAATTAACCGATGGACTGTTACTTTCACATGGAACAAGGTATGAGTTTTAGTTTTCAGTTTCTGGTTTGTATGACAAATCCTAATTGAAAATATTCTCAATGGGATATAATATAAACAATAAGTAGCGTATAAGAAGCAGGGAGGAATTATGATATGATGTATCCGTTTATGACATTGAATGATGAAACAGAGATTGTTCATTCTGATATGCAGAATGATGGAAGAGTTAAAGTGTATATCGAAAGACCGGATGAAAAATATGGATTTAAACATGCTACATGCTGGCTCCCCGATTACACATGGGAAGATATTTACCATTTTTCGGAAGAAGAGATTAAGCAATTCGAAGAGATAATAAGATCAACTGCTCATCTTATTATTGAATTCTCTCAGGAAGGGGGCTTTGAGAATGCCTCAAATCTTTAGAATGGGAGAATACTGGATTTATTTCTGGACAAATGAGAATAAACCTGTTGAACCGATCCACGTACATATCGCAAAAGGAAAGCCTTCCGAAAATGCAACAAAGGTATGGATTACCAGCGCAGGGAAATGTCTGCTCTGCAATAATAATTCAAGAATACCTTCACATACGTTGCGCAATATTATGAGGATGATTGAGGCACGCAGTACTGATATTATTCAGAAATGGTTTACATATTTTGGAGAGATAAGTTATTATTGTTAATTTTCATTAAACCTCATTTAGATATGTTATGGAGAGCCGTATCATAAATAAATGCGGCTTTTGCATTTGGGTGTGATATGGTGTAAAGTAATAGAATATGAATAGTGTTGGAAAGAGAGTGGGGAGAGGTCATCTGCTCTCTTTTTTATATGCAAGAAAGAAAATGACAGAGAAGTAAACGAATGATATAATGAAGAAAGATAAGGTAGACAGAGAGGAGAATCTTAATGAGAACCCTTTTTTTGAGTTCTGGTGGCTTAAATGAAAAGACTACCGAATTATTTTGGGAATGCATCAGGAAAGAACCGATTAATACCAAAGCAATTTTGGTTCCATCTGCCGCGATCGGAAATGATAATGCGAGGGAAGGCATTATTGTATGTATGGAAAGGCTTATGAGTATGGGGATTCCCATGAATAATATTCTTATATATAATTTGACATATTTGCTTTCTGACGGGTATAAAAGAACATATTCAGCTTATGTTAGTGATGTACCTGTACAGCTGCGTTTAATGAGTGTTTCAGAACTTAACCAATATGACATAATTGCATTTTGCGGTGGAAATGCCAGAACCCTTTTGGATGAAATAAACAGAACAGGATTTTCGGGTCCATTAAAACAAGCGGTAGAGAATGGTTTAGTATATCTGGGAATCAGCGCCGGGAGCATGGTCGCTGCAGGAAACTTTGCTGATGGTTTATCCTATTTAATAAATCCATTACTTCCACATGCTGAAAAAGGATGTCCATGTGGAGAAATAGTAAATGACAATCTGATTGAACTGGCTGATGGCCAAACGGTATTAATTAGAGGAGAAAGACAGGAAATTATTTGTTAAACACAAAATTTTTCCACAGATCATTATGACCATCCAATCCTAACCCATCTGGCAAAAGAAACTTCTCCCACAAAGCCGTATTTTGGTTCACAGCCAGGAGTTGAATTATTTTATGAAATAAGCTTAATGAGATGACAGAGGAATGGTTACAGTTTGCCGTAAACTGTCGGTTCGGTTTAAAACATGATTATGACATTGTTGAGGGACCAATGGCGGATGATACAATCTGGGATTATGTTGAGGATTATATGGCTGAACGAATTTCAAAAGCGGCTTTCTGGGAATTGGTTAAGTTTAAGTATCCGACACATCAGATTGTATTCTGCACAGAGAAAGCATTACAGACTATCAAATTTGAAGGGAGTTATTCGCTATGACAAACAAATTTTTCCCGGAAGAGCAAATAACCGAGAATGTTATTGGGTTTGGCATAGCAATATTTGCGATTACAATTTTAGAGAACGAAAGACAAAAGAGACTTGAAAGTTAAGGCAGCTGTAGTGTGTAAGAAAGTAGAGGACAGCCTAAAGATGACGTATTTAAACAAGCTAATGAAGAAACTAATTTTATTCATATTGTCACTTGTGTGTATATACGACGTGACTGGATGTCAAAATGACAGCGTTTCGGATGCAATAATTAACTATGGCACCTCCTTGGTTTATTCAGAAGAAGAGATGAATGAAGCCATAGATGTTATAAAGGATCAATTCAACACCGGGGATTGGAAAGGGGTCGAACTTCAAAGTATCTCTTATTCATCGGATGAGGAATGTGATTCTGACAATCTCAGATGGCTGAGAGATCTGGCGGAGGCGAATCATATATCAGAAGATTTTACACAATGCATTAAGTTTGAGACGGATTTTCATACCCCTGAAAATGCTTCAGCATACTGGAATGAGGATACAGATTATGAAGGTTTCCAATGGTGGCTAGTCCGTACAGACGATGGCAAATGGCAACTGCTATCATGGGGATATTGTTAGAGGCCAATCATAAGGCAGAGGAGTATTGCTCATGGAATGATTCAGGAAGAAATGAAAGAATATTCCGAAAGAGATTAAAGCTAAAAGTAAATATATAAAGAATCGATAATGGAAAATTTGATAAAAACTCCCTCGGAACATCTGAATTGGTTTTGCAGATAATAGTCAGGAAACCAATTTCGTTTCAGAAGGGAATTGTTTTATGTGAAAATGCAAAATGCCCATTTGGCAATTGCATCGGTTCCGGTACAGAGCTGGGGAGAAGTATATGATCAGAACGAAGCATTGAAAACGGGGACAGTTTTCAAAGATCTGGACATGCCTTTTTTTGCAGCCGACCATATTCCGACATCATTGTCTTCTTCCGAAAATTTTTTAAAGAGCCCGGAAGAGCAGAAATGTAATGAAAAAATGACGGAAATTCAGCAGGTAAGTTTCGTGATGGATGATCTGAGATTGTATCTGGATACACACCCGGAAGATCGGGAGGCTCTGGAAATGCTGAAAAATATTCTTTGTCAAAGGAAAAAACTGATGTCAGACTTTGCGGCAGATTTCTATCCTCTGACTATGGACTGTATGGCGGAATTCTATGAAAAGGAGCCTTCATCTGCCTGTTACTGCTGGCAGGAAGGACCGGCTCCGTGGGAAGGAGGGGACTGCTGATGTGGATTTATGAGAAAAGACTTCAGTATCCTGTGCGGATTACAAAGACCTGTCCTAAGACAGCACAGCTTATCATCAGCCAGTATGGAGGACCGGATGGAGAGCTATCGGCATCCATGCGGTATCTTTCACAGCGATACACTATGCCCCTTAAATCTGTAGGCGGCCTTTTGACAGATATCGGTACAGAGGAACTGGCGCATATGGAGATCATTTGTGCCATGGTGTATCAGCTTACGAAAAATCTCACGATCGAAGAGGCTAAGACAGCAGGTTTTGACGCTTATTATATAGACCATACGACGGGAATCTGGCCTCAGGCGGCGTCCGCTTTGCCATTTTCGGCAGTTGAATTTCAATCAAAGGGGGATGCTGTCACCGACCTGACAGAGAATCTGGCGGCAGAACAAAAAGCCCGTACCGTTTATGATAATCTGCTTCGTATGATTCCGGAACCGGAAGTACGGGAACCACTGAAGTTCTTAAGGGCAAGAGAAATCGTCCATTTCCAGAGATTCGGGGAGGCGCTGGAAAAGACAAAAGAAAAACTGGAGGAGAAGAATTATTATTATATTAATCCGGAATTTGACAAGAAAATGATAAAAACATGACGATATAAATAAAGAAACACACAAAAGGCATACTCATGAAAATGATGGTACGCCTTTTGTGTTTTTGCATAAGATTCATCTTATATGACAGGACAGGTTATTCATTTGAATGGAGGAAAGATTAAAGGCAGTTTATAATAAACGTGCGATGCCAGCAGCACATGATTTTATTTTTTCTTCCGTGTCAAGTAAATTCCAATGATCGCAATAATAAAGATAATCGGTGCTGCTCTGACAAACAGCCATTCAAATGAGTGAAACGCCACTCCAAGGACAGCGGTTTCAGGGTCACTATAATCCCACCCCAAATAAGGACTCTTTAATATTATTAAGGCTGCAGAAATCATTACTGTGACTGCACATATTGAAATAAACAGCCAGCGGATAATTTTTCTTCTCGTATTTTCCCTTTGTGCCAGCTGCCAATTTATCGCTTCCAATTTTTCGGAAATGGCTTTTATGTTATCAGCCTCCGTTTCAGCAACAGTTTCTCCAAGCAGCGTACTCACAGGCGTTTCAAGCGCCTGCGATATGGAGATTAACATAGCAGAATCAGGAACCGACAG
>ERZ1643246.349-NODE-349-length-61000-cov-25.111560_pt1 | contig 61000 bp, 58 predicted proteins | sample MGYA00579265_ERZ1643246 | MGnify/ENA primary metagenome ERZ1643246 (study PRJEB29033, sample SAMEA4952261) | chicken gut metagenome | biome: Broiler Chicken; feature: Gastrointestinal Tract; material: Caecum | place: Ireland | collected 2018 | study: Broiler... | reverse complement strand
AATTATGTGTCTTTTTATTTATCTAAAAACGGTAATTTAATTTTACCATTTATACTGAAATTTTATCTCTACAATAAAGCATATTTATTAAAATTCTGGATATAATTTTATATAAATATTTAAAATTAGGTTTATATAAATCCTAAAATCTAAAAATAATAAAGGAGTTTTGCTATGTACCCTGAACGTAAATATCTTGGTTATAAAGATATAAATTGTAAAATACCAATCACTTTTCCTGCTCAACATCAAAATGTTCAACCTGGAATGGAATATTTAATGAATCCGCAACCTATTTTTGAGGATCCAGACTATATTCCTTCTAACAAACTAAAAAACAAAGTCGCACTTATTTCGGGAGGAGACAGTGGTATTGGTAGAGCTGTTGCTATTCTATTTGCTAAAGAAGGAGCAGATATTGTAATTGCGTATTTAAACGAAAAGCAAGATGCACAATATACTAAAAATCGTATAGAAGAACTTGGAAAACGTTGTATTATTATAGAAGGTGACTTACGAAATGAAAAGTGTTCTAAATTTATAGTTGATAACACTATAAATGCTTTTGGAAAAATAGATATTTTAGTTAACAATTGTGGTGTGCAATTTCCACAAAATAGCATTTTAGATATTACTGCTTCACAATTAATTAATACTTTTGAAACTAATTTCTATTCATACTTTTATTTAACAAAAGCTGTGCTTCCACATTTAATGGCTAATTCAAGTATTATAAATACAACTTCCATTACCGCTTTTGCAGGAGAAAAGGATTTAATAGACTATTCTTCAACCAAAGGAGCTATAGTTAGTTTTACAAGATCTCTCTCACTTTCTTTAGCAGATATGAAAATTCGTGTAAATGCTGTTGCCCCAGGTCCTATTTGGACACCACTTATTCCTTCTAGTTTTAACGAACAAAAGGTAGAGGTTTTTGGTACAGATGTACCTTTAAAAAGAGCAGGCGAACCTTTTGAGCTTGCACCTGCATATTTATATTTAGCATCAGATGATTCTAGATATGTAACTGGTCAAATTATACACGTAAACGGAGGAACTATTGTATAGTACCTCCATTTTCTATCTCAGGATATGTATCCATTTTTATAATATCCATTTCAGCAGTATAATTATTATTTCCGTATGCAAATATAATATACAATTCTCCATTTGCGCCTAAGAAAAATGTATGTATATTTGCTATTTCATAAATAGGACTTTCTAAATCTCTCTTGTATGTTTCATATCCTGCACTTGCTAATGCATCCTCTTGTGTTACTGCCTCTTGAGTAACTTGTTTTATTTGCTCATTTATTTCATCTTCTGTTAATCCATATGGCTCTATAATGTCTGCTAGTTCCACAGCCTGTTTAGTAGTTAAATTATAGTTATATGTTTGCACCATAACTCTTTGAGGATTATTTCCTTCTTTTAAAGTTGATTTAATTATTACAGATAATATGTCTCCATTAATATATGCTTGATAACTAATATCATATAGTACTCTAGTATTTGCAGATGTATCTATTGTTATAGTATTGGTATCATTTACAATATTACTTGAGCTTTCACTATTTGTAACATTGTTAGTAGTCTGATTTGTATTTTGATTTTGCCCAGTACTACTTTCTCCTGTCATTATTTGGTTTGCCTTATTTATAAAACTTTGTTGTGTAGTATTGTTAAATTCTGCTGGCACGTCTCCTGCTATATTAAATACTGGTATATTAAGGTCCATTTCATATGATGCCTCATTTTTTACCATTGTTATTGGATAGATAATATCTTTATTTTCATCTATTTTTTCTATGTTTGCAGTATTAAATCCTTTTTTATCTAATCTATTTGTAAATAGTGTATTAAACTCTGCTTTTAGTTCCTCTTGAGTCTGTTTTTCTTCTTCTTCGGTTCTGTCTGGTAGTATATTTCCTTGATTTCCAGTTTCTTGAGCATCTGCTTTAAAAAATTGATAATATATTCCCATTATTAGCGCAATAACGCAAATTATCGTAATTACTATATATAAAATTATTGGCTTTTTCATATTATGCCTTCATCCTTTCAATAAAATCTTTAAATATTTATTAATATTAGCCATTTTGGACTAATTTGTGTTAAAATTATAAGGATACATTTATATTATATCATTTTATTTTGAAAAACACAAATTAAATTGACTATATCGTAATTTTGCTGTATTATTATAATGTATTAAAATATACTAAATTAAGTTAGGAGAATAATTAATTATGTTATGTTCAAACTGTAAGAAAAATACTGCAGTAGTTTTTATAAATAAGAAGAGTAGTGATGGTAAACAAGAGCTAGACGGTCTTTGCTATGACTGTGCAAAGAAAATGGGTATTAATCCATTTGATACTTTAATTAAACAAGCAAATTTAACAGAAACAGATTTAAACGATATGACTAATCAATTTGAAGAAATGCTTAAAGATATGACTGAAAATATGAATTTGTCTGAAATAAATCCGGAAATGCTTTCAAAAGACAATAATGAAAGAGACTTAAATAACTCTGAAAATAATGATAATCAAGCTTCTGGATTTGGTGCAATACCTTTAGGCTCAATATTTTCTAATATGTTTGGTATGTCTGATGGAAATACAGAAGAACAACAAGAAGATAGTTCTTCTACTTCAAGTGAAAGAAAGAAAATTAAAGTAGATAAGAAAAATAAAAAGAGAAAAGCTTTAGATACTTTTGGGACAAACCTTACTAATAAAGCTAGAAATGGTCAGTTAGATGCTGTTATTGGTAGAAATAAAGAAATTCAGAGAATAATACAAATTTTAAATAGACGTTCTAAAAACAATCCTTGTTTAATTGGTGAACCAGGTGTTGGTAAAACTGCAATCGCACAGGGGCTAGCAATTAAAATTGCAGAAGGTAAAGTTCCTGCTAAATTATTAAACAAAGAAGTATATTTATTAGATATGACAGCTGTTATAGCTGGTACACAATTTAGAGGTCAATTTGAGGCAAGAATGAAGTCTATAATTGATGAATGTAAAAACTTAGGCAACATTATTTTAGTTATAGATGAAATTCATAATATTATTGGAGCAGGTGATGCTGAACATTCTATGAATGCTGCTAATATTTTAAAACCTTCTCTTTCTAATGGAGAAATTCAATTAATAGGTACTACTACTTTAAAAGAATATAGAAAATACATAGAAAAAGATAGTGCTTTAGAAAGAAGATTTCAACCTGTTATAGTAGAAGAGCCATCTGCAGATGACGCAATTGAAATTTTAAAAGGAATTAAAAAATATTATGAAGATTTCCATAAAGTAAAAATCTCTAATGACGTTATAGAACAAGCTGTAAAAATGTCTGAAAAATATATTCATGACAGATTCTTACCAGATAAAGCAATAGACATTTTAGACGAAGCTTGCTCTAGGATAAACTTAAATAATAAAGAGTTATATCAATTAGAAGTTTTAAAAAATCAACTTACTTCTGTTCAAGAAGAAAAAGAGGAAGCTGCACTTGCTGATTCTACAGAAGATTATAAAAAAGCTGCTGAATTAAAAACTAAAGAATGTAATTTAACAGAACAAATTAATGCACTTAATAAAAAATTAAAACTAAAAAGTCTTACTATACAAGATATTGCAGAGGTAATTGAGAGCTGGACTAAAATACCAGTTACAAAAATTACAGAAGCAGAAACTCAAAAACTATTAAATTTAGAAACCAATTTGCATAAAAGAATTATTGGACAAGATGAAGCTGTTGCAGCAGTTGCAAGAGCTATAAGAAGAAATAGAGCCGGACTTAAAAGTACTAAAAGACCACCTTCTTTTATATTTGTAGGTCCAACAGGCGTTGGTAAAACAGAACTTGCTAAATCTTTAGCTTATGAGATGTTTGGAAATGAAAATTCTATTATAAGACTTGATATGTCTGAATATATGGAGAGTCACTCAACATCAAAATTAATAGGTTCTCCTCCAGGATATGTTGGATATGATGATGCTGGACAATTAACAGAAAAAGTAAAGAGAAATCCTTACTCAATTATATTATTTGATGAAATTGAAAAAGCACATCCTGATGTATTTAATATTTTATTACAAGTATTAGATGATGGTCGTTTAACAGATGCACAAGGAAACACTATTAGTTTTGAAAACACTATAATTATAATGACATCAAACGCTGGCTCTAATACTAATACAAACTCAATAGGTTTTGGAGGTAGTTCTGTTAGTAAAAATAAAGTCTTAGAAAGTTTAAAAGAAACGTTTAGACCAGAATTTTTAAATAGAATAGACGAAATAGTTTTATTTGAACAACTTACACCAGAACAATTATTACAAATAACAGATTTAATGTTAAATGACACAAGGAAAGCATTAGCAAACAAAGACATTTCTATGGAAGTTAGTAGTGAAGCAAAAAAATGGTTACTTGGCAAAGGAACAGACATAAAATATGGTGCTAGACCGTTAAGAAGAGCTATCCAAAGATATGTCGAAGATGAACTTTCTGATATGATATTAAAATCTGAATTATTAAACGGTCAAACAGTTTTAGTAGATGTTGATAATACTGACAACAAATTAAAATTTACAGTAAAATAGGAGAATTTTATGTTTAAACATGTACCAAATATTTTAACAATAATACGTTTTTTATTAATTCCATTTATAATTTACTTTTTAGCAATTAATCAATATATAATTGGAGTTATACTATTTATTATATCTGGAATAACAGATGTTGTAGATGGAGCAATAGCTAGAAAATTTAATTTCATAACAGACTTTGGTAAGCTTATGGACCCACTTGCAGACAAATTAACACAAATATCAGTACTTGCTACTTTAATGTTTAAAAATCTAATTCCAGTTTGGATTTTAGTTATAGTAATAGTTAAAGAAGCTGTAATGATAGCAGGAGCCTCTTTCCTTTATGGAAGAGATGTGGTAGTTTCTAGTAAATGGTTTGGAAAACTTGCAACTGTATTATTTTTTATAGCAATTGTATGTTCTTGTTTCATATCATACTGGAATTCTACAGTAACAATAGAAAGTGCTCTTCCTTTACTTCCAGATTTTGCACAATACATTTACTATTTAGCACTAGCTTGTTCTATCTTCTCTTTGGTAATGTATTTCCTTACATTTACTAAAAAAGGTTATATTAAAAAAGAAGATTTTAAGTTACAAAATAAATAAAAGTGGAATGTAACATATTTATTAACATTAATTTAATACTTAATAAAAAAGCAATAAGTAATTTTTAAGTACCGCGCAGCGATCAAACGTAGCCGAAGGCGAAGTGCGATTCGAGCAACTTTCCTTCTATCAAAATAAAAATGCAGTTTTTATTTTGATAATAAGTAGTTGCGAGCAGCAAGGTACAAAAAATTACTTATTGCTTTTTGCAGTTAATTATTTAAAGGAAATACTACACCACTTTTATTTATTCAAAATCTTCTAATACACTATTAAGTTCTGCTTGTCCAATTGCTGTTATTCCTTCTTGAAGTTTTAATATATCTATTTCTGGTAAGTATTGTGTTTGAATTTCTGTATCTTTTACAAATACTTCTTCTCCTTCTGTGTTTAGTTTATATATTCCAAGGACCCCATTGTGTTGTTTTACAATATAATGTTCGTCACACAAACCTCCATATTCTTTATATATTACAATTTCATTAGCAGAATATCCTTCTATTTTCCAATCTGAGTATTCTTTTTCCACATCTTCTTCACTTTTGTTAATAAGTTTTTGTGGTATATCTTCTACTTCTTTTTTTAGATGATCACATTTTTTATAGTATTCTTTTTTTATAATTTTAGCATTTGGAGATATTTTAGTTTCTATTGCAGATGTTTCTATACTATTATTCTCATTAAAATTATTTTTTGCAAGTTCAGTGGTTTCTTTTAGTTCTGTTCCTTTTGTTTCATTGTTATTTTGTATAATAGCAAATAAAACACCTAGTCCAAGTAAAGCTAATACACAAATAGTAATTATTATCCATTTTTTCATACTATCACCTTAATATATTCCTTCCTCATATATTATTATGTAATATTATTGTTAATTTTATACATTAATTTAAAACATTGTATTTACATATACTTTTGAATTTTTATCAATTGTTAATACTATTTCTCCATTTAAATCTGTTCTATATATTTTACAGTTTAAAGAATTTAGTCTATTTAACACCTCACTATTTGGATGCCCAAAATTATTATTTTCTCCAACTCCTATTAATGCTATTTTAGGTTTTACTTTTTCTAAAAGTTCTTTTGTGCTTGAAGTTTTTGAGCCATGATGACCAACTTTTAAAACAGTAGATCTTAGAATACTACTACTTTCATATTTCTTTATTAACTCTTTTTCTGCTATTTCTTCTATGTCTCCTGTAAATAGTATGCTAAAATTTCTATAATAAAATTTAGTTACAATAGAATTATTGTTAAGTATATTGTCTTTTATTAACTCGTTTGCTGGATGTAATATATAAAAAAATGTATCTTTATCAATACTTATCTTGTCTTTTGCTTTTACAATCTGTACTTTAATTTTTTTACTTTTTAGTATCTTCAAAAATTTTTTATAATTTTCTGAGACCTCTCCTTGTTTGCAAATAATTATTTTTTCTATTTGTATTTTTTCCATAAGAGTTAATATTCCTCCAACATGGTCACTATCAAAATGTGAAATTAGTACATAGTCCAATTTTTTTATTTTTCTGTCTAATAGATATGGTAGTAAAGTTTTTTCTCCTACATCAAAACTACCAAATTCACTTCCCCCTCCGTCTATTAATATCTTTTTATTTGTTGGTGTTACAATTAAACATGAGTCTCCTTGTCCAACGTCTATAAAATAAATTTTTAAATCTTTATTTAATTTTATTACTAAATTTGAAGTTAAAACTATAATTAAAATACATGTTACTGCTATTTTTAAGTTTTTCTTGTTTTTTAAGTAAAATTTCTTTGCTTTTTCTTTATAATATAAAATAATAATTGTTGCATACCATATAATAATAAACCAAATACTCGGAGTAGTAATAAGTATTTTGGAAATAGGTAAACTCGCTGTAAGTCCTGCAATTTTTATTATAAACTTTAACATTATGTTTAGAATAAAAGCTATGGGGATTGCTAGAGAATTTAAAATTAAAGATACAAAAAACATAATAAATCCTATTATAACTACAGCTCCTAAAATAGGTCCTGCTAATACGTTAGAAAAGTAAAAGGTTAATGATACTGTATTAAAATGAAACATCATGATAGGAATTATTGCCAAGTTTGCACAAGTTGTAACAATTATCATTTCAAAGAAATATTTTATAATTCTATTTTTTATTTGAACAACATTACTTATTTTATCATGTAAAAATACAATTCCTATCGTTCCCATATATGATAATTGAAAACCTATATCAAGTATACTATATGGATTTATTATTAATAAAATTAGAGCAGATAAAGCTAAATTGTTATATACATCACTTTTTCTATTTAGTAGCTCTGCTATTAACATTAATATTGCCATAATACATGCTCTATTCACAGATGATGTACAACCTGTTAATAACATAAATAAAATTAATAATATAATGCTTATTATTTTTGAAAGTTTTTTTCTAAAACACATTTTGTTAAATATATATGTAATACTAATTATTATGTATGATACATTTGCACCAGAGACTGCTAAAATATGGGATAAATTACTATCTCTAAAATCCTCTTGCATACTTTCTTCTATATTGCTCGTTTCTCCAATTAGCATTCCAATGCATAGTCCTGCAGTTTCTTTAGGTAATAGCTCATTTATTTTCTGCTTCATAATGTTTTTTAAGCTATATATTTTATTTAAAATAGCATTTGTATTGTTATGAGAAATAACCTGCAAGTTATTTGACTCTACATTTACTGTACCTAAGATTTTCTTTGTTTTTAAATAATTGCTATAATCAAACCCCATATAATTTCTTGCAGTATTTGGTTTTTGATATTCTAAGTAAAAACCTATTTTATCACCATAATTTAATACTAAGTTGTTATTGTCTGATTTTTTTAAGTTTAATAGTAATTTAATGCCTTTATAATTTTTATTTTGTACTATTTTTTCATCTTTTTTGTTAAGTTCATTACCATTTTTATCTGTATTGCTATTATCTTTTAACTCAATATTTTTATTTGTTTTAATATTTAATATTTCTATTTCATATACATACTTATATTCTTTCTCTTCTCCTTCTGAAATTACAATTGCAGTGCAATATTGTTCATTAAGATGTTCTAAAGCTTCATAATTTTTGTTGTAATTATTGTTTAAAATGTACATATAAAATGTTCCGCAAAGAAAAGACTATATTTTTAAAATATAGTCCCATTAAAATTTCTAATATGAAAAAAATGGTGACTATGCAAATTGGTCTTTTAATATTAACCTCCTTACTGCCCCCATTTTAATTAAATTTTTTATTATTATCTTAAATTTTTATTGCTCATTATAAAAGTCTAATTGCTGAATAAAATCTTCCTGCATATTCTACATCTAGACTAGAAATTCTTACTTTATATCCGGTAGTAGAAGCATGTATAAAATTGCCATCTCCTATATATATTCCACAATGTCCAATTCCAACACCAGTTTCATAGTCTGTTAAAAATATTATGTCTCCTGCTCTTAAGTTATTTTTACTTACTTTAGTTCCATATCTTGATTGTGATGTTGCTCCATGTGGTAAGTTTATTCCAAAATGTTTATATACATACATTGTAAAACCAGAGCAATCAAAACTTTTACTTCCAGCCGCTCCATATACATATGGGCATCCTAGATACTGTTTTGCATAAGCTACAACTTCTTTACCTTTTGTAGTTGTTGAATTTGTATGAGATGTTTCTTCATTATTTTTATTTGTCTCTTCTACTACTTGCTCATCTTTATTAGTCTTATTTGAAGAATTTTCACTTGTAGTTCTAGGCTCTGCACTTCTAGATACTGTTTTTTCTGTATCTGAAACAAATTCTTTAGAAATGTAACCTTCATCTTCTCCAGATTTTACTTTATACCAATCTCCTTCTTCTCCAGTAATAGTAACTTCTGAATTTAAAGTTAAAATTTTTATAACTTTATCTTCTGTACTTGGTCCACTTCTAACATTTACGTATTCTTCGCTTATATATCCTGTTTTTTCTTTGTATTCTGAAGAATTGTTTCCATTACTAGAATTTTGTTCTGATGGGTCTGTATCATTTTTTTGATTATTAGATTCATTACCTTGGTTTGTTCCACTTCCTGCATTTAGCTTATCTGTTCTTACCCATCCGTTTATCTCGTCTGTCTGAATATATGACCAACCATTAATTTCTGTAATTACCAATACTGTTATATCTTCTTTATTGTTTTCCAACACACTGGCATATATTAAAGGTAAAATTCTAATATCTGTATTTTTAGCTAATGTTTTTTCAATTGCTGTGCTATTATTTTCTGACTCAACAGTATTAGTCCCTTCGTTTTCAGTTGTTGAACCATTTTCTGTAGAATTTGATTGGTTATCATTGTTTGTTGCGTTTTCTGGTTCACTATTTGTAGTTTGATTTTTAGATGTAGTTTCTTCGTTTTCGGTATTTGTTGGTTCGTTTTCATCTGCGTCAGTTTCGTTATTTTCTCCAACTATTTCTGCATATTGTTTGCTAATAAAACCTGTATAATTTTGATATTTTATCTTATAGAAGTCTCCTTCTTCTCCAAGTAGTTCACATTCTACATCTTTAGAAAGCATTGCAATTACATCTGAAGAAGTTGACGCTTCTTTTCTGACATTTAAAGTATCTCCTGTAACTCTTACTGTAGTAGCATTTGATATATTTGAAATTGCTATTATTGCTATACTTGTTGCCATAATTAATAGTACTTTTTTTAGTGTTTTCATAAAAGAAATCGCTCCTTATTTTATTAAATTGTTACTATCTTTTGTAAACACGTTATTAGTATATAATTAAACTACTAAAAAGTCAATTTATTCCGCTGAATTTTGTAGAAATTTATTTTTTTAATATTATTAAAAGTTATTATAGTTTATTATAATTTATTAAAAGTTATTAAAATTATTTACTTTATTTTTTGTTATGATAAAGTATTTAAATATATAACCTTCTTTCTATGCAAAAGAATATAAAAAAAGCAAGGATTACATTAAATTGTAATACCTTGCTTTTCTCTATTTATATAGTATTTATATTATACTAAATTATGCTAAGATATCAGAAACAACTCCTGAACCTACTGTTCTTCCACCTTCACGAATAGCGAATCTTAATCCTTTTTCGATAGCGATTGGAGTAATAAGTTCGATTGTCATGTTTACGTTATCTCCTGGCATAACCATTTCTGTTCCAGCTTCTAATTCAATAACACCTGTAACGTCTGTTGTTCTGAAGTAGAATTGTGGTCTATATCCATTAAAGAATGGAGTATGACGTCCACCTTCTTCTTTAGTTAGAACGTATACTTGTGCTGTGAATTTTGTATGTGGATGAATTGTTCCAGGTTTTGCTAATACTTGACCTCTTTCGATTTCATCTCTTTGGATACCTCTTAATAGAGCTCCGATGTTATCTCCAGCTTCAGCTTGGTCTAATGTTTTTCTAAACATTTCAACACCTGTAACAACTGTTTTCTTAGATTCTTTAGAAAGACCAACTATTTCAACTTCGTCTTGAAGTTTAACTGTTCCTCTTTCTACTCTACCTGTAACAACTGTACCTCTACCGCTGATTGTCATAACATCCTCAATTGGCATTAAGAATGGTTGATCAACTGGTCTGTCTGGTGTTGGGATATAGCTGTCTACTGCATCCATTAATTCTTTAATTGGAGCATATACTGGATCGTTAGGATCTTTAGATGTACTTTCTAGTACTTTTAAAGATGAACCTTTGATAACTGGAATTTCGTCTCCAGGGAAACCATAGCTTGTTAATAAGTCTCTAACTTCCATTTCAACTAATTCTAATAATTCTGGATCATCAACCATATCGCATTTATTTAAGTAAACAACGATATATTTAACTCCAACTTGTCTTGCTAACAAGATGTGCTCTCTTGTTTGAGGCATTGGTCCATCAGCTGCAGAAACAACTAATATTGCACCATCCATTTGTGCAGCACCTGTAATCATGTTCTTTACATAGTCTGCGTGTCCTGGGCAGTCAACGTGTGCATAGTGTCTCTTGTCTGTTTCATACTCTACGTGAGCTGTATTAATTGTAATACCTCTTGCTTTTTCTTCTGGAGCACTATCAATTTGGTCATATGCTTCATAGTTTGCTTGACCTTTTAATGCTAAATATTTTGTAATAGCTGCTGTTGTTGTTGTTTTACCATGGTCAACATGTCCGATTGTACCAATGTTAACGTGTGGTTTTGTTCTTTCAAATTTTGCTTTAGCCATTTAAAATTCCTCCTTAAATTAACTTTTTTTATTTTTTAAAATTAAAATCAATATTAAATTGTATAAGCATTTTATAACACTTTTACTTATTTTGCAATAGTTTTTACCAAAATCTTTTAACTAATCGATATTAATTACTCAGATTTTTTGCCTCTTGTAGCAACAATTGCTTCAAGTACAGATTTTGGAACTTCCTCATAATGTGATGGTTCCATAGCATATGTTCCTCTACCTTGTGTTTTTGAACGTAAGTCTGTAGCATATCCAAACATTTCTGATAATGGAATAAATGCTCTTATTTCTTGGCTTCCATTCTTAGCTTCCATTCCTTCCATTCTACCACGTCTAGCATTTACGTCTCCAATAACATCTCCCATGTATTCTTCTGGAACTGTTATTTCAACTTTCATGATAGGTTCTAGTAAAACAGATTTAGCTTGTTTACATCCTTCTTTAAATGCCATAGATGCAGCAATTTTGAAGGCCATTTCTGATGAGTCTACCTCATGGTAAGAACCATCTACTAGAGTTGCTTTAAAGTCTATTACTGGATATCCAGCAAGTATACCACTTTCAGCTGCTTCTCTAACTCCTTCTTCAATTGGTTTGATATATTCTTTTGGAACAACACCACCAACGATTTTGCTCTCAAATTCTATACCTTTACCTGGCTCTAATGGTTCCATTTCTAACCAAACATCACCATATTGTCCACGTCCACCAGATTGACGAATGAATTTTCCTTGAACTTTAACCTTATTTCTAATTGTTTCTTTATAAGAAACTTGTGGTTTACCAACTGTACATTCAACTTTAAATTCTCTCTTTAATCTGTCAACAATTATGTCTAAGTGTAGCTCACCCATACCAGCTATAATTGTTTGTCCTGTTTCATGGTCTGTCCATGTTTTAAATGTTGGGTCTTCTTCTGCAAGTTTTGCAAGAGCTATACCCATTTTTTCGCTATTAGCTTTATCTTTTGGCTCTATAGCTATATCTATAACAGGCTCTGGGAATTCCATTGATTCCAATATAACTGGATGTGCTGGATCGCAAAGTGTATCACCTGTAGATACTTCTTTTAATCCAACTGCTGCAGCAATATCACCAGCATATACTTTTTCTATATCTTGTCTGTGATTTGCATGCATTAATAGAATTCTACCTATTCTATCTTTTTTATCTTTATTTGCATTTAATACTGTTGAACCAGCATCTAATGTACCAGAATATACTCTGAAGAAGCAAAGTTTTCCAACAAATGGGTCTGTTGCAATTTTAAATGCTAATGCTGCAAAAGGCTCTTTGTCGTCAGTTTTTCTTTCTACTTCGTTACCTTCTGGGTCTACACCTTTAATATGTGGTATATCTAAAGGTGATGGCATATAGTCAACTATTGCATTTAATAGTTCTTGTACACCTTTATTTTTATAAGAAGAACCACATACTACAGGAACTAATTTATTTGCTAAAGTTCCTTTTCTTAGTCCTTTCTTAATCTCTGCTTCTGTAAGGTCTCCCTCGTCAAGATATTTCATCATTAATTCATCATCTTGTTCAGCAGCAGCTTCAATCATTTTTGTTCTGTATTCTTCAGCTTGAGCTTTTAATTCTTCTGGAATATCACATTCTTCAATTTCTTTTCCTAAATCGTCTTTGTGAACGAATGCTCTCATTTTTATTAAGTCTACTATACCTTTGAATACATCTTCTGCACCTATAGGTAGTTGAATTGGAACAGCATTAGTGTTTAATCTCTTTTTCATTTGCTCTACAGCATTTAAGAAATTAGCACCTGTTATATCCATTTTGTTTACATATGCCATTCTTGGAACTTGATATTTATCTGCTTGTCTCCAAACTGTTTCAGATTGTGGTTGTACACCATCTTTTGCAGAGAATACGCAAACAGCACCATCAAGTACTCTTAAAGATCTTTCAACCTCTACAGTAAAGTCAACGTGTCCAGGAGTATCTATAATATTTATTCTATGTCCTAACCATTGGCAAGTTGTAGCAGCAGAAGTAATTGTTATACCTCTTTCTTGCTCTTGAACCATCCAGTCCATAGTAGCTTCTCCCTCATGAACCTCTCCTATTTTATGAGTTTTACCTGTATAAAATAGAATTCTTTCAGTTGTAGTTGTCTTTCCTGCATCTATATGGGCCATTATTCCAATATTTCTTGTTTTCTCTAAAGGAAATTCTCTTCCAGCCACTTTTTTATCCTCCTTTTAAATAATGTCAGGGGACACACCTTTTGCCTTAGGTCACTCCTCATTCGGTTCAAGGTATGTCCCCTCCCCTTATGAATTAGTGATTACCATTATTTCTAAGTATATCTCCCTTTTAAAATATTCTCTAAATTTTAATTAGAAGCAAGTATAACAAGCAACCAAGCTAAAATTTTTGAAATAGTACGAATTGTTCATCGAAAAAATTTTAAGCAATGGTTAACGCAGTTAGATGTAGCTTATAATTAAAATTTTAGAATTTGTAATGAGCAAACGCTCTATTAGCTTCTGCCATTTTATGCATATCTTCTTTCTTCTTAAATGCTCCACCGTTTCCAGCTACAGCATCCATAATTTCATTAGCTAATTTTTGAGCCATTGTTTTTTCATGTCTTGTTCTTGCATATTTAACTAACCATCTTAACCCTAAAGTTTGTCTTCTTTCTGGTCTAATTTCTAATGGAACTTGATATGTTGCTCCACCTACTCTTCTAGCTTTAACTTCAAGAACAGGCATTACATTTTCAAGTGCAGCTTCAAAAACTTCTAATGGATCTTTTTGCTCTTTTTCTTTTATAATGTCAAATGCATCATAAACTATTGATTGAGCAACTGTCTTTTTACCATCTAACATAACATTGTTTATTAATTTTGTAACAACTTTGCTATTATATATTGGATCTGGTAAAACTTCTCTTTTTGCTATATATCCTTTTCTTGGCACTATTCTTCCCTCCTTTTTAATTTATCAGTACTTACATTAATAAATTTTATAAAATTAAATTTATCATGCTTAATTCCTGTTTTTGGTACTCTGAAAAATTGTTTTCATTTTTCCGCATAGTGCATATAATCTATTCTAAATTCAAGTGCATTAAATTTAGTAAGAATTACAAGCACTAGTATTAATTTTTTTAATTATAATTATAGTTTTATGATTATAATTAATTTTAAATAATATTATTAACGATATTTAAGTATCTTATAATATTATTTTTTTGGTTTTTTAGCTCCATATTTAGAACGACCTTGCATTCTGTCTTTAACTCCTGCTGTATCTAGTGTTCCTCTAATTATATGGTATCTAACACCTGGAAGGTCTTTTACTCTTCCTCCTCTTATTAAAACAACACTGTGCTCTTGTAAGTTATGTCCTATACCTGGAATATAAGAAGTAACCTCGTATCCGTTTGAAAGCCTAACTCTGGCAACCTTTCTTAAAGCTGAGTTTGGCTTCTTAGGAGTTACAGTTTTTACAACAGTACATACTCCTCTTTTTTGTGGAGATCTTTGGTTTGTAACTCTTTTATTTCTTGAGTTGTAGCCATGTTGTAATGCTGGAGCTGTAGATTTAGCTCTAGTACTTTTTCTTCCTTTTCTTACTAATTGATTAATTGTTGGCACTTGAATTTCACCTCTTTTCTTAAAAATAATAAAACCGTTAGGGAAACACGTAATTAGCGTATTTTAAACTAACGGTTATATTTTATCATTTTTATGTCTTTAAGTCAAGGAATTTTCCTATTTTTGCTACTAATTTTTATTATGTTTTACTTTTACATTTTACCATATTTTTTTATTGCATCTCATTAATTCGTAATAATTTTCTAATTATATTCTATCTTTATAGTTCACTAATTTATTAATAAAAAATATAACTTTCTTATGGTATAATTATAACCATATGTAAAATACAATGTCAGCAACAAAAAAAGCAGGCATCCGAAATGGATACCTGCTGTCGTGGGAAATTATTCCTCGTGGTCGTGTTTTCTACTAGTTCTGTCAAAGACAGCTGTCGTAAACAGTTTCATAACAGTCGCTGTTCCAAAACCGATTACGAAAGGCAACCAATTGTTGCCGAACCATGATAACACGAAACCGAGCTTGGTAGCAATCCAGAGGATTGCAAGTACAGCTAAAATAATTCCTATAAAAATAATAAATTGTCCAAGCTCCCGACCCAAACCTTTTTTCATCTTGATCTTCCTTTCTCTATGTTTTTTAGGTTTTAAAGGTTTGCATATTTTATTATACCATATTTTCCTTATTTTCTCAAGTTTATGTAAATAAGGAATAAAAGGATGCAGATATACTCTGCATCCTTCTGAAACATACATTTTTATTCTTTCTTTTCTTGATTTATCTTTCTTCTTTGTCTGGTGACTCTTTTTCCTTTGGTTTAGCTTGATGTTGTTCCATATATTTAGCTTCTTTTTGTTCTCTTACTTCTTTTCCATATTCCTTATCAACATGTTTTCTTAATTCTTCTAAGAATTGGTCTCTTTTATCTGCTGGAATATTATCCATTTTTGAATAATCTGGCTCTTTTGTTTCATCTTCTCCAACGAATATTTCTTTTATTTTGCGTCCAGCATTTTTAAAGAAGTTTTTAAATTTTTCCCATCTTGGATGTTTTGGTGTTGGTGCTGGTAAGTCTGATTTTCCTTCACCTTTATCTTTTCCATTACTTTCTTGTTGTTCTTTTTGTACATCATCAACAGTTTTTGCAATATCAGCTTTCATTTGCTCTTCTGGTGAAAGTTTTTTACCTTTTGCATTTTCTGGCTTTAATTTTGAGTTTTCATCAACTTTTCTAGTAAATTTTCTATTAGGGTCTAATGCTCTTCTTTGAATATCATCCCAAGTTTTTCCTGTAAATAAAGTTTTCCAAGCTAAGTCACATTTTCCAATTTTTGCTTCTAATTCTAATATTCTTTCTTTAGATTTTTTATATATTTCTGTTTGTTCTTTTAACTCTTTTTCTAGACTTTCCTTTTTTATTTGTAAATTATTATATTCGTCTCCCATCATGTTCATAGTAAGCTTTTCATCAGATAATATTTTTAAAACTTCTTTTAATTCTGTTTCTGCTGTTTTAATTTTTGCTTCGCTCTCATCTCTTTTTTTAATTTCTGCTGGTAATTTCTTTTCCATATTAGCTTTAACAGCTCTTATTTGTTGTATTTGAGCTTTGTTTTTGCTATATGCTTTTAAATTAACTTGTCCTTTTTTAAATAAATTTTGTTGACGTTCATGTTCTGTTAATTTTCCTTGTGCTTCTTTTAATTCCATTTCTGCATCTGCTATAGCTTTTTGAATTCTAGGAGATGATTCTTTATCCATTAAAGCAGCTATTAATTGCTCTTTTGTTTTGATAGTTTCTTTTAGCTTATCTACTTCTTCATTGCTTCCTTCTGCTCTTGCTTCTCCTACAGCTATAAGCTCTTTTATTTCATTTTCTGAAAGGTTACTATACTTAGAGTCTATTTCTTGGTACATTTCTTCTAATTTATCTCTATGTTTTCCCATATTCTTTTATCTCCTTTATATAAAAAAATAATATCACTATGTTATATTTTACCATATTTCGATTATTTTTTCAACTGTTTTATGTAAAGTTGTTAAAATGTAATAAAAATATAATTCGTTTGTTATATTATTGTAATATTTCTTAGCATATTATTTAAGTGTTCTATTGCTCTATCCGCTAGCTTACCATACTTTATTTTTTTATCTTTTATCTTTTCTGGAAGTTCTGGCAAAATTCCAAAATTTGCATTCATAGGTTGGAAATTATCATTAGGGCTTGAAATATATTTTGCTAATGCACCAATCATTGTATCTTCTGGAAAAATAATTTTGTTTCTCTTTTCTTTACAAGTATCCGTATTATTAGCATTTTCATATTTTTCCTTTATCTTCTCTTCTTGCTTATTGCATTTATTGTTATCGTTTTTTAAGATTTTATATTTTTCTATAGCATTTAGTCCTGCAACTAAGCCTGATGCTATAGATTCTACATACCCCTCTACTCCTGTAATTTGTCCAGCAAAATATATATTATTATTCTTTTTTAAGTTGTATGTTTCATCTAATAGTTTTGGAGAATTAATAAATGTATTTCTATGCATAACACCATATTTTTCAAATTCTGCATTTTCTAAACCTGGTATTAATCTAAATACTCTTTTTTGCTCTCCAAACTTTAAATTAGTTTGAAATCCTACCATATTATACAAATTACCTTGTGAGTTATCTTGTCTTAATTGTGCAACCGCATATGGTCTTTTTCCTGTTCTTAAGTCTGTAAACCCAACTGGTTTAAGTGGTCCAAAACGTAATGTATCTATTCCTCTTTTTGCCATTATTTCTATTGGCATACAGCCTTCAAATATTTCTCTTTTTTCAAAATTATGCAGTTCTACTACTTCTGCATTTACAAGTTCATTCCAGAAATTCTCATATTCTTCTTTGTTCATTGGTAAGTTTATATAGCTTTTGTCTTGATTTAAAATTCTATTTTTCCATGTTTCTATGTCTTCATCCTTTTCTCTTTCTTGCTCATATCTATTTCCATTAAATGCAATATCCATATTTATTGTATTTTTATCTATAATTGGAGCTGCTGCATCATAAAAATACAAATTATTATTACCTGTAATATCTAATATTTCTTTAAAAAGCTTATCTGAGGTAAGTGGTCCAGTAGCAACAATTACAATTCCCTCTTCTGCCATTTCTTTTAGCTCACTGGTTAACTCTTCACTTATAAGGATATCATCTGAATTATCCACTAAATCATGTCCAATTTCTTTTCTTATAATTTCTATATTATCCATGCTTTCTATTTGCTTAGTAACTTCTTCTGAAAACTTTTCTCTATCAACTGCTAATGCTTGTCCTGCTGGAACTGCTGTTTTATCCGCTATTTTTATTAAAAGCGAGTCTAACAATCTAAGTTCTTCTTTTAATAGTCCACAAGCATTAGTATGTAAATTTGACTTAAAAGAGTTGCTACAAACTATTTCAGCTAAGTTTTTATTGCTATGTGCTGGTGAAAATTTGTCTGGTTTCATCTCATATAATTTTACTTTTATTCCTCTTTTTGCTATTTGATAAGCAGCTTCTGTACCTGCTAAGCCACCTCCGATTATTGTTATATAATCTTTCATATATCACCTCGTTATAAAAATATATTTTATTTCTAGAATTCTAAATAAAAAAATTTATTAATATTTATATTTATTTTTTATTCTTTATATTATTTTAGACTAATTTTATCATAAGTAGTTATTTTAGTATACCGTTATATTTAATTTTTTCCAAAAAAGAGATACATAGTGTTGGCACTGCCTTCACCATGTATCTCTCATTGAGGGAATTTACATTATCCCTACGCGATTATTGTCTTCACTTTTACTTTGCTTCAGGTACTTTGAAATCGGAGAAGGATAACCCGGCCTGCTTGATGAACTCGTTTTTTTTCGCAATTACCTCTTCACTGGTAATCGTTTCATAATCATCCAGACCCTTTTCGTAAGAGATCTTAATGAGCGAGATGTCTTGCAGCAAGTCATCCTTGTAGTTCGGAACAAACCAGTCAATGCACTCTTGCGCATTGTCAGTTGTAAGAAGTTCTTTAAGAACCTCTTTACGGTTTTTCCCCGTATTGGCGGAAATTTCCGTACCTTTTTCCCAAATGGAGGACATTATGTATTCCTCCACCGCTTTTGTAAAGCTGCTGATGCTGTCATCGAGAACTCCTGTGATCTCACAGGTTCTCTCGATTCTCTCTGCCATGATTTCGACTCTTACATACTCGAGGCGAATGCTCAGCTTCACCTCTTTGAGTACCTTTTCCAGTTCCTCCATAAGCCCAATTTGGGCATACATCCGAGCAACCTTATCGTAAGGAATCTCGTTGTTAGTAAAATGCATAGTCATAGGAACAACTCCCTCTAGGAAATAATTTGTAGCAATAGCTACTTATATATATTTTACCACATTTTTCATTTTATGTAAAATCAGACAAAAAAAGAGTTACGCACAAATATTTAAATTGCATAAAAGAAAGCACACGTTACTTGTCAATAGACTTATAACGTGTGAAGTGTTATTACTCAAATAATTTCATAATATCTGCTTCTGAAAGTTTATTAATAAATGTTGTTTTGGTAGATAGCATATTATCTACTAATTTTTCTTTGCGTTTTTGTAATTCGTATATTTTTTCCTCTATAGAGTCCTTTGTTATCATTTTATATACATGTACATTGTTTTTTTGCCCTATTCTATAAGTTCTATCTGTTGCTTGGTTTTCTGCCGAAATATTCCACCATGGGTCATAATGAATTACCATATCTGCTCCTGTTAAGTTAAGTCCTGTTCCTCCCGCTTTTAATGAAATTAAAAATACTTTTATATCTGGATTTGTATTAAATTCATCAACTAGGTTAACTCTATCAGACACTTTCGTTTGTCCTGTTAACTTAAAATAATTTATATTACTTCTCTTTAATTCTTTTTCTACAATGTCAAACATTGATGTATATCCAGAAAATAACAATATTTTATGTCCAGATGATATTGCATCTTTTAATACTTCTATACATTGGCTTAATTTACTACTTTCACCCTTATAATTTGATAAAAATAGTGATGGATGACAACAAATTTGTCTTAGCCTCATTAAAAGAGATAATATTTTTATTTGACTCTTTTCAAATCCATTTTCAGATATTTCTTGTTTTACTTCTTTTTTTGCTATTGCCAAATATGATTTGTAAAGTGCCTTTTGCTCTTCTCCCATTTCATTGTATAGTACTGTAACCGTTTTATCTGGAAGCTCTGTTAAAACTTCTTTTTTAACTCTTCTTAATACAAATGGCTCTATTAGTTGTTTTAACTTATCCATAGCATTTTCGTCTTCGTCTTTTACTATTGGAGTCTCATATTCTTCTTTAAACTTTTTGTGTCCAAATAAGTATCCTGGCATTATATAGTCAAATATTGACCATAATTCTGATAGTGAGTTTTCTATTGGTGTTCCTGTTAAGGCATATCTTGTTTCTGCGTTAATTACCTTTATTGCTCTTGCATTTTGAGTGTTATTATTTTTTATGTATTGTGCTTCATCTGCAATAGCATATTTAAATTCATAATTTTTTTCTTTATATAAATCTATATCTCTTTTTAAAAGTTCATAAGATGTTATTATAATATTACATGACGGTATTTTTTCTATTTGTTTTTCTCTTTGTATAGCATTTCCTCCTATAGCAATGCATTTTAAGCTTGGTGCAAATTTTTTTACTTCATTAAGCCAGTTAAGTGAAAGCGAACTTGGACATATAACTATAGAAGGTTTTGCATTTTTTCCATTTTCATTTACATACGATAATATTACTGCTAATATTTGAACAGTTTTTCCAAGCCCCATGTCATCTGCTAAAATGCCACCCAAGTGGTAATAATCTAAATTTTTTAACCACCTATATCCTAATTTTTGATATCCTCTTAATTCTGCATTTAGCCCCTTTACATTTACATCTTCATAATCGTTTTCTTTTATTTCTAAATCATTTACAATTTTTTTATAATTTTCGTCTTTTACAATATTAGTATTTTTTAATTTTTTCAAAATATTTTCTAAGTAAATACCTCTATAAAGTGGAACTGTAATTACTCCATCTTTAATTTCGTTATACTTTATGTCCATACCATCAATCATGTTAGATAATAATTCTATGTCATTGTTATCTGCTATGTTAATATAATTTCCATCTTTTAGTCTATAATATTTCTTTTTTAATTTGTATCTTTCTAAAATTTCACTTATTTCGTTTAAGTCTAGTCCTATATCTTCTATATTTATATTTAATAAATTGCTTTCTAGCCTTACTCCTATTGAATTTATTTTAAATGGTCTTATTTCTCTATTTTTAAAATTATCTGTTGCTAGAACCTCAAACTTTTTCATATATAATTCTATGTCTTTAGTTAAAAACTCATAAATTTTTTCTTCGTCTACTAATATTAATCTGTTATTTTTTATATCAAGCATAAAGCCTGTATTTCGCATAATCTCTAAGGCTTCGTCTTCAGCAACCATGTTTCTTACTTCTTTTATGTTTTGATTTACTAATGGATTAAACTCTTCTTCTCCATAGCAAAATTTTATGTCTGCAACAATTCTATTTTGATTATCATAATCTAGATAAATTTTTACACCAAGTTCTTTAGGTATATATTTTTCTAATTCTTCAACAGATACTCCTTTAAACTCCACATATTTTTTTAATTTTGGATTAACTATACTAAAAAAGTCCTTTAATTCCTCTTCCGTATTTAAGTATATTTCTCCTGTATAGTTTTTCTTGTATATGTCTAATGTCTTTAAAATTGTATCTTCGTACTGTTTATCACATTTATATAATGTATCTTTTAATAAAATGTATATATAATCTTTTCCATAAATAACATCATATGAATAAATATCTATATTAGGTGTAATTTCATATTTATTATTTTTTTCTTTTGATAAGTTTAATTTTATATTAGGTTCTTCTGTTAAAAATCTAACATTTGTTTCTAATTGTCCATTAACAAATTTTACATTTTTATTATTTAGTATCTCAAATAATTCGTCTAAAGCTGATTTTGAAATAGTAATATTGGCTTCATTTAATTTTTTTCCATAGCTTGTGTACAAATTGTTAGCTTCATTTGTATATTTTATAATTTCTGCATATTTTAAAATGAATTCTAATAATTTTATACTATCTTCATCAAATGCTTCTTTAACATGTTTAAATTCTAATTTAGAGCCATATTTATAAACTTCTTGAGCCATCATTCTATCATAAAATTCAACTATGTTTTTTAATTTATACATCTGCATATTTCCAATTTTAAATTCTATTTTTAAAGTTCCATGGAATTTGTCATAAAAAATTGTTGGCTCTATATGTATGTTATTATCTAAATTTTTAATATTTTGTATTTGCTTATTCTCTACTGTTAAAAAGGTATTTATTAGCTGTTTAAATACCTTTTTATTTTCTTCATCATCTACTTTATTATTATTTAAAATCATGACCCTACCCCTAATAATTTACTAAATATGTATTATATATCATTTTATCTATTTTTACAAGTGAATAGTTAGTCAAATTTTTATAGTTATTATTTTTTAGCATTTTTGCTGTTTTTCGCTTTTTTACTCTTTTTTGTCTTTCTAGTAGCTCTTTTTGCTTTGTTTGTTTCTTTTTCTATCTCAGGAGACCATGCCTCTCCCACTTTTGGCTTATTCCATGATATATAATTACAAGATTTAGGGTTGTTCTCACAAATATAGTATTTTTTGCCTCTTTTTGTTTTTCTAACTTGTACTTTTGCTCCACATACAGGGCAAGGTACATCTATATTTTCTACTAAAGGTTTTGCATTTTTACATTCAGGATAGCCTGGACATGCTAAAAATTTTCCATATCTTCCGTATTTTATTACCATCATTCTGCCGCATTTGTCACATGGTATGTCTGTTACTTCATCTTCTAGTTTAACATGTTCTAATTCTTTATCTACTTTTTCTACTTCTTTTTCAAAAGGCCCATAAAATTCTCTAATAACTTCTTTCCAAGGTTCTTTTCCTTCTGCAATTTCGTCAAAATCTCCTTCTATTTTGGCTGTAAACTCTACATTTATAATATCTGTAAAGTTTTCTGTAAGTATTGTATTTACAACCTTTCCTAATTCTGTAGGTACTAATTGTTTTTGTTCTTTTTGAATATAATGTCTTTCTAATATAGTTGTAATTGTTGGAGAATATGTACTTGGTCTTCCTATGCCTTTTTCTTCTAAAGCCTTTACTAAGCTTGCTTCTGTATACCTTGGAGGTGGTTCTGTAAAGCTTTGTTTTGGATCTAATTTTTCTTTTATAACTTCTTGTCCTATTACCAACTCTGGAATACTTTCATCTGTTTCTTCTTTTTCGTTGTCTAGAGATTCTACATATAAAGTCATAAAACCTTTAAACTTTAAAGTTTGTCCACTTGCCTTAAAATTATAAGAATTAACATTTATATTAGCAGAAACTGTGTCATAAACTGCTGCTGACATTTGACTTGCTATAAATCTATTATAAATTAATCTATATAATTTATATTGGTCAGGTGTTAAGTCGTTTTTTATTTTTTCTGGTGTTAAGTCTATGTAAGTTGGTCTAATTGCCTCATGTGCATCTTGTGAGTTTTGTTTTGTTTTATAATATCTATTTTCATAATATGACTTTCCATAGGTTTGCTCTATATAATTTTTAGCAGCATGTCTTGCTTCTTCAGAAATTCTAGTAGAGTCTGTTCTCATATATGTAATTAAACCAACTGTTCCTCTTTCAGTTACTTTTACACCTTCATATAATCCTTGTGCAACAGACATTGTTTTCTTAAGTGTAAAGCCAATTTTCCTTGAAGCTTCTTGTTGCATTGTACTTGTTGTAAATGGTGGTGCTGGAGTTCTTTTTTTCTCTCCTTTTTTTACATCATCTACTACGTACTTTCCAGTTTCTATTTGTTTTAAAATGTTATTAACTTCTTCTTCATTATTTATTTCTAATTTCTTTCCGTCTTTACCATAGAATTTTGCTTCGAACTTTTTATTTGAATTTGGCTCTATTAATATAGCATATATGTTCCAATACTCTTGTGGTATAAATTTTTCTATTTCTTCTTCTCTGTCTACAATTAACTTAACCGCTACAGATTGAACACGTCCTGCAGATAGTCCTCTTTTTACTTTTTTCCATAAAATAGGGCTAATTTTATAACCTACTATTCTATCTAATACACGTCTTGCTTGTTGTGCATCTGTTAAGTTCATGTCTATTTTTCTTGGTTCTTTAATAGATTTTTGGACTGTTTCTTTTGTTATTTCATTAAATGTAACACGGCACACCGCATCTTGTGGTATTTCTAATATATGAGATAAATGCCATGCTATAGCTTCTCCTTCACGGTCAGGGTCAGTTGCAAGATATACTTTACTTGCATTTTTTGCTTCCTTTTTTAAAGATTTTATTAAATCTCCCTTACCTCTAATATTTATATATTCTGGTTCAAAGTCATGTTCTATGTCTACTCCTAATTTAGACTTTGGCAAGTCTCTTATATGTCCCATAGATGCCATAACTTTGTAATTTCCACCTAAAAACTTTTTTATTGTATTTGCCTTTGCAGGCGACTCAACAATTATTAATTTATTTGGCATATTTTAACTCCTTTTTTTAAACTAAAGATTATAATAGCTTAAAAATTACAATTTTGCAAGTAATACTTAAAAAAAGATGCTCATAAATTCGACTTTTTTCTTAAGAATATTTATAGAAAAGTTAAGTATAGTTATTTTATAATGCCGCGCAGCGACCAAACGTAGCGTAAGCGGAGTGCGATTCGAGCAACTTTCTTTCTATCAAAATAAAAATGTAGTTTTTATTTTGATAATAAGTAGTTGCGAGCAGCAAGGCATATAAAATAACTATACTTAACTTTTACTCAGCATATATAATAAAAAAGATTAGAAATTTTAAGCAAAAAATTTATAATTTTATATAAATTATTTTACCTTAAATTACTAATCTTTATATTTTAATAACTTACCAAATCTTGCAAAACGTCATCCAAACCAATTGGTGTTACCTTATAAGCTACAAGTAATTTCAAAATATTATCAGCATCATTTTCTTTGTTTATAATATTTGTTATTTCTTTTTCTTCTATCTCTAGTATTTTTCCTGTTTGCGTTTTCTTTATTATTGTTACTCCATATGGCTTTTCCTTTGCTTTAATTTCTTCTTCATTTCTGTTTTTGTAATATTCTAAGTAGATTTTGTCAAAATTAAAGTTTTCTGACTCTTCGTTATTTATGGTAGTCTTGCCGAAAAATGTTCTAAGATTATGCAATACAGTTTCCTCCTTCCCCTTAAGCCACGCGATTGCGAACGCGATAACCCCACTATATATTATAATCTTAAACTTTTCAATGTTTTTTCGTCTCCAATATTTTACATAATTCGACATAGATTTTATCTTCTACATTCTTAATTTCTACCGCATGAGCGTTTTCACTCATTCGACACATTTTTTCTTTGTCGCTAATAATTTCATTAATTGTCGAATTTAAGATATTATCATCTAATTTTGCGTCCAAAATTATTTTGGCTGCTCCTACTTTTTCTAAAACTTTTGCATTATATTCTTGGTGATTTTCTGTAGCATATGGGAAAGGTATAAATATGCTTGGCTTTCCTACTATAGATATTTCTGTTATAGTCATAGCCCCACTTCTACTTACTACTAAGTCTACACAATTCATTACTTCTTCCATGTTATATATGTATGGTAGTATTTTTACATTTGGAATATTATTAATACTAATGTTTAAACTCTGTAATTTTGTTTTTATCATGTCGTATTGGTTTGGTCCTGTTGCCCATATAATTTGATAATCTTTGTTTAGCTTTTTACTAATTATATTTATAAAACTTTCGTTTATTTTTTGAGCCCCTTGACTTCCACCAAATACTAATACTATTGGTTTTGACAAATCTGTTAAACCAATCTTATTTATTATTTCTTGTTTTTGCTTTTCAGTAAAATTTAATTTTTTTACTTTACTTGGATTTCCTACAACAACTACATTTTTTGCATTTTTTATTCTTTCTTTTGCGTCTTCAAATCCAACCAATATTGTTTCTGCCTTTTTAGCTAGCATTTTTATTGCAACTCCTGGAAATGCGTTACTCTCATGTAACACAATTGGCACATTGTATTTACTTGCAGCAATTCCGACTGGTAAACAAATATATCCGCCAGTTCCAATCATAATATCTGGTTTAAAGTCTTCTATTATTTTTTTGGCTTGACCAATAGATTTAAATGTTTTATACATTTTTTTTACATTGTCTATAGATATTTGTCTATTAAATCCATATGCATCAATTTTTTTAAGTTCATATCCTGCCCTAGGTACTAAGTCATTTTCTAGTCCTCTGTCAGTTCCTACAAATATAATTTCAGAATTTTTTTCTTCTTGCTTTATTTTATTTGCTATAGCCAATGCCGGATTTATATGTCCCCCAGTTCCTGCAGCTGCTATAATTACCTTCATAACTATTAATCCTTCCTCTCTATACTATAAATTTTAGCCATTGTTTTCTAATAAAATCTTATTATTCTTTAACTAAGCACTATAATTTTTAACAAAAACTTATTAATGTTAAATTTTCTATTTCTTGCTTTTATTTGCTATTATTTTTAATATATTGCTACTTATATTTGTTATTTTAAGACTATCAAATATTAAAGACTCTTTTGTTCTAATTGCAAATCGCTACTTATATTTGTTATTTTAAGACGGGTCCTAATTTTGCCCGTCTTATATCTATCTTTATACTTTTTTGCATGCTCTTGATATATTTAATAAAATTCCCATACTTGCAAGTAATATCATAAGTGCTGTTCCCCCTGCACTAAAGAATGGTAGTGCCATACCTGTAACTGGTATTAATCCTGTTACAACTGCAATATTTATAATTACTTGCACTCCTATTAATGTTGTTATTCCAACTGCTAATAGACTTCCAAAAGTATCAGGTGCCTTCATTGCAGTTAATATTCCTCTCCAAATTAAAACTGCAAATAATGCTATAATTGCAAAACAACCAATAAACCCTAATTCTTCTGCTACTATTGAAAATATAAAGTCATTTTGAGGCTCTGATATGTATAAGAATTTTTGCTTACTTTCTCCGTAGTCCTACTCCAAAAAGTCCACCTGAACCTATAGCATAAAAACTTTGTATTACTTGCCATCCATCTCCTGTTGGGTCTGACCAAGGATCCAAAAATGATAATATTCTGCTTAATCTAAATCCTCCTGAGTCTTTTGCTTGCATTATTAACAATAATCCTGTTACTCCTACTGCTCCTATACCACATGTTGCCCATACAAAAAGCATTCGTATTCCTGCGGCAATCATCATTACTCCAACAATAGCTGCAATAACAATACATACACTTAAGTGGTTTTGTACAAAAAATAATATTGCAAATGGAGGTAGTAAAAATAATAATGGTTTTACAAATCCCTTCCAAAAATCTGTAATTTCTGATTTATGATCTGCTAAGTATCCTGCATAAAATACAATTAATAGTACTTTGGTAACTTCTGATGGTTGAAATTGTACAGGCCACTTTATCCATCTTGTAGCACCATTTGCTCCTGAACCTAGCCCAGGTACAAGTACTAAAAGCAATATTACTATAGAAACAATGTATGCTGGCCAATAGAATTTCTTATATATATGATAATCTATTTTTGAAATAATAATCATGGCAGTTACGCCAATAATCGCAAATATTAATTGTCTTACAGCATATGTATAACTCTTACCATTTTCAGCAAGAGAAGTTGGAGCACTTGCAGAAAGAACCATTATAATTCCTAAGGCTAATAGGACTATTACAACAGTAAAAAGTATAAAATCAAATTTATTCTTTATGAAATTATTTGTTTTACTAACCCTTTGTTTCATTTATCCTCCACTAAATCTATATAACCATTAATCCTAAAGCACAACATATTAGAGTTACTATGCTAAATACTGATACAATTTTATTCTCTTTCCAACCAGAAAGTTCAAAGTGATGATGTAATGGTGCCATTTTAAATATTCTGTTACCTGTTTTCTTAAAATATGCTACTTGAATTATTACAGATAAAGTTTCTAATATAGGAACTAAAGCAATAATTAATAATAATAATGGCATTTTTAAATATATTGCTATTCCTGCTATTGCTCCTCCTAATAAAAGCGAACCGGTATCACCCATCATAACTTTTGCAGGATATAAATTAAATAATAAAAATCCTAAACATGTTCCTATTAAAATTGAGCCAAATACTGTGACTTCTTTAATTCCAAAAATTACACTAATTATAGTTAAACATGTTAATATTATTGTAGTAACACTTGTTGAAAGCCCATCTATACCATCTGTTAAATTTATAGCATTTGTTGTTGCTAAAAATACTAATACAACAAATGGTACATATAACCACACCGGAAATGTAAAATAAACATCTGCAAATGGTATGTATATTTGTGGTTCAAAATGCATTACCTCTGTTAAATATAAAGAAAATCCAACAGATACTATTAATAGTCCTAACATTTTATATGCCGGTTTTAATCCCTCTGTATTTTTTCCTATTAGTTTTTTTAAATCATCTATTAATCCAATTACTCCAAATCCTACTGTAACAGCTATAATTGGCAATAAATTTTGTGCTACTTGTTTTTCTCCTGCATCTATTGACCTTGCATAATCTATAAACATTACAGCACCAACTAGTATAATTACAATAATCATTATAATTCCCCCCATTGTTGGTGTACCTTGTTTTTTTAAATGCGATTGTGGTCCTTCTACTCTTTCTATTTGCCCTATTTTTAACTTTTTAAGAATAGGAATTATTATAAATGCTAAAACTACAGTCATTACAAATGACAGCAATATTATTTTTGTTTGAAATTCCATATTTCCTCCTTAGTAGTTACTTATTTTCTATAATTTCTCTTACAATTACTCTTTCATCAAAAGGATATTTTTTATGATTTATTTCCTGAGTAAGTTCATGCCCTTTACCTGCTATAATAACAATATCGTTTTTCTTTTCCATTTTTATTGCAGTTTTTATAGCTTCTTTTCTATCTACAATACATTCATATTTTCCTTTTGTTTTCTTTATTCCTGCTTCTATTTCTTTTACAATTTCTTCTGGATTTTCTGTTCTTGGATTATCAGATGTAACAATAGTATAATCTGCTAATTTTCCAGCTATTTCTCCCATTATAGGTCTTTTTCTAGCATCTCTATCTCCTCCACAGCCAAATACACATATTACTCTACCTAGTGTATATTCTTTTGCAGATTGTAAAATATTTTCTAGACTTTCTGGAGAATGAGCATAGTCTATCATAATTTTTAGTTCTTTTGAATTATCTACTAATTCACATCTTCCCGGAACTCTAACATTTAATAAAGCTTCTTTTATGTTATCTACACTACAATTAAACTTGTTAGCTACGCTTATTGCAGCTAGTGCATTGTACACACTAAACCTTCCTGGAATACCAACCTTTATTCTTTCATTTCTATCTCCAATTTTTACTTTAAAGTCAGCTGTTGTGTTTGTAACAGTAATATCTTTTGCAAGTAAATTTGCAGGATTATCTATTCCATATGTTTTTATATCACATTCTGGAACAAGTTTTAATATTTGTGATGTGTATATATTATCTATATTTATAAAACCACTTTTACACATTTTAAATAGTTGTACTTTTGAGTTGAAATAATCTTCCATATCTGGATGCTCTTTTTCACTTATGTGGTCTTCAGAAAAGTTTGTAAATATTCCAATGTCAAAGTCACATCCATCTACTCTTGAAAGTTTTAAGCTTTGTGATGATACTTCCATAACTACAACTTCTGTTTTTGCTTCTACCATCATGCTAAATAGTTTTTGCAATTCTAAGCTTTCTGGTGTTGTTCTATCGTTGTCGCCTAAATTTTTTCCATTTATATATGTGCAAATAGTGCCTACTAGCCCTACTTTATATCCTTGCTTTTCTAAAATATCTTTTATCATAAATGTAGTTGTGGTCTTCCCTTTTGTGCCTGTAACACCTATTAGCTTAAATTTTCTTGATGGATTGTTGTAAAAATTACATGCTACAATAGCTAATGCGTGCCTTACATTTTCCACTAAAACTATTGTAATGTCATTTGGAATTTTTAAAATGGCTTCTTTATTAATATCTATTTGTGCCATTATTACTTTTGCACCATTTTGAAGTGCTTCTTCTATAAATTCCGCACCATTAGACTCAAAACCGTTGATAACAACAAACATATCACCTTGTTTTACTTCTTTTGAACTACTTGATATGTTAGAAATGTCAACGTCTAAATCTCCCTTGGCTTTTACCCTGTCAAGTCCTACTAAAATTTCTTTTAGTTTCATAATAAATCCTTTCTATTATACAATGCTCCGATTTTAATCGTTTACATTATATAACTAAATTAAAGTTTTGTATACCTTTTTTGGAGTTTTTTTGACTATTATTTACCATTTTTTCGACTACTTTAATGTGTAATTATACATAATATATAAATAAACTATTTATGTTTAATTTTCTATTAAAATAAGCATAACAATTTTAGAAAAAATAACATTTAATATTTTACTATAACTTTAGTCCCGCTTTTTAGCTTTATTCCTTTTTTAGGAAGTTGCTCTTTTACTATTGTTTCCTTTTCGTTTACATTTTCTTCGTTTTCAATATTTATATCTAAGCCACTTTCTTTTAAAGTATTTCTTGCTTCTTCTATTGTTAAACCTTCTACATTAGGTACTTCAACATCTTCTACCACTTCTGCATCTTCATTTTTTTGTGCTTCTATATATGGTAATATCTCCGAAAATAGCTGCCCGCCTATAGGTGCAGCAACACCGCCTCCTTGGTGTCCACCTTCTCCTGTTGGATTATATAGTGTTACTAATAAAACAATTTGTGGGTCTTCTATTGGCGCTACCCCAACAAATGAAGTTACGTATTTATTTGTGTTTACTCCATCCTCAGATGTTCCTGTTTTACCACCTATGCTATACCCCTTAACTTGTGCATTTTTTCCTGTTCCAACTTCTACTACGGTATTCATCATGCTTAATACCTCATCTGCTGTTTTCTTAGAAATTACATTTTCTTCTGTTTCAACAGGGATGTCTACTCTTTCTCCTGTTTTACTGTCTATTTTTGCTTTAACAATTCTTGGTTTTACATGTGTTCCTCCATTTGCAATTGTTGCCACACCTGTTATCATTTGTATTGGTGTAATTTCAAATCTTTGCCCAAATGCAATTGTTGCAAGTTCAACAGGTCCAACTTTTTCTTCCTTTAAGAATATACTACTTGCCTCTCCTGGTAAGTCTATTCCTGTCTTTTTAAGAAACCCAAATTTTCTTAAATATTCATAATAAGTTTTTACTCCTATTTTTTCTCCTAAACCAATAAATACTGGATTACAAGAATTCATTAGAGCTTCTCTTAAGCTTTGCGAGCCATGTGGTTTATACGACCTCCAGCACTTAATTCTAACTCCTGCAACTTCAATACTTCCTGTACAATTAAAAGCACCTTCTTCATCTGGTGTAGCTATATCTTCCTCTAATGCTGCTGATGCTGTGTAAAGTTTAAAAGTAGAACCTGGCTCATATGTATCTGTTACCGCTTTATTTCTCCACATTGCTTGCATTTGCTTCGTTTTCTCGCTTTCCGAAAGAGTATCCCATACTTCTTTCATCTCGTCAGTGCTTGGCTCATATGGATCATTTAAATTGTAATTTGGATATCCTGCCATTGCCAGTATATCTCCTGTTTTTGGATTCATTATAATTATGTTTCCACCATCTGTCGTTTTGTTATCTATGCACGCTTCTTCTAAATACTTTTCTGCAATTCCTTGTATAGTTGCATCTATTGATAATACTAAATCTGTTCCATCAACAGGTTCTATATAATTTTCTCCCTCTTCTTCAATGTCTCCACCTCTTGCATCTGTCATTTTTACTATTTTGCCTTGCTCACCTTTAAGTTCGTCATCATATATAGCTTCTATGCCATCTAAGCCTTGATTATCAGAGCCAGTAAACCCTATAACCTGTGAAGCCAAATTATTATATGGATAATACCTCTTTGTATCTTCGTCTATATTAATTCCATTTTTTATATTATTTGCTTCCATCCAGTTTCTTAATTCGTCTGTCTTATCTTTTTCTACCTTTTTTACAATTGTTTCAATTGAACTATTCTTTTTTACTTTTTTCAAAACAGTTTCATAATCTAGTTCAAATATATTTGTTAACGCTTCTGCAACTTTTTCTTTGTCTTTTTCTGCTATGTTAACAGGGTTTACTGTAACTGTTTCCACAGTACTACTTACAGCTAAAATATTTTTACTTGTTGCGTCATATATTGTTCCTCTTTTTGGATTTACACTTCTGTCTAAAGTCTGTTGCACATACGCCATTGACTGTAATTCCGAACCTTTTACAAATTGCAAATACGCAATTTTTCCAAGTATAATAGCAAATATTAGAAATGAAACTAATATCATGTTTTTCATTCTTAGTTTTCTGTTTATTTCACTTACCTTATTTACTGTTTTTTGCTTTTTAATTTTATTTTTCTTTTGCAATTTTTCGTTTTTCTTTTGGAGCTTTTTCCTTAATTTTTCTTGATTGTCTTTCTCATTCTTTTTAAGATTTTTTATTTTTTGAATATTTGTCTTTTTTATTTTTATTTCAGGAATAGTAACTACTTTTTTACTCTTTCGTGAATTATTTTTTTCCATGCTACCACTCCTTTTTTGCATTGTTCTCTTAATTTTATTCACAATATGTGAAAAAAGAAGTGATTTTTAAATTTCTTTTAAATCTACATACTTAAATTCGTTATTTAGATATGTTATTTAGTATTTCTTCTATTTCTTCATCTTTTAAAACAAAATTTGTATTTACAAAACCTATCTCCGGTCTAATTCCATCTTTGTTGTGAAAGTCTGAACCTGCTGTTACAAATAAACCATTTGCTCTTGCAAATTCATTCCATTTTTTAGTCTCATCAAATATATTATTATTTCTATCTACATATATATAATTTGCTTCTATTCCATCTGGTTGCATGTCCTTTACTATTTCTAAAATATCTTCTTCGGTTAAATTATCTTCATGAACATATGCCACAGGATGTGCCAAAACGACCTTTCCTTTTGCTTTCCTAATAATTTGTGCCGCTTCTTTTGGTGTAATTTGCTCTTTTTTTACATATGCAGGACAATTTTCGTTCATTATAGTTTCTATAAATTCACCTTTATTAGGAATATGTCCAAAAGTCTTTATAAGTTTTTCTTTGTTCTCATTATTGTGTATTACATCTAATGCAATATGTGCTTTAGTAACAGCTTCTATTTTATCTAAATCTTCAACATCTACAGCGTATCCTAGTTCTTTTAATTTTGCGGAAACATTATGCAAATAGTCATGTCTCGCATTTCTTATTTTGGCTAACCTTTCTCTAAATTCTCCATCATTTAAATCGTAGTTATAACCCAATACATGAATTTCCGCTTTATTTGCTTTTGTAGATATTTCTACAGCATTTATAAGTTTTATGTTTTTACTTTTAGCATAATTAAACAAATCTTCATTATATGCATCTATTGTGTCATGGTCTGCTATAGCTATAACAGATACTCCGTTTTTTTACTGCTTCATCAATTACTTCTTTTGGAGTTAAGCTTCCATCAGATATATTTGTATGAATATGTAAATCTATTCTTTTTGACATATTTTAATCTCCTCAAAATCAGTTGATGCACCTTCAACTTTTTTAGTTATGCTTCCTATTGTTTCAATGTTTTCCATTTTTAACCTTCTTTTTTATTTGTATTTTCTGCTTTACTTTTATTATAGGTAATATATTATCATATTATCTATAGTTTATCAATTAAAGAAATTGATTTATAATTATATGCTTTGTTATTCGCAATAACTTAATATTCTTTTTTCTTTTAGTTTTACCAAAAAAAGACGCCTTTTAAAGCGCCTTTTTTATTTATTCTTTCATTTGTCTTCTATTCTTCTACTACTTCATACTTGCTTAAATCTGGTCTAGCTACATCTTCATCTGTTACTACATCTAATTTTAATTCTCTTTTAGACTCATTTTTATTAGTTGTAAAAATGAAAGCTTTACTTAAATCTATTCTATTTATTATAATTCCTGTTTCTTTGTCAATTGCAAATTTAGTATATGCTGATCCGTTTTTTAATTGTATATAAATAACTTGTCTTCCATCTAATTCTTTTTCTCCTAAGTATTTATAATCTAGCTTGTTTACTATAGAATAATCCATACTTCCTTGTTGATACTCTAGTTTTTCTAAATTATTATTTACTCCTGCCACTTCTTTATCTGCAGTTTTAAAAATCATGATATATTCATTAGTATTATAATCTTCTCTTAGTCGAAATTCGTTGTTACAATACTCTACAAAAACATTGTCTTTAACATAAATATCATATTTTTCATTATTAGATCCAACAAAAGAAACATGGTAATTAGGATATTCCTCTCCTTTCTTTAGTAATTCTAATACTTCTTCTCTAGACATTGGATTATCTTTTTGTAATTTTCCATCATTCCACAAAACATATTCTCTTATTCCCCAAATAGCTATAAGAAGAACTACAATACACAAAACTACAATTAATACAACTTTTTTTGTTTTCATTTGTTTCCCCTCCTTTTTTATTTATAATGATAACATACGGTAAAAATATTGTCAAAGTCAATGCAAAAAAGAGACCTATATATTTTTAGTGTCCACTTAAGTAGGTTCACTTCAATTAAGACCTCTTTTTATCCGTTTTATCCTATAAAATCCATTATTGAATTTAATATTTTTTGCCACCATGTTTCTTCTGTATCTATAATTACTTTTTCTGTTGCAGGTTCTACATAGTCTTTCTTTGGTAAACTAACATATACTTTCTGAGAAGCATCTAGTTTTTTCATTCCTAACATATCTTTTGCAGATTTTTCTATATTTGCTAAGTTTAAGCTGTTCTGAATATTAACTCTTGCTTGCTCGTTTTCTTTTTCTATTGTTGCTAATTCTTGTTTTAAATCTTCTTTTTTGTCAAAGCTTTCGTTTATTAATGAGTTTTGATAACTTAAGGCAAATAGCAAGGCAAAGCCAAAGAACACATATAATATTGTTTTTGCATGTGGCTTTAATTTTGGTTTAGCTTTTGGTTTATTATTTGTGTTTACTTTTTTTGTCTTATTAGCTTTTTGTTCTTTCCTTGGGCTATATTCTGGAGCTATTTTTCGTGGACTTGTCTCATATTGATATCCACTGTTTCTATAGCTTGCCATAAGTTATCTCACCTCCTTTGTTTTCTATCTTTTCTCAAAAATTCTTAATTTTGCACTTTTTGACCTTGTGTTTCTTTCTTTTTCTTCTTTTGTAGCTTCTATTGGTTTTTTATTTATTATTTTTCCTAGTGACTTTGCTCCACATACACAATATGGTAAATCACTTGGACATGTACAATTTCCTTCTGCTTCTTTATATGCTTTTTTTACTGCTCTATCTTCTAGAGAGTGAAATGTTAATACTGCTAATCTTCCATTTTTATTTAAACAGTTTATACAATCTAAAATAGTATTGTATAAAGGCTTAATTTCGTTATTGACTTCTATTCTAATGGCTTGAAATGTCCTTTTAGCAGGATGCCCATCTTTTTGTTTTGAAAGTGGTATTGACTTTTTTATAATTTCTACCAATTCTCCTGTTGTTTCTATGGTCTTTTGTTTCCTAACATTACAAATATTTTTTGCAATTTGTCTAGAAAATTTTTCTTCCCCATATTCCCATATTATATTAGCTAAATCCTCTTCTGAATAAGAGTTTATAACTTGCTTAGCAGTAAGTTCTTGTTCTTTATTCATCCTCATGTCTAGCTCTGCGTCTGCCATATAGCTAAAGCCCCTATTTTTCTCGTCTAGCTGATATGAAGAAACACCTAAGTCTAATAAAATTCCATCTACGCCATTTATTTGTAATTCTTCCAAAATTTGTTTTATATTGTCATGATTGTCATGAACATATTTTACATTTGTATAATCTTTTAATTTTTCTTTTGCAGCTTTTAAAGCTTCTGTGTCTCTGTCTATTCCTATTAATAGACCTTTGGGTGATAATTTTTTTACAATTTCATAGCTATGCCCAGCTCCACCTAATGTTCCATCTACATAAATTCCATCTGGTTTTATATTTAGTGCCTCTATGCACTCTTTTAGTAAAACTGGTTCATGCTTAAATTCCAATTGTAATACCACCTTTAACTCTGTTTCCTAATATTTTAAAATTATAGCATAAGCAGTTGGTATAAAAATACCAACTGTTATATGCTTCCTATTTTCTTTATCTTTTGTTTGGCTTTTTCTTTTGTGTAGATATTATAAACTTTAAGAAACAAATAATTTTTCTTATGTGTATTTTTTTACTTATCTTTAGTTTAATACTTTCGTATTTTTATATGTTTTTCTTTAGTAGGCTTTTTAAACCTTCTTTGGTGATACTTAATGCTTTTGTTAATTATTTGATTATCTTTTGTAAATACTCAAATAATTTTATCTTTTGTACCTTGTTTTTTATCTTTTGTTTAATTAATGGTTTTTCTTTTGTTTTTCTCTAATTTTCTTTTGTGTAAATTTATATAAACTTTTTAAAGTTATATAACAAATTAATTACCCTTGCTTTAAATTCCTAACATTGTCATGTTTTCTGCAATTTGATCTGCTGAAATGTTTTCGTCACTATTGTAAGCTTTCCATTTATCTTTATTCCAAATTTCAATTCTAGTACCAACACCAATTATAACTGCTTCTTTTTCTAGTGTTGCATAATCTCTTAAGTTACTAGCTATTAAAAATCTACCTTGCTTGTCCATTTCACATTCTGTTGCACCAGATAAGAAAAATCTTACAAAATCTCTTGCATTTTTGTTTGTAAGTGGAAGTGTTTTTAGCTTTTCTTCAAAGTTTGCCCATTCAGTTTTAGAAAATCCAAACAAACAGCCATCTAAGCCTTTTGTTAATATGAATTTTTCTCCCAAGTCTTCTCTAATTTTTGATGGTAATATTAATCTGCCTTTAACATCTAGAGAATGCTCGAATTCACCGATTAGCACTTTGTTTCACCTCGCTATCTTTTTGTGGCACTTTCCACCACTTTTCTCCACTTCAATTAAATTGTAATACAACATTTTAGAAATAGCAAGCTTTTTTTTAAATTTTTTTATAATTTTTAAAATTTTTTTTATTTTTTAACTTTCAAAAAATTATTTTTGACACTCCTGTTTCCACAACTTTTTAACAACATGTGCAAAAAAAGTGTTAAAATATTGGCTTATTTCCAATTATTTCAACACTTTTTTATTTAAATCTCTATTCTATTAAACCTAAATTTTAATTTTCAAGTTTAAATTATCATTTCTATTTTTAATTTATTATTTTTTAATAGTCTTATTTTTGTTCAGATATTTTTTAGCTTGCTTAACTTTTTTATAAGCTACTTTTGTTCTATAAATATATTTCCTACTTCATCTGTTCTATAAATTTTACTACCAACTTCTTCATATCTTTTTATGATTTTATCACTTGGATGATCATAAGAATTATCTTTTCCTACAGAAATTATTGCTACTTCTGGTGCAGTTTCTTTGACAAGCTTTTCACTGCTACTTGTATCTGATCCATGATGTCCTACTTTTAAAATATTTATTTTTCCCACATCTATTTTATTTTCTATTTCCGCTTCTGCATCTCCTGTAAATAAATATTTTAGCTCATTATATTCTAGCTTAATTATTATAGATGATACATTCAAATTTTCTTTGTCATCTCCAACATATACAACATTACAGTTAGCACTTCCTACAGTAAATCCATCTCCAATTTTTGGAGTTTCTATTTGAAGTCCTTTATTTTTAGCTGCATCAATTACATCTTCAAAAGTTTTAGTATTTGTTGATACGCTTGGCATAAATATCTTTCCTATTGAGAAATTATTTATAATATCATCCATTCCACCAATGTGGTCTTCATGAGGATGTGTTCCCACTAAGTAATCTATTTTTTCTACTCCTAGAGTCTTTAGATTATCTACTAACATTTCTCCATCTTCATTGTTACCTGCATCAATAAGCATATTTTCGCCATTATTTTGTATAAGCATACTATCTGCTTGACCTACATCAAAGAAATATACTTTTAATGATGTTTGGTCATCAGATATAAAGTCACTCGTTATCTCTTTTGAAGTTTTAATTGTTACATCTTTTAAATTCTCTGGATTAGTAACATTTATTTCTGAATCACTTTTATTTGAAATACCTGCATTTAAAGTATTGTTTACTTCTCCAAATAATGTTTTGCTCACTTCATTATATAAGTCTGGATTTATAAATCTAATAGCTAAAATTGCTAATGCTACTAGACAAATTATTATTCCATATATTCCTGTTTTTTTAGAAATCTTCCTACTTTTCCTTCGTTTTCCACTCATTTTTTATTACTTCCATACATCTTTCATTTTTTCTTCTATTCTATTTTCTATTTCTTCTTGCTTTGCTTTATCTATTTCATAATGTCCATTTTTTTCTGTAATTACTGTTCCATCTTTAATTTCTTGTGGTAATTTTTCTACTGGAATTTCTACCATTTTTCCTGTATCTCTGTTTTCACATACTGCTATGTTGTTTTCAATTCGGTCTACTACAAAAGTGTTTTCTTTCATATTACTCATATTGTTTAAATAATCTCCTAACTCTTTAATAAAGTTATGCAGAAATTCAATTATTCCGCTTTCTTCTTTTTGATGTCCTAATGTGTTTTCAAGATTTTCTTCTTTTTCTGATAAATTTTTTATCATATGGCTATCCTCCTTTATAAAGTCTAGCCCCCATTTCATATGTTTTATTTAATCATAATCAATATTTATTTGTCAATAAGTTAAAATAATTAATATTAAATAATATAAAAAGAAATAAATGTAGTATTTTGCAGTGAGACAAGGTCTTTCAATTTGTGAACTAGCACAAATTGAAAGTAGCCGTGCGTCCGCAGTCGAACGAAAAAATTACTACATTTATTTCTTAATTATCTATATTAGAACTAATTATGTTTTGCCATAATTTTTCAAATTGAACAGATGACCTGTCCCCAATTTCTAGATTTAGAAATTGGGACCTGTCCCTAATTTCCAAGTTTGCTTTTTATAATACTTTTGCTTCCAAAGTATGTTGCTAAGAAATATCCTCCATATATAGTTATTATAAGTATTGCAGTAGTTATTATTCCTCCTACTACATCTTGTTTACCAAATACCTCTAATATTTTTCCTGCTGTAATTATTCCGAAGATTGAGTGTACTATTGCTAGGGCTAAAGGTATCATATAAAATATTGCTATTTGTTTAAATAGTGCTGTGTTTATCATTTTTTCGTCTGTACCTATTTTTCTTAAAATATCGTATCTTTCTTTGTTGTCTGCACTTTCTGAAAGTTGTTTTAATGCAAGTATTGCCGCACATGATATTAAGAATATAACTCCTAAATATAATCCTATAAATGTAACTATACTTCCTATTCCTTTGCTAGCTTCATAATTTGTTAGCTTGCTTAAAGCCATCATATCTCCTACCTCTGAAGCATTTATTGCATCATCATCTGATAAATTTACAATTTTATTTTCTATATCTTGTTTTTCTTCTTCAGTTTCTCCAACATAGTTTGCATTTAAATAATTATATTTTTTCCATTCTTCTTTTAATGCATTATCTGGAAATATGAATATACCAGTTTCCATCGGTTGAGTTGAGTCGCTTATAAATCCATACACACATTTATTATATGCTGGTTTATATGTTCTTCCATCCAAGACAATTTCATGTCCGCTTGCTAAAGATTTATTTCTAATTTCGACAACAGTTGCATAGTCTCCTACTATTGCATATTCATTTTCATTTAAAGTGATTTCTTGCTTTCCAAACATCTTAGCTATTTTATTGTAATCAGATACTTTCATAGCTCGCTCTAATTGGTCATAAGTAACAGCAGTATAATCATTTTTTATGCTATTAAATATTTCATCTCCTATTCCTTTTCCAAATGTTAGCTCTTCTGTTACATATACAGGTGTTTCTATATATTCACTGAAATATTTTTCTGGATCTATTCCTACTGACTTTAATGTCTCTGCTACAGTTTTTGGATTTCCCTTATCACTCATATGGTTAGCACTTCTATATACTGTAATATCTACTGGGTTGCATTCTTCTAATTGCTGTGTCATAGTGTTGTTAAGTGATATTGCAGATGAGAATATACAAATTGTTAAAAATAATAAAATAGATATTATTGTCATTGAAAATGTTGTTGTATTTACTTGACTGTTTACTTGTCTTAATACAAACATGTTTAAATTCTTCATATATATTTTTTTACTTGTTTGTATAAATTTTAATAAAAATCCTGATAATGAGTAGAAAAATAGAAATGTTCCTATACATCCTAGTGCAATTGCTATCATAACTCCTGTTGCTTCTGGGCTAGTTATTTCTGTAATTGCTAAATAATAAGCTATGCCTAATACTACAACAGATACTATAAATATAAGTACAGATAATACTGGATTTCTAAATTTTACTTTTTCATTCTTTTTATTTGCTGTTAATAAATCTATTAATTTATATTTTGATGTTGTAAATAAATTTAATAACATAACAATTATATAAATAATCGCAAAATAGATAATTGTTTTGATTAGAGCAGATTGTGAAAATATGAATTTATATTCCATCATATCTGCTTCAAATAAATTTGCAACTAATACCGACATAAATTGTGATGCAAAAACACCTATTAACAAACCAATTGCTAGTGAAAATACGCCTATTAATAAAGTTTCAATTAATAAGATTTTAGATATACCACCTTTGCCCATTCCTAAAAGCATGTATAATCCAAATTCTTTTTTTCTTCTCTTTATTAAAAAGTTATTAGCAAATACAATTAAAAATCCTAATACAAATGATACAAAAACAGAAACTCCTCCAAGCATTTGTATCATCAAATCTATAATTTGTCTTTTAGATTCAGACATTTCTAACATTGCTTGTTGTGCATCTAAGCTGTTAAATATATAAAATATTGCCACTCCTAAAACTAATGTTAAAAAGTATATAACATAGTCTTTCATATTTTTCTTCATACTTTTGAAAGCAAGTTTAAATGACATCATTTAAATCACCTCCAAGAAGAGTTACAACTTCAATAATCTTCTCAAAGAATTGTTTTCTAGTATCATTTCCCTTTACTAATTCATTAAATATTTTTCCGTCTTTAATAAATAAAATTCTGTTAGCATAACTTGCTGTAAATGCATCATGTGTTACCATTAAAATTGTTGCATTCATCACTTTATTTAAGTATTCAAAGTTTTCTAATAACATTCTAGCTGCTTTTGAGTCTAGTGCTCCTGTTGGCTCATCTGCTAAAACAAGTTTAGGATTTGTTATTATTGCTCTTGCTGAAGCTACTCTTTGCTTTTGTCCACCAGAAACTTGATATGGATATTTTTTTAATATATCTGTAATACCTAATTTTTCTGAAACTTCTTTTACTCGTCTTTGTATTTCTTTTGCTGGTACCTTTTGAATAGTTAATGCTAACGCTATATTTTCATAACAGCTTAAAGTGTCTAATAAATTAAAATCTTGGAATATAAATCCTAGTTCTTCTCTTCTAAATTTGTTTAATTTGTTACCTTTTAAATTTGTAATTTCCTCTCCATTTACTTTTATGCTACCTGCTGTTACTCTATCTATAGTAGAAATACAATTTAAAAGAGTACTTTTTCCGCTTCCGCTTGCTCCCATTATTCCAACGAATTCGCCTTTTTCAATTTTGAAGCTAATATTGTCTATTGCTTTTGTTAGGTTGCCTTTGTTTCCATAGTATTTTTCAATATTTCTTACTTCTAATACATCTGCCATAACTTTTCCTCCTTAATATTCTAAATTTTATATTTAGCAGATTAATTCTTCTTCATCTATGTTAATTAATTCTGCTAAAATATTAATTTAATATTATTATAGCTTCTATTTATTAAGGTTACCATCGATTTAGCTTTCAATAATATTACATTTTCGTAAGGTTAAGTAATAAAATTTAATCTACTTTAATTTTATGGATTTAATTACAAACTTTTGGGACCAAATCTAAATTTTTATTGTAAGAAATAAGTCAAATCTAAAAGTAGATCTGCTTAAAATTTCTTTTTTTAGGAAATTTAGATCTGGTCCCAATTTCTTATTCTGCTAAATGATAAGTATTTTTTGGAAATACTAGTTTTACATCTGTGCCCACACTTTCTTCTGAATTAAGCTCTATGCCTATTCCTAATTTTCCACATAGTTTTTTACATAAATATAATCCTATACCTGTGGCTTTCTTTCCGTCTTTTCTTCCGTTACTTCCTGTAAATCCTTTTTCAAATACTTTTGTTATTTCACCTTTTCTTATGCCTATTCCGTTATCTTTAATGTCTAGTATTACTCTAGCTTTTTTGGTTTCAGCTTTTATATTAATTTCAGCATTTTCTGTTTTAGAATACTTTATACAATTTGTTATAATTTGATTTAATATAAATACTACCCATTTACTATCTGTATAAACATTTTCATCGATATCTTCTATATTTATTTTTATTTTATTGTTTATTAGTGTGTCTTTGTTCTTTTTTATAACTGTATTTACAATATCCTGTAGTTTACATTTTGTAATACAATAATCTTTTTCTACAGTATTACTTCTTGCATAATATAGTGCTTGTTCTACATAGTATTCTATTTTATCTAGTTCTTCATCTATACTTTTTGTAACCTCATTTTTATTATTTTGTGCTATTAACTTTCCTGCTGCAATTGGCGTTTTTATTTCATGTATCCATAATTCTATGTATTCTTTATATTCTTCTTGCAAAAATTTATACTTATTAACATGTTCTATCATAGACTTATCTGTTTCTATTAAAATATTTTTTAACATTTTTCCATCTAGAAAAGATGGATTTTCTATAGTTTCAGCAATTAAATATTTTTCATCTAATTCTCCCAAACTTTCTCTTATTGCACTATAAAGCTTTTTCTTTTTTATATATTCTATTGTTAATACAATTATAAAAACTACTAATATCGCTGTTGGAATATATATTTTAATAAACAAATCGACCTGTGTGACTGAAAGAAAAGCAATTATTGTGACAATTAAAAATATTGTAAGAATTATTCCTAATGTTTTATCTTTTAAAAACTCACTCAATTTCATTGTAAAATTCATTCCTTTCTGCTATTTTTAGTACAAATTTCCTATATATAACACAAACTTATAATGCTATATTTTATTTATAATTTTTCGCTATAAGTTGAACATATGCAATAAGTATTAATAAAGCTCTATTTTTCTCTATTTTTTTATCTTATTATAATTTTTACAGTATCAAAAACATATACTAAATATTTATTTTTTAGTTTTAAAATTTTTATTAATATCATTTCTAAATTAATATGTATCCTTGTCCTCTTCTTGTTTCTAGTATATCTTTTAGGTTAATTTCTTCTAATTTATTTCTAATTCTTGTAATATTCACTGTTAATGTATTATCATCAACAAACATTTCGCTATCCCATAAATAACTCATTATTTCTTCTCTAGGAACAATTTTTCCTCTATTTTGTACCAAATAATATATGATTTTAAATTCATTTTTAGTAAGTTCAATTTCTTTTCCATCTTTTTCTATAGTACTTTTAGATAAATTTAAAATAAAATTCTTACAATCTATTTTTGTTTGATCTTTATTATTAGAATTAGTTCTTTTTAATATTGTTGCAATCTTAGCCAGTAATATTTGAAGATTAAATGGTTTTGTAATATAATCATCAGCACCATAATTTAGACTTATTAACTGGTCTAATTCACTATCTACACTTGTTATCATAACAATTGGTACTTCTGACACTTTCCTTACTTCTTTGCATATATATTCTCCATTATTTCCTGGTAAATTTATATCTAGCAATACCATATTACATTTACTGTTTAATATATCATTTATTACATTTTCAAAACTAGTAATTCTGTTAATCTCATATCCATTTTGTGATAAAAATTTTTCTAATTCTTTTGATAATTTTTCGTCATCTTCTACTATTAAAATTTTTTGCATTTTGCCTCCTTTTGGAAATTAGGGACAGGTCCCAATTTCCTAAATTGGGAAAAAAGGGACAGGTCTTCTTATTCTTTTTTACGTTATCTTAAATCTTCACTGTTAAACGGATATGGACAAAGCTGTTCTACTGTGTATTTATCCACATTGCCATTTGTGTCGTAGCAATATACGGCACAATTTTTTTCAAACATTTCACTTATTACTTGTCTACATATAAAGCATGGCATTCCTATTTTTCCGCTACCCACCATAACATGTAGCTCTTTAAAGTCACCATTTTTATATCCGTTACTTATTGCACTAACAATTGCACTACGTTCAGCACAAATTGCTGCACCATAACTTGCATTTTCTACATTGACCCCATTAAATTCTTTTCCATCTTTCATTACAACTATTGCTGCAACTTTAAAGTTTGAATATGGACTATAACTATTTTTTAATAATTCTTTTAATTTTTCTTGCATACTTTACTTCCTTTCTTTAAAAATATTTCATTTTATAGCTAGTTTTTTACTATTTTATACTTTTTATTATTTTATATTTATTACTTTTATAAGGTTATATTTTTCTTATAACATATTGTGAATTGTTTCTACAATTTTTACTATAATTATTCTTTTACTATTCTTCCAAACATTCATTAAATATTTTTTCTAAATGCTTTGTGTCTACAATTGACTCTATACTAGCATTTAATACTTCTTCTGGCATTACTTTGCTTAAGTTTAATTTATATCCGTTTTTTAATGCTAGTTGTCTTATAAATTCTCTAGTTGTCCTTCCGTTTCCTTCCCTAAAAGGATGTAAAACGTTTAATTCTGATAAATAATATGCTAGCCTTTTAGCCAATTCTTCTTTGTTTAGGCCTTCTAAATAATTCTCACTTTTTAATTCTTCCATAAGTCTATTTAGTTCTGACTCTATATATTCAAAACTTGCAAATCTAAACTCACCTTTTGAAATATTTTCATCTCTTAAAATTCCGGCAAATGGATATATGTCTTCAAATAAGAACTTATGTATTGATTTAAAATGTTCAACATCAAAATTTCCAGTAATACCTTTTTGTCTTAATGCTAATGATTTTGCCGCTGTTATTTTTGCCTCATATTTTGACAGTTTTTCTCCATCTTTTATATTTAGTTTGTTTATTAATATATTAGTCCCTGGATAACAATGTATTGAACCTCTATCTTTATATATTTCTTCCATATTTACCTCATCTGTTGCTTTTTTCTCATAAATTATGAAATGCAACTCTCTATATATAATTAATAATATGAATTTTTACTTATATTATACTTAATTTTATCATATATTCAAGTGCTTTTCTTTTAAAAATATATTTCCACTCATTATAAAATTCAACTCAATTGTTCTAGAGTTAGAGTTTTGTTTCTGTTAATTTTTATTTTCAAAAGCAATTAGTATTTCGACATAATTTTCTAATTATTTTAATAATTTAAGTATATAATACCAAAAAGAGAATTTTAATATAATATAAAAAAATAGCAACTTTAAATTTTTTAAAGCTACTATTTATCTATAATTATTAATATTTTCTTGCTATTTTACTTGTTATAATGATTCTTTTTTTATCATTTCTATTAAATCTGGCATTGTTACTTCATTGTTTGCATACATTCTATACTTATCTATATCGTTTTGTGAAATGTCCATTCCTTCTATTGCTAAGTCATTTTTTATGTTATCTATATTAAATTTAAATTCGTTTTCATTAAACATATAAATTACCTCCACAATAAATTTTCTTTATAAACACCACAATATTATTATACCACAAAACAGCCAAAAAGTCCAGTATTTTGGCTGTTTTATTTGACTTTTTCGATTAAAACACGAATTTCTAGTATGATTAAAAAATAGTATTTAGTTTTTAGTTTAACTGTTTTATTTGACTTACATTTAGACTTGTATTAAAATTATAGAAATTTTAATTTACTCCCTTAATCAATATTAAGTAAACATTTTTGAAATATAAAAATTCAAGAAAGGAATGATAGTATTTATGGAAATTGTTGATAAGTTAAATAACAAAAGACAATATTTAAATAAAACAGCTGAGCGAAGGGAAAACACGTTAGGAGAATACAGGCAAAGTGCTCACACTTGGATTATAAATAGTGAAGGAAAATTCTTAATGCAAAAAAGATCTCCAAATAAAAGGACATTTCCTAATATGTGGTCAATAACTGGAGGTGCAGTAGATAGCGGCGAAACGCCTTTGCAAGGAGCTTTAAGAGAATGTAAAGAGGAACTTGGTATAGATATTCCCAAAAGCAATATTGAGCTTATACTTTCTTTCAAGAGAAAATACGATTTTGTTGATATATGGTTAGTTAAACTTGATATAGCTTTAAATGATCTTGTTTTACAGACAGAAGAAGTTGCAGATGCTAAGTGGTGCACTATAGATGAAATACGTGACATGCAAAAAAATGGTGAATTAGCTCCAAGTATTGATATATATTTAGACATGTTTATTAACTTATTGAATTATGAATTTTAATTAAGCGGTCAATGGGGCGTTCAACCTCGCGGTCAATGGGGACGGAGATTTTTGACAGAAAAATAAGACTTATATACTTTTGTAAATAAAAATATATAAGTCTTATTTTTATATTAATTTTATAAATTTTTGAATATAATTTTAGTCAAAGTACTTACTTATTTGCTCTAAATTGTCAAACCCTACTTGCCTAAAAACTTCATATGCAACTATTGCAACAGAGTTTGACAAGTTTAAAGAACGCAAATGTTCCCTCATTGGAATTCGTATTGTGTTGGTTATGTATTTTTGTAGTAAATCTTCTGGAAGTCCTTTTGTTTCTTTTCCAAATAAAATAAACACTTCTTCAAAGTTAGCATAATTTACATCTGAATAGCAATGCTTTCCCTTTGTTGTAGAAAAAAACATGTTATTTTCCTCTGGTTTATATTTATTTAAAAATGCTTCTAAAGAACTATGCATTTCTATATCTAATTTGTCCCAATAGTCTAATCCTGCCCTTTTTAAATATTTGTCAGTTATTTGAAAGCCCAATGGTTCTACTAAATGTAGCTTAGCACCTATTGCTGCACAAGTTCTTGCTATATTTCCTGTATTTTGTGGTATTTCTGGTTCTACCATTACAATATTTAACTTCATTTAATCGCCTCTTTTTTGTATGCATTATAATTCAAACCATAGAATTATAGATTTCTTTTCTATCTTATATACAATATAATACTCCTTAAGAAACTAAATTTCAATAAATTATTATTTATTTTTAGCTTTACAAAATATATTTTACTTTTGCAATTTACCTTTCTTTTTTTATAAATACCCTTTTTAAAATAAAATTTACTTTTGCAATTGGCATTTCTATTTAGTCTATGTATTTTTGATAAAACTATGCTTAACTTTTATTCCTCAAAATGTGTTTAATTTTTTTATTAGCTTTTTTCTCTATAACATGCTATAATATACATAAGCAGAAATGCTATTTTATTTAGAGGGGTGAACATCATGAAAAAGCGGAAATTTAAGGACCAGCTTGGAGACCTTATGCTTTTAGGTTTCCTAATCACCACAGTGTACACTATTATGTTCCTCTTTATTTACTCCTACAATGGAATTGACGGAGAAGAAGGAAATACCCTTTTAATTCTCGGCATGTTCGTATGTTTATTCCTCGCAGGATTTATTTTCACCCTGGATAGGAGAAAGTAAGTCCTAACGCAAAACCTAAGATTCGCTTGTTGAATCTTAGGTTTTATTATTAACATATTTTTGTATATACTTTTTTCAAATTCTGGTAATTGAATTTTCATATTTTATATAGTATATTATACATAGATTGGAGTTATTATGAAACGTAAGAAAAATTTATATGAAGATATATACAAACTAGAAAATATTTTTAATGCATTTAATGAAATATGTAAAAACACTAAGAATAAGAGAAAAGTACGTAATTATAAAGAGTATAAATGCATATATGTAACTAGAGTTTACAATACTTTAAAAAATAGAAATTATGTAGTTGGTCCTTATAATGTTTTTACTATTTATGAACCTAAAGAAAGGCGTATAGTAAGTCAAAATATGCATGATAAAATAATTAATCACTTAGTTAGCAGATATATTTTATATCCTTCTTTAATGCCTTGCTTAATTAATGCTAATGTTGCCAGTAGAAAAGGAATGTGTACTAAAAGAGGTTTAGAGCTAGCTAAAGAATTTCATAGAATTTGCAAAATAAAGTATAATAATTATTATATTCTAAAATGTGATATAAGTAAATTTTTTGCAAGTATAGACCATGATGTTCTAAAGGAGAAGCTTAAGCGAAAAATAAAAGACAAAGAAGCTTTAAACATTGTTTTTTCTATAATAGATAGCGATGGAAATGGTTTAAGTATTGGAAATATGACTCATACTAACATAACAAGCTTTAGAAAAGATATTTACAATTTGCTCGAACAAACTATTAAATATAACGAACCTATTAATATAACAACAAAAAATGGTAATGCTATTGTATTATCAGAAGAAGATTATAACAATATAATGGAGACTTTATATATTTCTTCTATACCAAATTTAAAAGATGAACTAATAAAAAGGTCAAGCGATACCAATAGCAATTATGTTGATGAGAGTGAGGTTGAATGGTAAAAATACAAGCCCAAACTGTATGCTTACAGCCTAGGCTTATTACAAGGTTTTACTAATTTTTTAATTTTAAAATAGTGCTAAGATTTCCTCCCCTTCAATTAAGTTTTATATGTAAATATCCATAAATATAATACTTTTATATAATCTAATTGATTATCCACATGTAGTATTAACTCTCTTATAAATTGTATTATTTTAAATTTCTCTTGTTTCATATATTACTCTTTCTACTCTATCCATTTTATCTTCCATATCTATGTCATTTATATTTTTTAGTACAAATTTTACTATTTTACTTAGTCTTATTTTTATTTCTGAGCTTTTTATTGCTTTCTTAAAATGAACTTGATATGTGTTTAAATTTCCATTATCAAAGCTTTGGTCTACCTCATAATTGTTTCTTCTGTCTACTATTATATAATTTATTTTTATGTTTTCTAGTTTTGCTGTTACTTTTGCTAAACTTGTTTTTGGAAATCCTACTGAATATGTATTAAACTCTTCTATTTTATTTAATTTGTAATTAAATAAATATGACAATATATAAGCATCTTTTCCATATGAATAATAGAATTTTCCTATTTTTAATAATATTATATCTTCTAAATGAAATTGTTTTATATTTCTTACCATATTAATTATTCCCATTTTACACTCTCCTATATAATAATTTTTACATAGCTATTTTATTATGAGAAAAATATGGCAAAATCTACTATTTTCCTTAATAATTCGACTATTTTTTTCCTTATTTCATTATACATTTTAAAGTATTTTGCTCTACTATGTTGCTATTGTAAATTTTCGATTTTTTTATTTTATATTAACTATAAATTATCAGCTATAAATTTTGCTTATGTCCAAGAAGACCAAAGGCCTTCTTGGTAAAGCAGTTTGTATTATATTATTAGTCTAATCCGCCTTCATAGTTCCATTCTTCTTCTGTTTGGTCATCTATTTTATGTATACTATCTTCTGTGACATTAGATTTTAGAATAACTACGGGGCGCACCGCAAAGTAGTTGTTGTTCCTGCCGCCGTCCGAGCCGAACAGGTCGTGACCGAGCACAATGGGACCACCGCCATCCGAATACACATAGCGTACACCGAAGCCAGCATAACTCGAGTCAGCACTCACGCAGCGTGAAGCGAGCCAGTACGCCTTTCCGCTTCCGTACTCAACATTGTCAAAAAGTAAATTATATAATCTCTGGTCTGTAGCTGTTGTTAAAGCTGGGTTATTAGCCATGTATCCATAAAAATCACTTGTTTTACTAAAATTACTTCTTGTTCCTGCTAAGTAGTCTTCTGGACTTGCATATTGGTTTGTATATGAATAAGTCTGTCCATAATACCCACTTTCGTCTAAACTTGGTTTTCCTGTTTCATCTACTGTAACTCCTACTACTTGGTTTACGTCTTCTATTGTTACGCTTCTTGCTGTTTGTGCCAAATCATTTTTATATAATGCACATATGTTGTTTAATTCTGTCTCTGCATTTATATATCCTTTAGCACCATTTAAAAAATAATATGGAACTTCTGGATATGAAGAATTTGACTCCCTTTTCATTGGGCTTCCTGCTATTAGTTTTATTCCTCCTGTTGCTTCATCTTTTCCTAATACCCTCCATGTTAATTGGTTATTTGCTACATTAAATATTTGGTCTGAATCTCCTCCATCTGTTATTAAATCTTCCATCCCTGTTTTACTTCCCAAACTTGTGTAGCTTCCACTTGTTGGATTTTGGTAGTTTACATAGTCTCCTATTTTTAACTCTCCTGCATCATATAATTCTACTAATGTTCTTGCTGTGTTAAATGTTATTGTTCTGCTTCCTATTGTTACACTTCCTGTTTCTTTTATTTGTGCTTTTTCTTCTGCTGTTATTTGTTTTTGACTTTCTAAACTATCTAATAGCTCATCTAAACTTTGCGAACTTCCTCCTACATATTCTGTTAATGATTTATCTAATTCCCACATGTCTCTTGCTTCTTCTACTGCTGCCCCTCTTGTTTCTTCTTTTGCCTCTTTTGCTTTTGTTATTACTCCATTTTCACTAAATACTAGACTTATTGTTATTCCTGCTAGTATTAGCAATACCACAATAGTAACAACTAGTGCTATTAGCGTTATTCCTCTTTTTTCTCTTAGTCTTTCCATTTTTCTTACACCTCCTTTCGCCTTCTCTTCTTTTATTTGCTTATTTTTCTTTTCTTCCATTTTTTACTTTCTCACCCCTCTCTTTTTTGGCACGCAAAAATGACAGGCTATTTTTTATAGTCTGTCATTTATCTTATTTTTTATATCATTAATAAAGGCTTTTTCGCCCTTTTTTATTTCTCTAAAACTATTCGTGTGTGTGTGTGTACTCCACCAACGGTTCTAGCCTTTGTCATTTTTGCGTTCTCCTTTGTTTTTTATTTTGTACTTTTGTTAGTTCGCATATTTTTATACTATCACTCATTTTTTATTTTTTCAATATTTTTTCTCTTTTTTTACTTATTTTTACTTTTATTTTCCCCTTTTTTCTCATTTTGCGATGTTTTTCTTTTTTTCTTTTTATTACAGTTATTTCCATATACCTTATTTACACATTTTGTATATGTTATTTTTCTTATTTTCTATATTTCAGTTTTTATTACGTTCTTTTTATTTGAAAAGATTTTATCCATAAATTGGTCGGGATATTTTTCATCTAAATATGTATCTAATCTTGAGCTAGCAGAAATATTTTGCACTCTTTCCATTTGTCTTTGTCCTGCAAGCATTGATATAGAAACGTTATATATCATAAATACTGCTAAACAAGTTGTCGCAAATGTAAGCTTTTTTAGGTTTATTTTACTTGCTAAGTTTTCAATATATGGATATAGAAATTTAATAAAAATTATTCCACCTATTCCCCAGTAAATGCAATGTAGTAAACTTGTTCTGCCATTTATATTGAAAGGTAAATTACTATAGTCCCATGATATTGTGCCAAATAATTTTTCTTGTCCATATGAGAATAAGTATTCTGTTATTCCCCCTAAAACCATTGTATATAAGAATATTTTTATGTTACTAATTTCTTTAGCGTTTTCTGGAGTTGCACCTGTAATTAATGGTACTAACATATAAAATAAAACTGCTCCTGCTCCATAAACTGGTATAAACGGCCCATATATTACACCTTGTCTTACTTCAAAGTGACCTTTTTGTATAATGCATACAATAGTTTCTACAGCACACCCTATTATGCTAACAATTATAAAAATCCAAAATAGTTTTATTATATATTCTTTCGTATTTTCTTTCATTTTATATCCCTTTTCTTTCTATTTTTTCTTTTTTTAATTGTAGCATAAGTTTATAAATATTTTTTCAAGACTTTCTTAATGTTTTATTAATTTGTCGAAATATGGAAGAATGAGGCTGTTTTTGTTTAATGAAAAATTGAGGTTGCATATTCCTCAATTTAACCTATATTTATTAAATTTTTATTCATTAATAGTAGTAGCTGCTTCTTTAAGCTTTAATAATTTTCATACTTAACTACCGTTAAAAAAATGCATTAAATCATTTCAACATTATTTATTACTTTATATCATTAATTTTTACTACTTTCTATTAATTTATCAAAATCAGATTTGTATAATTTATCTTGTATAACTCTGTATTTTTCAAATTCCGTTAAAGCTTTTTCTTTTGCAATTTCATGTGATATCTTGCCAGCATCTTTTAATACATCTCTATCATCTGATAATAAATATTTATCTATTCTGTTTGCCCAGTCTTCCATAGTCATTGGAATATTTCTTTTTGCTCTTGCTTCTGCTAAATCTAAGAAAGCTGAAACAATAAGTTCTAATTGTTCTAGTTCTTCTTTCTTTAAATAATTTTTAGCAATAACTACATCTGTTTCTAATATTTTACCATTTGGAGAATTTTCCAATTAGTTAAATTCATATGTTCTTTTGTATGGTCTGCTCTGTTATAAATTATTTCTGCTGCAGTTTGATGAGTTACTGCATAGTGCATCTTATTTTGGACTTTTTTGAAAACTCTTTTAATACATTTGTTGCCCATCTTCTAAATTGAATTGCTCTATCTGTATTTACTCTATATCCAACAGAGATTACTGCATCTAAATTATAGTAATTTGTTTTATATTTTTTTCCGTCTGAAGCAGTTGTCAAATAATTTTTGACAACTGAATTTTGTTCCAATTCTAGTTCTTTAAAAATATTACTTAAATGATAACTTATATCTTGTTTTGATGTATTATACAATTCTCCTAATGCTTTTTGAGTTAGCCATAAATCTCCATCTTCAAAACGAACTTCAATTCCATGTTCTTTTTTTTGTTGTTCAAATATTAGAAATTCTGCTGAACTACTTCTTATATATAAATCTTTATTGCTCATTTTAAAATCCACCTTTATTTATTTGCTATATATTATCAAACTTTTGTTCTTTTGTCAATTAGTTTACATCCAATTATTAGAAAGTTTTTCTAATAATAAGCATTAGCTTTCACATTCTCTAATACTTATAATTTACCTTTTTTGGAATATAATAAAAGCACCAGTTAATACTGATGCTTTTTAATAAAATACGCTACATTGTTGTAATGTGTTTTACTATTTTTAATAAGTTGATGCTTCTACAATCTTAAATGTCGCATTTTTCATTTTTTCTAGGTTCTCGCTTGTTACGTATTCAAAACATTTAAAGCTTTGACTTTGTCCTGCATTTAAATTATTTATATATACATAATCGTTCGCAATTCTTGATCCATCGCTATCTACCGCTTCTATTTGAATATTTCCTGATTTCATTTCAGTTGATTTGTTTTTTACATCAACTGTTAAACTTGTATTCGTTAATCCATATTCATCTTCTTCTACTTCAAATTTTCCAACGTTAACTTCTAACTCATCTTGTAATACTTGTTCAGTGTTACCTCCTGTAGCTTGGTCTATACTATTACTAACTGTGTCTAACGTATCTGATAGAGTTTTTTGTGAACTAAGAGTTATAACAACTGCTAATACTCCTAATATAAGTCCAGCAATTGCTTTTCCTTTTCCTGCTTTTTTTACTAATGAAACAATAGCAAATATAAATGCTAATATTCCCATAATAAAAGATAAATTGTTTATAATAGGAATAAATGATGTGCAAATTCCTATTATTCCTAATACTAAACTTGCTGTTCCAAAACCACTTCTTTTTGTCTCTTCCATTCCATAATTTCCCATAAATATATAATCCTCCTTTTATTTTTATTTATGAGAGAATTATATTACATTATTCGACAAAAAACAATAAGTTAACTTAAATTTATTTATTTTACATTTTCGACAATATTCGACTTACTTTAATTTTCTCAATCTTGCTATTTGTTCAGATATTTTATTTATTCATTAATAGTTGTAGCTGTTTTACCTGTACCAACTACCGATTCTTGTAACGACCTCCATGTATTGCATCCTATAATTCCATCCGCAGATAACCCAACCCTTTTTTGGTATTGTATTGTGGCATTTCTTGTTTGTGTTCCAAACACTCCGTCTAATCCACCTGTTCTGTATCCTAGTGTATTTAAATTATCTTGTGCTATACATACATATGCACCTCTTGAGCCTTGTTTAATAAGTGGATACCCTCCTGTACTGCATGCAGGTGTTCCCCTTCTTCGATCAAAGTGTACCCATGTTGGTGTCAGTTCTGCTGGCTCAACATAACTCCATATTCCAGAATTTATTGCAGACGTTCTTAGCCTGTTTCTTTCACTATTAGATAGTCTTTGTCCTACATCAAAGGCAGTACCAGCATAATGTTGTGATTGTGCCTACACAGTTGAACCACTTTTTGTGCAAAATATAATTGTCAAAACACAATTCTTTTTTTGCATTTGTTATTATATTAGCTTATCAACATCTATTTTTAATTCAAATTTTACAGATTTATCATGATAAATATAAATTTTATCGATTAACATATTTAGTATTGCTTTATCTGGTACTTGTGCTTCTATAATTTGATTAAAATAGTCTATTGTTTGTTTCATTTTTTCTTGCTTTATTTCTATATCTTCATTTTGCAATTCTTGCAATTTCTTTTTTGTTTTTTCTATTTCTTTATACTTTTCTTCTTCTAAACTTTTATATGTATTTTCTATAAATTCTCTTTTATCTTTTGAAGAACTTGCTATTTCTTTTATTCTCTGTGATATTAAAACTTTATATTCTGCTTCCAAATTCTTTAAATTGTTTTTTTGTTCTTCAAGATTTTTCTTTTTGCTAGATTTATATTCGTTAAGCTTTAAATTATTTATTTCTGAAATATAATTATCTCTTAATAGTATCAAGAAATTTTTAAAATTAGCAAGTAAATAATCTTCTCTTACATTATGACATACACATCTTGACTTACCATATTTCCTATAAGCCACGCATTCATATAATTTTTTAGGGACATATCCTTCTCTTTGACTTCTAACTCTTGCTACTCCTGTAACACTACCGTTTGCATTCTCCACATCTTAAAAAACCACCAAATATATAGTCTCTTTTTTTCTTTGTGTAAATACTAGAATTTTTTACTCTTTTTTTCATCATTTCTTGCACTCTTTCAAATTGTTCTTTTGATATAATTGCTTCATGATGATTTTCAAATATGTATTGATTTTCTCTTTTTACTTTTTTGCCTTGTTTATGAATATCTTTTCTTTCTGTTTTATGTGTTATAAGTGTTCCTATATAGATCTCATCTTTTAAAATTCTTTTTACCATATAAATATCCCACAATTTTTTGACTGGCTTTTTATAAGTTTTCCCTTTCTCTTTTAAATTTCTTTCTATTACCTGTGATGGTGTTAAAAAGTCATATTCAAAATTTAGTTTATGGCAAATCTTTCTCATTCCTAAGCCTTGCTCATATAAATCAAATATGGTTGTTATAGTTTCTCTTACACTTTCATCAACTATTAATTCACCTTTTTTGGCAGTTTTTAAATATCCAAATTTTGTGCCTTGAAGTAGTATTCCCTTTTCTAATTGTTTGTGCATACCAATTTTTACTTTTTTTGATACCTCTTTTACATATCTTTCATTAAACCAAGTGGAAAGACCTAGTAAATCATCATCTCCTTCTAATAAATTAAATTCTCCAAAAGTATCCTTAGTTAGTATTAAATTTACATTCTTCTCTTTTAATTCATCAATAAATGTAAGTGTTCTGCTACCTTTACGACCGATTCTTGATAAATCTTTTGCTAGAATAATATCTACTTTTCCATCATCAATATCTTGTAGCATTTTACTAAATTCTGGTCTTTCATCATTTGAAATATATCCAGATACATTATCATCAATATAGTATTTAGATATATTCCAGCCTTGAGAGTCTGCATATTCTTTCGCTAGTTCCATCTGTGCATTTATACTACTATATCTACTTTTGTTATCATCTTTACTTAACCTACAGTAACATACAACTTTCAATATATTTATCCTTTCCGAAGATAAATATATTTGTGCTTTTAGATTATCTATATTTTATCTTCTATTTATGACAAATACAATCTTTTTATCTCTTATTTTTGTTTTTTTGGTAATTTAACATTTCTTTTATTGTTTTTATAGTTTCATTTTCTCCACTAATAAAAATTGTTATATTTGAATAATGTTTTTTTAACTCATTAATTTTTTTTATAATTTTTAAATCTTCTTGCTCTGATTTCTTAATATATATTTGAAGTATTTCATTTTTCTCAAATTTATATTTTTGAATTTTCATACACGTCACTTGCCTTTTTTATTAATGTATATTAAAAGCTTTTCTTCCACATTCCTCTTAATTTATTTAAAAACAAAAAGCAAGAAAAAAAGCTAGATTTCTCTAACTTAGTTTCTTGCTTTCAATTTTTCATATTAAGATAATATCATCTTGTTTCTTATACGTCAATGAATGTTTTTTGAAACATTTTTGAAATTTTATTTTAAATACAAATAATAGCCATATATAAATTGTATAATACACCAAGTGTATGCCTAATACATCTAATGTATTTTATAATACTATCAATGTATTTCATTTATAAATATTCTGTTTATTTTTTATTACATCTCAGTTATATCAAGCATCTTTTCACTTTTTATTTCTCTGTACTTCTTCTGTATTTTTTTACCTTTTACAGAGAACTAGAAAACTTGTTTTTCTATGTGTTTGGGAGATACATTCTGTATCTCTTTCCTGCCTTTTAGTAGTATTGGACGAATTTTTTAATTTTTTCGTCCTATGAATTTTTATAAGCCGAATTTTTTTGTTTTTTCGTCCTATGAAATTTTATAGCACGGATTTTTCCATTTTTTCGTTCTATAAAAATTTATCACACAGATTTTTTCAATTTTCCGTGCTATAAATTTTTTTTAAATTTTTTAATATTTTCTATTTTATCATTTTTATTATTGAAGATAATAAAGTTCTAGGAAACCAGACTGCAATCTTTGATTGCTATGTCTGGGCAGGTTCTTATTTTTAAAACAAATCAATATATTTTTAAAAAGCAAAAATTTGACATAGATTCACTCTTAATTAGGCAATAAAATTATATATTTATTTCCACAAATTATCTATCTAGAAAAAGTTGCTAAAACACAAACCTAAAGTTTGCATAATCAAAAAAAGAGCAATAATATAAAAATATATTATCACTCTTGAATCGAGCTATATGAAGTTCTTCATATATAGTTAAGTCTATTACCTAAAAATTAGATTAATCTATATTAATATTATATGCTGATTTCTATTTTCTATGCAAAAAGAATAGGATTTCTCCTATTCTTAAATCAAACCTTATAACTTTCGTTATAAGTAGTACCACCAACAATGTGGTAAAATATTTTTATTAATTTAATTATATCATATTTTTAGATAAAGTCAATCTTTTTTTCGCTATTTTTCTGTTTTCACTTCTTCAGATTGTGCTTTTTTAGTTGTATTCTCTGTATTTGTCTCTTCTTTATTTTCAGATTTTTTATTTATATCTTCGTGATTTACATTCTCATTATTTTTGATTTCTTTTTTCTCTTGTTTTTCTTTTGGAATTTTAATATCTAAATTTTTCATTATTCTTTTTTCTAATCTTTGCATAAAATCATCTGTAACACTACCAATTTTATATAACATCCTTGCTTTATCTATACAAGTTAATTGATCTCCTTTTGCTTTTGAAGGCAATTTGTCTAATTTACCTGTTTTTATATCTTCTTTTTGTATTCTTTCATGTGTAGGATATAACTTAGGTGAACTTGAAATTGGTACAACTAAAACTGTATGACTGGCAACATTGTTGCTTGAAGCCTGAACTATTATTCCCATGTGTGTATTACTTAATTCTTTTCCTATATTTTGACCAAATTCAATTAAATATATATCTCCTTTTCTTGGTTGTATAGGATGTTTCCCTTTATTTTTCTTTTTATCTAATTTTTCTGCTTTATCTTGTAAATCTAGTTTTCTAATAAACCAATTAAAAAATCTATTAAAATATGATCTTTCTATATAAGGGGTTATTTTATTTATTATTTCATCTATCATATATACACCTTTCTTTCATAGGTGCTATTATACAATATATTTTCACATTTTTAAACACTTTTCTTGCATTTTATAAAAATTTAATTCTTTTATCTTTTCTAATACATTCAGATAATTCTCCAACTTCTTCTATAAACTTCATAAAATATCTATCTGACATTTTGCCATCACCAATAGTTACTCCATCTATTTTCTTTATTGCAGTTTGCAAATCTTTTAATGTTATATCTTTCATTATATTTTTTACTCTCCTATAAATTCTTTATTTCTTCTATCATATTATTAATTTTTTCTTTTTGCATTTCGACATCATGTAAATTTAGAGCTTTATAACTATAATTCTTTAATACATTTAATTTTAAATATTTTATTAATCCACGAACTGACTTCTGCATTTCTTCTAGCGTTCCCTCTTCTCCTCCCCCACCAGTAAAAATGAATATGACATTTTTATTTTTTATTAATTCACTCTTATATAGAGGATGTAGTCTATCCATAAAGTTTTTAAACAATCCTGATACATTATCAAAATAATTGGGAACTCCAAAAATAATTAAATCAGATTCTTTAATTTTATTTATTATTTCATTAATATCATCTTTAATAACACATTTATCAATTTTATGACATGCTAGACACCCTTTACAATATTCAATATTGCATTTACTTAACAAAATAAGTTCTGTATTATCTATTTTTTGTTCTATTTGTTTTAATAAATAATTTGTATTTCCATTTCTATTACTTCCTGATATTAATAATATTTTCTTCATATATTACCTCTTTTACTATAGTTTATATTTTTAATTAATCTTCAAATTTTTCTGCTAATTTTATTCCTACATCATAACCTTTTTTATAAAAGTCATCTAATGACATATTTAAGTATTCATATCTATAACACAATTCCAAAGTCACTGTTCCATTATAGTTACATTCTTTTAATTTATTTATAACATATTTCCAATCCATTGTTCCATCAAAAGGTAATAAATGTAGGTCATCAGATTTGTCATTATCATGTAAATGTACTGCAAAAATTCTATCTTTAAAAAGTTCAAAATTAAATTCATCATCAAAATGTACATGGTAATGCCCTGCATCAAAGCAAATTCCTACATTCTCATCTTTTATATTGTTTATCACATACTCTAAATATCCTTTAATTTTTGTGTTCTCAAATGCGACTTTCATATCTAATTTTTTTGCATACTCTACAATTTTTCTAATTCTGTTCAATCCAATTTCTCCATACATAGGTGCTTTTTTCTTACTTGTCAAGTGCATTATTACCATTGGGATTCCATTTTCATAACATTCTTTAATATCTCTTTGGTATCTTTCTACTAATCTATCTCCTTCAATTCCTTCTTCCCAAATTGAATTAATATTTTGATACCCTAAGTGTGCAAATATAATATTAAATCCTAATTCTTTACATAGTTTTATCTGTTTCGCTTGGCTGTGTTCCCAGTTTTCATCATACCATTGAACAAATACATTTTTGAATCCTGCATTTTTTATAGAATTTATTGTCTCTATAATACTTACTTTTTCGTTTTCATTTTGAATTGCTACTGCAAGTTCTCTCATTTTATTCCTCCATTATTCACATTTTCGCTATCATAAATTTTACACTTATCTTCATAATTCCAAATACTCAAATGTCCTTTGGCTTTTATTGGATTGTCTAGCACTTGAATATTTTCTAAAATCCAAGCATATCTTCCTTCTTCATATATTCCACAAATATATTCTTGATGATTATTAATTTTCATGTTTTCTACATATTCTTTAGTCATATAAATACAATCTACTAAATTACATTTACAAATTATATTTCCAAAGTTTAAAGGAATATTATTTACTAATGCCATAAGTTCTTTATCATTCTTCCAATCTTTTGGAATAGCAGTGGAACTAGCATGAATATATAACTCTCCTCTATATGAAGTTTTCCAACTTCTTGTTTCTACTAATTTCTTCTTTTCTTTAATTAAAGTAGCATATGGTTCTGTTAAACTTAATACTTTCATTATATTAGACCTCCAATTTTACTTTGATTTTTTATTTTATTCTAACTATTTTTTATTTCTCTGCCTATCCAAGACATTATTACATTTACAATATAATCTTTTTGTTCTTCATTCAGTTCTATTTCTTTTGGTATTTTATGCCATTTGTATAAAATTCATTTTATATATTTCCACACTCCATATCTAAAACAACCTTAACATTAATTTCA